>WNFX01002886.1_pt1 | contig 20053 bp, 19 predicted proteins | sample 5400111 | NCBI WGS metagenome assembly WNFX01 (sample SAMN13153363, study PRJNA577476) | soil metagenome | isolation source: 40 cm soil or saprolite under grassland replicate 1 | place: USA:California | collected 2016-06-15 | reverse complement strand
ATGTCGTACAAACGATAGCGCAGGACGGCGATGCCGATCGAGAGGGGAAGCAAGAGCGTCAGGAGGGGATAGACGTTCTGAAGCAAGGAATACGGGGAATCGGGCTGATTAACCTCTGGGAAGAAGACCGCGAAAAGCAGACCTAACACAATAAATCCGGCGGCCACGGTGATAATGCCAAAGACCACCCACTTGGTCTGCTGGCGCTGGAGAGGTGTGGAGACACGTCGATAGCGGTAGACTTGCGAAAAGATAATGGCGGCATAGGAGACGACATCAAGCAGCCCGGTGAGCCAGCCTGGCCGGGTATTCGCATTGAACGGGGAGGTAAGGGGGAAGAGTGACGAAACGGTCTGGAGGATGAGGAGCAACAGGAACACTGCCATCCAGCGCGGGACCAGTCGTCCACTGGGAAAGAGTAGAAAGAACGCGCCAATGGAGACTTGCCCAATGGCACTCATGAGCGGGGTGGGCAGATTGAGGGCCGGGTAGGCGAGGGCCAGCGCGGAGATGGGCAGCCCCTGGAAGGTGGTAACGAACATCACGAGAAAAAAGGCTGCCAATAGGGCCGATCAATCGGCTGTGGGCGCGGTGAACCGGGTGCACGATCAATCGGCACCTACGGGCGATCAAGGCTCTTGCGTTTCACCCGATGCATCCTCTATGATAGCAAGAGCTGTTGAAACGGACTAAAGAACGATGGAGAGGCTTATATGACCCGGCTGATACTTGTTCGTCATGGGGAGACGGTGGCGAATCGCGAGTTTCGCTATATAGGCAGGCGAGATGATGCTCTTTCTGAAAGAGGGGTGGCGCAGGCGAAACAGCTGGCTGAGGCACTGGCTATGCTGCCGATTGCGGCGGTTTATAGCAGCCCTTTACAACGCGCATATCAGACGGCCTTGCCTATTGCTGCTCGCCATGGGCTGGAGGTGCGGAAAGCTGATGATCTTCGCGAGGGTGATTTTGGCCTGTGGGAAGGCTATACGCGCGATGAGATCATTGCGCGGGGTGGGCAGGAGGCCGAGTACCTTTTTGCCTGGCAACGCGATGCTGCCCTTGCGCCTCCCAGTGGGGAGAGCCTCGTTGACATGCGCGACCGTGCCTGTGCTGCGACCACGTCACTGGCTCAGGCCCATCCTGGTCAGATGGTTGTGCTTGTCTCACATGTTGGACCTGTGAAGGCGCTCCTCTGCACGGCTCTTGGAGCACCGCTCACTTCTATGTTCCACATCTTCCTTGACCCGGCTACGATTAGTGTGGTGGACTGGCAGGACGCAGGCTCTGTGGTGCGGCTGATCAATAGTCATGCTCACCTGGGCTGGGACCAGGCTCGCTGGATGCGTTTATGATGCTTTGTGGCAGCATCCACCTGGCGGTCTGTGCTCGTTGGATATGCTTTTTAGACGCTGTGGTCGCCATATTATTTGGTCAGGAGAAAGGTGCAGAATAGCTATGGATGCCAGTCTTCGCCATTTGCTGAGCGAGCTCGAAGAGGCAGGACGACGCAATGATGAACAGGAACAGGACCGCAGCAGGAAGATGCTGAACCTGGAGCCAGAGACTGCGCACCTGCTCAGTGTGCTGGTGCGCAGCAGCCGGCGCACACGGCTGCTCGAAATCGGCACGTCGAATGGGTACAGTACTATCTGGTTGGCATGGGCTACGCATATGGTTGGCGGTCATGTGATCAGTATCGACCGCGACAAACACAAACAGGCGCTCGCCGATGCGAATCTCCGCCGGGCTGGTTTACGCGATGTAGTCGAGCTCATTCATGGTGATGCCACGCAGGTGGTGGCCGAGCTTGCGGGCCCATTTGATTGCGTGTTTTTCGATGCCGATCGGCTCAGTGCACCATCTCAACTCGCACTCCTACTGCCAAAGTTGACGGTGGAGGCGTTGCTTTTCGCGGATAATGTGCTGTCGCACCCGCAGGAAATTGCGGATTATCTTGCCGCGGTCGAGGCGCTGCCCCAGTTCGATCACCTTGTTGTTCCTGTGGGGAAAGGGTTGAGTATTGCGTACAGGCAAAAAGATTAAGAAGCTTTCCAGGGAGGGTGGATGAAAATGAAGTCCTTCCTTAATAGGAAGGATTGATACATGACAATGATCAGCGAAACTCCACAGCGACTTTACCTCATACAGTTAGGGACCTCGACGGTACCCGGCGCGGGCCGAATGCTGGAAATGGTGCTGGGTTGCTATCTCGTCGAAACCAGCAATGGGAGGCATATCCTGATTGATAGCGGACTGCCCGCGGATGCACCGCTGCCTCCGGGGGCGGTTCCATCTGCGCAGGGAAAAAATGTGATCGAGCAGCTCGGCGATCTGGGTCTGCGTCCTGACGATATCGATATCCTCATTTGTACCCATTTCGACCCGGATCATGCGGGATATCATGATGCCTTTACGAAGGCGGAACTCATCGTCCAGCGCGAACATTATGAACTGGCGCGCAGCGGACATCCGCGCTTTGCAGCCATACGCGCTCACTGGGATCATCCGGCGCTGCGTTACCGGCTGATTGATGGAGATACCGAACTCCTGCCTGGCCTGACGCTGCTCGAGACCAGTGGGCATACGCCTGGGCATCAGTCGGTGCTAGTGCGCCTGCCGAAGAGCGGCGCGGTGCTGCTGGCTATCGATGCAGTCGCTATGCAGCGCCTTTTCACCCCTGATCGTCAGGCCTGGCCGTTTGATGACAACGAGGAGCAATTGCGCGCCAGCACGCGGAAACTGCTGGATGTGGCAGAGCGCGAGCACGTGGCGCTGGTCGTCTTTGGCCATGATGGTCAGCAGTGGCAAACGTTGAGGAGAGCGGAAGAGCAGGCTCAGGATGGCGAACCCGTCTATTACCAGGATTCCTACAAGCATATGGGTTGAGAAGCTGAATGCGATGAAATCTCCTTTACATTGGTCTTGGAATGATATATTATTCAGACAGACCGTACGATTAATTTTTCCATCGTACGGACTGTACAATTAATTTTGGAAGGTATCAAGTTATCTATGAGCCCTCGTCCCTACCGACTCGGTCAGCGCCAGGTGACTACCGAACAGACGCGAGCGCGCATCCTCACTGCGGCCCGCGAATTGCTCACGGCCAGCGATGGCTTCAACGGCTTTTCCATTGATGCCGTTGCACGCCAGGCCGATGTTGCCCGCATGACCGTCTACTACCAGTTTGGCTCCAAAATCGGGCTCCTCGAAGCCTTGAGCGACTCTCTTGCGAGCCAGGGTGGGATGGAGCAGCTGGCTACCGCTTTCCGTCAACCGGAGCCCTTTGATGCGCTGGCTGAATACATTGCGGTTTTCAGTCGCTTCTGGGACGCCGATCGGCTCGTGATGCGCCGGCTCCGAGCCCTGGCCGCACTCGACTCGGACTTCGAGAAGGTGGTACGGGCGCGCGACGAACGGCGGCGGGAAGGTCTTCGTGTCATTGTCCAGCGACTTAGCGAGAAGCATGGGCGACCGGTCCCTGAGGCAATCGACGAGACGGTCGATGTGCTCTACACTCTGCTCAGTTTCGAGAGCTTCGATACCCTGGCCGGTCCTACGCGCAGTCTCGAGGAGGTCGCGCCCGTGGTGCAGCGACTTGCGCGCGCGGTACCTGGTCTGAAGGAAGGATAACGTGGTCGAAAGAGGATAGGAATATGAAAATGCTGCCATATTGAGGCCACACCGGCTTTTACGAGGAGGTCTGGACGGAGCCAGGGTCTCCTGGCGCCTGGTGGCGAGGGGGTCGTGGGGGGCGTGTAATAGGCAACGCGTTTAATGTTGAGTGTACCTGGACATAGTTGTTGGCCGCAGAATCAGCCTTTTGACAGAAATCTTGCCCTACTTATTTCGCGTATTACCTCTTTGCTAGGGAAATCCACGACACATAAAATGCCTCAAAGTGCAGACCTGTTTGCACTCCGGCTCATATTGGCAAAAGGCACTTTCTCTCCAGGTACTTGGCCACGATATCGGTCACAACGGACGCTTTTTGTGTCCAGATCTGCCGATTGCTGGCGGCGATCCGGGGAGCTGGGCCAGCAGCAGCAGGCGTCTCCTTCTGCCATCAATGAGCATCTGCCCACCTTCGCTCCTTAGTCCAGGGGGAATCAGGCAATGACGGAAGAGACTGTCTCATAACATCCCTACGTATCCGGGGAGTTCAAACTGGCAAACCATTGAGTACAAAAAGCTCGTTTTGAGCATGGTAGTTCGCCATGATGGACGTGCTCGATGGGCGAATTTGAAAAGTACATCGCCCGCAGCTTCTACTTCTGGATGGTGCGCTTCCTGCGTACAAAGTACAACAATGTGAAGATCGTCTTCATCAGCCATCACACGGAAGCGAAGGAAGTGACCGAAGAGGAATTCTATCTCATAAAGGCCAACAGATAGGCTCTTTTTCCCCAGATCATAAGCAGCATAACCATTATTATCAAATTAAACCAGCAATAAGCACGAACAGCGCTCTTGTAATCTTAGAACAGTAAGGTAATATATATAGAACTCCAAGAAACCCCGGAAAAGAAATCCGGGGTTCTGCCATTTTTGTGGTAAATGGCCTGAAATGTGAGCAGCTTTTGCCCTGAAACAGAAGCACTTGCCAAGAGTCATGAGCACTGGGAGGAACATACCTGGGCAAACCGCTCCGCATCTGGGGTACTGGAATTGGAAGTTGTAAATACACCCGCCTGGCGAGGGTTCTCGTCAAAAAAGGGCCTCCTGTAGTCGAGACCTGGAGGCCACGCTTGCACCCCTGCCATCCCTCTTCGAAGACGTCCCTCACCACCCCCTGGTCCTTGACCGCTAGACTGAGCGTGGGTGTCCCCACAGCTGAGCGTTGCCCTGCCGGTTGAGTAAGCGCCGTTTTGCGAAGCATGGTGAGCTGCGTAAAGGCTGGAATCCGGTTGGATCGGCCTCGCTCCCCGGCAGCGCCGGTGGCACGCGCACTCCTGGTGGGCTAGCCAGCCGCGGCGGCTAGAGCTGGGCCGTGTGCTCGGGACTGGTGCTCGCCTCGTCCTGCACGGCCCCCAATGCCCGCAATGTCGCCTTCTGCGCCTGGGTCAGCCCTCGAATCCCTGTGATATTCAGGCGCTCGTAGGGCCGATCGCGGCGTAGGGTGCGCAGATGTTCGCCACGCTCCAGGTCCCAGAGCGTGATAGCCCCATCATCGCTGCAACTGGCGAGCCTGCTGCCATCGGGGCTCACCTTGAGTGCATGCACCGTGCCTTGATGGGCTTCTCGCACTTGTATGCACTGCCCGCTGTGAACATTCCACCAGCGCAGCATTCCGTCACTGCCTCCACTGATGAGCTCCTCCCCACTTGGACTCCAGGCCACTGCAAAGGCCACCCCAGGATGCTCCGCCAGGGATCGCACCCGCTCCCCGCTGTACGCCTCCCACACGAACAGTTCCCCGCCCTCTCCCTGCCCCTGGCCGCCACCAGCAGAGGCCAGCCGCCTCCCATCGGGGCTCCAGGCCACGCTCCTGACAGTCCCAGGGTGTCCCGCCAGCCGCTGCTGCTGCATGCCATCCGAGGCGTCCCACACATATATGATGCCATCATCGCCAGCACCGACCAGCCGCGTGCCGTCTGGACTCCAGGCCACGCGACGGATCCTGGTCGGCAACTGATGCCCGACCCACCAGTGGGAACCCGCCGTCACCTTCCACACGTGCACGCCCTGCAGATTGGTTCCGCAAGCCAATTGTTGCCCGTCCGGACTCCAGGCCATTGCGAAGAAGACGGTGTCGGGGTGGTCGGGGTCCTGGTGCCTCTCTACGCAGGCACCCGAGGTCGGATTCCACAGCCGGATGGTATTATCCCACCCGCTACTGGCTAGCAACCTCCCATTGGGACTCCATCCCACCGCAGAGACGACCCCGCGATGTCCACGCAACACCCGGGGTGGTCTCGCGCCGGTCATATCCCAGACGGTAACCAGCGCATCCGAGCCTCCACTAGCGAGCTGGGTGCCATCGGGACTCCAGTCGATACCAAAGAGGGAAGACACATAGCCGCGCATAATGCGCAAGCACTGCGAACTTTCGACATCCCACAGACGCAAAGTCCCGTCGTCACTGCCACTGAGCAGGCTGCGGCTGTCGGGGGTAAAGGCCAGGCCATACACCTCGGCAGTATGTCCCTGCAGCACTGCTCGGGCGCTCCCCTCTTCGACATCCCACAGCCGAATCGTGGTGTCACGGCTACCACTGGAAAGCCACCGCCCATCGGGACTCCAGGCCACACGATTTATCCCATCCGTATGTCCCGCAAGCGTCTGACGCAAGCGTCCGCTGGCGACATCCCACAGCTTGACCGCGCCATCCCTGCTCCCGCTGGCAAGCAGGCTGCCATCAGGAGCAAAGGCCAGTCCCATCACCCAGTTCGTATGTCCTGAGAAGGCCCGGATGCAGATGGCTGGCCCTGTTGTATGCAGTTCCCATACCCGAATGCCTCCATCGAAGTCGCCACTGGCGAGCAGCCGCGCTTTCGGACTCCAGGCGACCGCAGAGACTGGATGAGGATGCGAGAGCGTCTCAAGGAGCGTGTCACTGCGCAGGTCCCAGAGATGGATCTTGCCAACATTTTCCCCACTCATGGCAAGCAGGCTTCCATCTAGGGCAAAGGCCACACTAGGGATACTGCTTGCTTGCGAGTCCGACCAGAGCAGAGCGCCGTTCTCTACGTCCCACAACTTGACCGTGTTATCCCAGCTCCCAGTGACCAGCTGGCGTCCATCAGGGCTGAAGGTGAGGGCTCGTATCCTGTCCGTATGGGCCTGCCAGACGCGGGACAAGGTCTGGCCTCCCTCTTCCCAGAGCCGCACTTCCCCACGCCTGCCGGCTGCGGCCCAATACTGTCCATTGGGACTGATGGCGACCGCTGAGATGGCATCGAAGGTCTCGGTAAAGACGCAGCTCTGGAGCATCGCCCCGGAAAGATCTGCATCTTGCATCTGGACGCCTTGCAGATAGGCTCCCCGCAGGGCCAGCTGCGAGAGATCCAGGCCACGCAGGTGGCCGCGCAGCTCTTTGAGCAGGGTGATCACATTGGCCGGACCATAGCCCTCTTTGGCGGCGTCCTCGGCACGGAACTGCGCGAACAGGCGCAGCAGGTGCGCCTCGACCGGCGCGTCTGCTCCCAGTTCGGCGCGCAGCCGCTCGAGGAGGGGCTGCACCAGCAGGCGCACCTGCGTCTGCCGAATATAATCTTTGGCCTGCGCCTGCTCCAGGGCCATCTGGCGCAGTTGCTGCGGGTCGCCCAGCACGATCTCCTCGCTCAGACGTTCGCCCAACTCATCGGTGAGGTACTCCATCACCACCGATTGCAGGCTAAAGCTCGCCTGCTGCCCCCGCTCCAGCAGCGAGCGCCGCGAGAGCGCCTCCAGCGCCTCCAATAGTTTTGAGCGCAGCACTCGGGGGTGCAGGACCTGCGAGAGCGTGGGAAGCTCCGTCCACTCGCGCAGCACGGCCAACCAGGTGAGCAGCAGGTGCTCCAGGGGCGAAAGCCTCCCCACCTGCTGGCGCAGCACCGGCCGGACGCCGTTGAAGACCAGTTCCCCCTCCTGCAGGAAGCGGTCGAGATCGCCACCGAAGAGGTCGCAGACCGCCTGCGCCACGATTTTCAAGGCCAGGGGATTGCCCACGTAGCCAGCCACGAGGCGCTGCCAGGCAGCGGGGGTACCGCTCAACTCCTTGTCGCTGAGCAGCTCCTGCGCTGCCTGTTCGTCAATCCCGGCAAGACGCAGTGAGCGCACCGGGGAGCGCACGCCTTCCAGCGCTTCGATCTCCATAGGCTTCTCGCGGGAGGTCACCAGTACGCAGCTCTGATGGGCCGACTCGGCCAGGCGCCCGATGAGTCGCCCGTAGCCCTCGTAGCCCGGCAGGTAGCCGCCCTCGCGGTCACCGCTTTCGAGCAGCGTCTCCAGGTTGTCGAGGACCAGCAGGCAGCGGCTTGCCTGCAAGCGCGCCACGAGCTGGTTGATGCGCTGCTCCAGCGAGATGGGGAAGGCGGCGGGCGGGGTCTGGGAGAAGAAGGTGATGCAGTCGGCGACCAGCTCCTCGCAGGAGGGGGCGTCGCGCACCGAGCGCCAGAGCACCGCCTCGAACTCTTGCGCCAGGCGCTGACCGAGGTAGGAGGCCAGCATACTCTTGCCGATGCCGCCCATGCCCAGCAGCGTCACCAGGTGGCAGCGCTCCTGCACGATCCACTGGGAGAGCTCGGCCACTTCCACCTCGCGGCCCGCGAAATGGCTCACGTCGAGGGCTTCCACCCAGTCGACGCGCGGGAAGGCCACGGCCTCCGCTCCCGCGTGGGCAGCAGGCGTCCCGGCCGGTGGGGAAAGCCGGACGGGCGCAGCAGGAGCGAGCAGGCCGCGCAGCCAGTCCTCATCCAGCAGCACCTTCTGGCGCGCCGCCTTCCAGAGCGCGCGGATCTCCTCTTCCTCGCGCCCGGCGGCAAAGGCGTGCTGTTGCACGCACAGCGCGATGAACGCTTTGAGGCGTTCGGCTTTGGGGTAGCTGAGGCCCCCCTCCCACTCCGCCACGGCGCGCCGGGAGACCCCGAGGGGCTCGGCCAGCCCCGCCTGCGTCAGCCCGAGGGTGGTGCGCAGCGTCAGCACCAGCTGCCCGAAGGCATAGTCTCGCTCACGGTACGAGTAGCTCTTCACGAGCGCCCTCCCTTCCGCGTGACCCGGCGCAGCGACACACTATGAAGCGATGTGAAGTGATCTGTCGGCTCATGGACGCTGACTTCCCCAGGGCCCATCTGCTATACTGATCTCTAGCGGGTGTGCCCGCTACGTGGGTGAACGCCTGTCTGGGGTTGTACGGGGACACTGCCAAAGGAACCCGTACAACCCCTGCTCTTCTCCGCCTCTAGCATAGCACATTTGGGGTGAACGAAGAAACTGTTTCGCTTTCCGTGATCCCGCTGTCTTACCACAGAGACGAAAGCGGTGATGGCTCATCCCTCTGCTTTTCTTCACGCTCCCCAGTCATCCTCGACGGGCATGGGCTCCAGCTTCTCATGAGCGAAGCTGGAAACCACATCAGACAGGAAAAACGAAAAGAGATCCATGAGCCTTTTCTGGAGTCAAAAGGCACTGGAGTCGAGCATCTCACAAGCGACCAATTGACAGCATATCTATGGATGAAGCGAGATGTGGGGCGATTTGCCCAGGAAAGCTTGTACCAGTGCTCAAGACTCTTGGCAAGTGCTCATGTTTGAGGGCCAACCCTGCTCACATTCCAGGGCATTTACCATTTGGCCACAGAACCCATTGAAAATAAGCGCTAGGGCTTCTGCCCCTCTTGGCTCTTGGAGGAATGATAAATGATCGATAACAACAAGCAGTGGTTTCTCCTCATCCTGGCTGCCGCGTGGTTATTCATTGCCCTGGCTCTGGCTGCTGGCGTCTACTTCGCGACACCAAGCCGTATGATGCTGGACAAGGGTGGTCAGTCGACGTTCCGGAAAACAAGGACCGTCAGCTCTCAGGATGAGACTGGCGTGTGAGGTTGCTCCACGCTCGCCCGCAAGCGGCGAAACGCCTTGTGCGTTGGGTATCTGGCTATCAATTGCAGAACGGGATTGACCAAAGAGCGATCAAGCCATTGCATCACCCTGCTCTTGCCCAAGGAATAGAAGATCGCCTCCTCAATCCAGGTAGCCTCCGGGTCCCTGGTTTCTTCGACGCTCACGATCACGGTGACGTTCATTCTGACAGCTCCCGGAGAAAGGTCGCGCAAGTGCAGTGAGTGGGAGGGAACCACCTTTTCAACGAGCAGCACCTGGCTATGGTGCCAAAAGAAGTCAAAGAAGTCTTTCCGATCTAGGGTCACACGATCCCCTGCTTCAAATGGCCGGTCGATGCCAATCACAGGCCGGGTGAATGGTCCCCACAGATGCATATGTTCTGGCTTGATGAGAAACTCCCACACCTGCGGGAGAGGAGCTCGAATCCTCGCGCCTCCCGCGAATGACACCCATATGCAAACTTCGCTTTCTGATCTTTGTCTGCTTCATCCCACACAGCCAGTCTAGCAGAAAGAACCTTCTTCGTCCAGATGTGCAGAGAGATGGCTGGCATGAGACCTTGTTTTTCCGTCACGAGGACTGACCACCCTTGTCCAGCATCATACGGCTGAGTGTCTACTTCGCCACCCAGGATGCGCGCGCACTCGGACTCGCAACGCTCACCGTGCCGCCGATCACGATGCTCCGTCAACTCTACCGCTATTACTTCCCTCCCAGCGCGGCGGACTACGAGCTCCAAAAGCTGAAGCTGCAAATCAAAAGCGACCAGACGAGCAACCGAAAACGAACACGCCCATGAGGGGTATGACAGGGATTGCTTCCTGGGACAGCCATTTGGGGAGAGGGTTTCTTCTGTGCCCGCACTATCCTCCTGCTTTTTGGCACGCCAGACGGCCCATATCTCGGCCAAATGACGTATATACTGACCTACCAGTTCCCAATGCCATGAGGAAATTTCACGCAGAGCGTCTTGTGAAGGGCAAGAGCACTCGCGGACAGGTTATGTGTCTTGCTCAAATGGAGACAAAAGCTGACGATCAAGGTCAGAAGGCGCTTCAAGCGTGGCTGCGGTCATTATATGGAGCCCCGATTTGGCCAAGTATTACTTCGAGGTACATTGAGCAGATGGCTGTAGGTCACATTATCGGTGGTTGACGTGCCCCCAAAGGTGCCACATCCGAGGGTGAGCGAGGGTATCAAGCCGCTGGTCATGCCAATACCAGCTTGCGCGCCAGGGGCGTTGACGAGAATACGGCTGGCTGGCATCCTGGCGGTAAAAGATTCAATGAGAGGAGCGTTGTCAGTGTAAATAATGGCGGTATGACCCAGGCCGTCAATGGCAAGTAACTCCTGGCACACCTGTATGCCGGCGCGCTCATCTGCTACCGTAAACAGGCTGAGGATCGGCGCGAGTTTTTCGAGGGCCAGCGGGTTGTTTTGATGTACTTCTCCGGTGGGAATGACGAGGAGCTTTATGGGATAGGGCCGCGGGATGCCGGCTTGTGCGGCTAAATCGGCAGCCAACTGGCCGTTCACGTGGGGTTTGAAGCGATTGCTTACAGGGTCCACCATGACGTTGAGGAAGGCGGCCGTTTCTTGTTCTGAAAGCACAGCGGCCCCATGTTGTTCTAACGCTGCTCTGAACGCCTGGGCACAGGACTGTACTACGACCAGGTTATGCTCAGAACAACAGATGACGCCATTGTCGAATGACTTGCTCATCACCGCGCAGGCAGCGGCATGTTGCAGATTTTCTTTGTGTGCTATACTCCTTCTTTGCGACACTGCGTACCTGCCTGCCGAAGATTGGGTAGGGGGCCTTAGCCATGCTGCATTCGCCCTGGGTTCGACATCACACGTCATAACCTCAGGCTGCTGGCGAACGGAGACCTGGGATGGATTCAGATCACCAACTTAGTGGTGACTGGCGTGATCTTCTTCGCAGCCTTTGTCGGCATCGCCACGGGGTCGGGCCAAGCCTGGAGTGTCATTGGTTTCTGGATCGGGGTCGTGTTTGCCAGGGCATGGATCGCAGCGATGGCGGCACGGCTGATGACTGAGCAAAAACACATGGGTTTAGGGTAAGCCTCTCATCGCTCATCACGCCAGAAAGAGTGGAGCGCAACGCGCTCTTTCGGTGTGATCGGTGGCCGTTAACCGAGGTCGGGCAGCCTCACCTTGTTCATCCAGCAGCCAGATGTCAAGCGGGGTATGGTCGGCCTGCCACATGGCATTAGAGTGGGTCGCCTCTCGTCGGTAAAGGATGGAGAAACCAGGGAACAGGTTGATCGTATTACGGCAGGTAACGATTTCGTAACGCTGCATGAAGTAAACTATGATTGAGATTGCTGTGGTGGGAGGGTATGTATAGCGAGAAGTGCTCGAACACTTCGATGGGTAACCAAGGATATATATGCTGTAAAAGAAACCAATAAGGCGCATGGGATGCATTGAATAGGAATATAAAGATGAGCCAAACACTAATACTCGATCCTGACGTACCTGAAGTAATCAATCCAACATCTAGCCAGATTCACGACCAGGAGCGTAAGGTAAGCGAACAGCAACAGAAGCGTTCGGGGACAAGTACGCGGGCGGCCGGTAGGTCCATCCTCGCGGCTATTCTTTCTACGCTATTGCTGCGCATTGCTAGCCGCACCAGTTTCGTACTACTCGGTTTCTACCTGGGGGAGCACTTCACATCTGCGACCATCGTTGCCCTTGTGCTTGAAGCATTTTATATCAGCGAACTCGCGTTGGCTCCAATCGTGGGCAGTCTCTCTGATCGCATGGGCCACAAACCTTTCCTGTTTGCTGCACCACTCGTGGGAAGCGTTGCAGCCCTTTGCCTTGCTAGCGCGGCTCTGTTCTTTCCCCACCCGCAGGCTACTCCATTTGATACCCGATTGGTGGTTTTACTGCTGATGGTACTGGTTGGACGCTTGCTCGAAGGGGCGGCTACCGCGCTCAATGCACCGGCGAGCCTGGGCTACCTCACCGGAGCTACCAGTGGTTCGGACAAGCTGCGAGCACGGGTGATGACTGCTTTTGAAGTCGCTACTGTGGGAGGGCTGGCCCTGGCGATTCCCTTTGCCGGGAAGGTTAGCAGCCTGATAGGGACCTGGGGCTTCTTCGTGGTGATTGCACTGCACGTGATCAATGGTGTGTTGATCGCCCGTTTCTTGAAGGAGAAGGCACAACGCACAACGCAGGTCGAAGCGCATCGTTCACTGACTGAAAGTCTTTCGATGCTGCGCCATAAACGCATCTTTACCTTTCTGCCGGCGTGGCTGTCAATCAATGCGCTGGTAGGCGCCTGGATTACCTTGAGTACCATTATGCTGACCTATGCTGAGCCAGCAGCGGATATTCGTCATCCGGGGCAGTTGCTCTACGGTGGCTTCAGCAAAGAGGTAGCAACATTGTTACTCGGTGGGTTCGGCTTGCTGTTCCTGGCAGGAATGGGGTTATGGATGCTGGTCTTGCCGCACCTGCGTCGTACAACGGTAATGTTTATCGGGTTGGGTGGTTTGAGCCTGAGTATCGCCAGCTTGATACTAATCAATGGTCTGGCTGAGAACCCGGCTCGTTTAGCTGCCAGTCCGCAACCACTGCTCCTGATGCTCATTCCCGTGGTGGTACTCGGAGTGCTCCTGTTGAGCGGCTTTACTCCGGCTTCACTGACTCACCTGGCGGCGATTTCGGAACTGATACCGGGCAAACGAGGGGCTGTGATGGGCTTGTACTCGGTTGTACTGGGAGTGGGTCAATTGATAGGCGCCTCTCTTGGGGGGTTGTGCGTGGATCTGAATGGTTTCTACGGATTGATGGTCTTCTCTGTGGTGATGGGACTGGTTGCGCTGGGCAGTGTGGTCTATATTCGTGTGAATGGGCACGACTTGATCAAAAGTCCTGCCAAAGGGAAGTAGTGAGAGGATTGTGGATACATGTCAAACAAGCCAGTATCATTTATGGCATTTTGACCCTCTGGGCAGGATTTATTATTCTGATTGCCATCCAGCAAATAGGAGATGTGGGAGCAGCCTTTTTCGCAGGCTATAGTAAGGCAGATATGGTACAATTGCTCTGTTAAGCATTGTATCATATCTGCCAGCTTCTTCAGGAGGAAGAACACAATGAATTCCATCCCTACCCCATCTGATGACAAACAACCTCGCGATATGGCCTATTGGGCGCAGCCAGTCTCGACTATGAAAGTGGGAAGAATGCCCACAAGTGCGCTCAACCTGAATGTCGAGGGACGCCAGACCATGAGTCCGCTACAAGGCTTCGGCCAGTTGTGGCAGAAAACCTTTCAGGTGCGTCTGAGTGGGACTTCCGTCAAACCAGTTGAGGTCATCAGAACATGGAAGGAGAATTTCCCGACGTTCTGGCCGAAGTGGGATCGTTTCTATAAGCCAGTCACTGGTATTGCCCCAGGTGAGGTAGCGCTTATTAACATGTTGCTCCCTGGTGACATTTCAGTTGGCCTACCACTCTCTACAGGAGTACTGGTAATCTACGCTGACGAGGAATCTTTCACCTTCATGAACCCAGAGGGGCATATGTTTGCCGGCTGGATCACCTTTAGCGCCTATGAAGAAGAGGGGGACACCATCGCACAGATCCTGGTGCTTGTGCGCACCAACGACCTGGCGTATGAAGTGGGCTTCCGCCTGGGAGGCACGAAACATGAGAATCGATTCTGGCAGTACACACTCAAATCGGTAGCGGCACACTTTGGTGTGAACGAGCCAGTGCAAACCCGGGTTGTCTGTATCGACCCAAAGGTCCAGTGGTCGCAGTTCTGGAACATCTGGCAGAATGCAGCCATTCGTACATTTCTGTACAGGATGTTAACACCCGTACGTTGGACGATTAAGCGTGTCTCGCGTTGAGTTTCCTAATCTACCTACGGGAACTACCACTCCGCTCTTCTTCGCGTCGCAGTACAGCCATGCACCTTAGAACGGGAGTAGAACGATGAACACGCAACAGGCACCGGCTCCAACTGCTCTGGGACGCGAACCGCAGAGTAGGGAGAACACGCGCTTGCGTGGTCACTGGCTTGTGCTGGCACGGATCGCGCTGCTTGCCATCACCGTCCTGGCGCTAGTAGTCTACATCGCCGGTACCCCGCCCAACGTGGCCTGGTTCAACTCCCTCCACACTGACTGTCTCGACATCTGCATGACCGCAGCCACGGTCCAATCGCTGCACGCGCTGGGCATCCCGATCACGATCTTCGCCGTCTATTGGACATCGGTCAATCTCTTGTTTGCCCTGACATACTTCGGGGTAGCTGCCCTCATTTTCTGGCACAAGCCTGATGACTGGATGGGCTTGCTTGCTTCTTTCTCCCTGGTGACTCTGGGGGCTGCTTTCCCAAGCGTACCTGCTGCACTAGTAGATGTCTACCCTGGTGGGACACCTCGCCGTAACATGTTTGACGTATTTGGTCAGTGCAAAGTGAGCAAAAAACGCCTGTGGGCTTGCAAATAGGGAAAAATCCAGGTACGATTGATGCATCAGCCTATTTCATCGTGTTGGAGGGAGCACGGTGCCCAAACGCAAGCGGGTTCAACGAGAGCATACCGAGGACTGGAAAACCATCCAGCAGTACACGCTCTGGCCGGAGCAAACGGCATATGAGTTATTGCGCCCTGTCGTACTTTTCGGCGATCCAGCCATTCAACGGGCAAAAGAGACAGGTGAGCCACGCCCTACCCTGGAACGCAAAGCCGATGCTTTTGACGAGCAGGGCATGGTCAGCTTGTTTGCATCCAGGCCCCGCAAACAGCCCCAGGAAACGGCGCGGAGCCTACCACCAGATATGCGGCAGTTGATTGTTGACTTGCGCGTTGAATTACCTACCATGTCTTTGCGCGAAATCGCGGAGATCTGCGAGGCTCGTTTTCAGCGGCGTCCTTCGCATAATTCGGTCAAGATGGTGCTGGCCTCCGGGCCGCCACCTTCGATCAATACTCGCCGCTATCAAACCTGGGACCAGATCCCTGATCCGGCAGAACGCAGGCATGCTGTAGTCCAGCTCCACGCGGAAGGCTGGTCAATTACTTCAATTGCCGAGTATTTAGCAACCTCGCGGCAGACGGTGTATACGACATTGAAACGATGGGTCAAAGAGGGGGTCCGAGGGCTGGACGATAAGTCGCGCGCGCAAAGCGCCGAGAGTCGTGACAATGGAAATTGCCAACGAGATTCGCAAAAAGCAGGAAAATCCGCTGATTGGTGAGTGGCGCATGCACGCCGCGCTTCTCCAGGAGGGCATCAAGGTGTCTCCACGTACCTGTGGGCGTATCATGGCAAAGCACCGTGCTCTCTATGGGTGGGATAAGCAGAAAGCGCCGCCCAAGCCCAAGAAAGAGATGCCCTTTAAAGCCTCTCGGAGACACGAATATTGGAGTATCGATATACGTTATATAGAGCACCACCAACTTCCTAATATTAAAGGTCCAGTATATGTAATTAGTGTCCTTGAGAATTTTTCGAGAATGCTGCTTGCTTCTGCTATCTCGGAAAGGCAGGACACTGCCGCCTACCTGTGGGTACTCGCCAAAGCTCTGCGAAATTACGGGGCTCCAGAGGCCATTGTTACGGATAGTGGTGGGGTCTTCTATTCAAAACGTGCAATGGCTATTTACGAAGCTCTGGACATCCGCAAAGAGCGGATTGACCCCCGGCAGAGCTGGCAAAATTACATAGAGGCGCATTTCGGGATAATGCGGCGTCTCGCGGATTACTATCTAAACAAAGCGTCCACGCTGGACGAGATGAAGAAGGCTCATCGGAAATTCATTCGGGACTACAACTGCCAGATTCACTTCGCGCATCGTGAACGTCAGGACGGACGACACAGCCCCCAGGATGTGCTACGAGGCGTGCTAGCGCGTACCCTCGAAGCTTCAACGCTGGCCCGCATCTTCTTTGCGACAGAGTTTATCCGCCACCTGGATCGATCAGGATATATCCGCTTTCGCCGATGGCGCTTCTATGCAGAGGAGGGGCTGGCTTCGCAGCAAGTTCAGGTCAGCATCTACACCAGCACGCTCAAGATCGAATATCAGGAGACGGAGCTGGCTGATCTCACACGATGGAGTGGGCGGAGGACAACAAACACATCAAAGAGGTGAAGAATCCGCGTCTCATCGAGACTGGCTATCAGTCGCCACACTTGAAGCTGTGGACGCTCGGACCTGATGAATGGCTGCTCTTTCTGAAGTCGCCTGACTACACAGCACGGAAAAAGCCGCAGAGAAAGCCGGATGTGATCCAACTTCCTCTGCTCGATCCTGACGAAAACCAGCGCGAGCCTCGTCTCATCATGAGGTGACTCTTACTCCTGCTCTGTCGGTGGAGGAGCTGGTAAATGCCCTACCAAGTGGAACTGGCTCAATTTTGGTGATCCGGCTCATGCAGAGTGATGAAAAGGGATGGGGAAATCGCTTCGGGAGCGGAGAAACGGTTTCAAGACGCTATGTTGATGAGCTTGAATCACCAAAATTGAGCCAGAACCCTTGCCTGACTCAGCAGGGAACGGTTGAAGATCGCGCTTTCCGGGGAGGCTGATGGGGAGGAAAAGAGACCACCTCTCCTCGAATACGAGCCATCCCGATAGCACCACAAAGAGGACACTGACATGTTGCCACGCCTGCCTGCGCCGGGCTTCGCTCTCCGAGAGGGCAATGATCGCATTGGAGAACGAGCATTTTTCCGCCCGCTCCTCCTCTTTGTGCTCTCCTCCTTCGGAAAACGCTCTCTCCGTTACCAGATGCACACGGGCCGCTCGTACGTTTAGGTCGGACGTGTTGCTTCGCTCAACGCCTTCACGATGTTGGGGTCACGGTGGTCGAAGAAGCTGCTGGTTTTGGTGTCCAGCGTCCTCATTGCCGCCATATCTTCCGGGCTCAGGTCGAAATCGAAGATGTTGAAGTTTTCAACGATTCGTTCCTTACGGACTGATTTGGGAATCGCCACGACCCCTCTTTGGGTCAACCAGCGCACAATGACTTGCGCCACGGTTTTCTGATACTTGCCTGCGATGGAACGCAGCAACTCGTTCTCGAAAATGTTGTGTTTGCCTTCCGCAAACGGTCCCCAGGATTCCATCTGAACATGGTTTTCCTGCAAGAATTTCTGGGTTTCGATTTGCTGATTGAACGGATGGGTTTCAACCTGATTCACGGCAGGAACGACTTGGTGATGCACCATCAGGTCCATCAACCGGTCGGATGGGAAGTTGCAGACCCCGATGGCGCGTATCCGGCCTTCCTGGTACAACTCCTCCATCGCGCGCCACGCGCCATACACATCCCCAAAGGGCTGGTGAATCAGGTAGAGATCCAGATACTCCAGTTGTAACCGCTGCAATGATCGTTCAAACGCTGGCTTGGTGCGTTCGTCCCCGGCATCCTGAATCCAGAGCTTGGTGGTGACGAACAGCTCTTCCCTTGGCACACCGCTCCGCTTGATGGCTTTGCCGACGGCCTCTTCATTGCCATACGCAGCCGCAGTATCAATCAGGCGATAGCCGGTGCGGATGGCGTCGTAGACGCTGCGTTCGCATTCTTCGGAGTCATGCATCTGGAAGACGCCAAACCCCAAGAGGGGCATCTCCACCCCGTTATTGAGGGTGACCGATGGAATAGCTGACATTGGTAGTTCTCCTTTCGGGTCTGGTGACCCTGATGACCTTGGTACAGCGACTTCAATGCTGCTGTCACCAAGTGTACGCTTCTTCATGGATCTTGCCTCCTGTCTTTGCGTGACAGATCGGGACGTTCTTCCACATGGCTCGTTTCTTGAAGAAAAGTCCAGCTTGCGCGGCGTGAGCAGCGAAGCATGTTTTCTGTCTAAGGCTATTATAGACATTCTGGAGCAAGGGGTGATAGAATGATCCTCGCCAATGATTGACGGATTCTGCACATCTTCCAGGACGCGCAATGGAACAACCAGAGAAGAGGCTTCTCTGAATGGAATGCTCCAAAGGCCTGCTGAACGTGAGGTCCAGCGGGTACAAACCAATCGCGAGGAACTCATTGAGCGAATCGAGCGAGCCATGCACGCAGATGGGGTTGCCCAGCCGCTTCCAGGGTTGCACCTGGCCCGCTCCTCCTCGCCTCTGGGGCCAGTTCACGGTGTGTTCGAGCCCTCCTTGTGCGTGATTGCTCAGGGGAGCAAGGAAATCCCGCTGGGCGAGAGCCGCTACTGCTACGACCCCTTCCATTACCTGCTCACCACCATCGATCTGCCCTACACCGGTCAGGTCCTCGAAGCCTCAAAGGCGCGGCCCTACCTCAGTCTTCGCCTCTCCCTCGCTCCCACCCTCGTCAGCTCGGTCATGGTGGAGGCCGGTCACGCGCAGCCTCGGGATCAGGCGAATGTTCGGGCGATCTCCGTCAGTCCGTTGGATGGAAACCTGCTGGACGCCGTCGTGCGGCTCACGAGACTCCTGGATGCCCCTGACGACGTGCCGATCCTCAGGCCTTTGCTCACGCAGGAAATTATCTACCGGCTCCTGATGGGAGAGCAGGGAACCCGGCTCCGTCATCTAGCGATCCTGGGAGGCTACACCACCCACATTGCCAGAGCAGTGGTACAACTGCGTAAGAACTTCGACCAGCCATTGCGCATCGAGGATCTCGCACGCGAGTTGGGCATGAGTGTCTCGGCTTTGCACCACCACTTCAAGGCCGTCACGGCGCTGAGCCTCTTGCAATTCCAGAAGCGCCTCCGGTTGCAGGAGGCCCGTCGTCTGATGCTGAGCGAGGACCTCGACGCTAAAGTAGCGGCCTCTCGCGTGGGCTACCAGGATGCCTCCCACTTCAATCGGGAGTACAAAAGCCACGTCGCGCGCCCCACCCATGCGCGATGTGCAACGGCTGCGGCAAGCGACCCTCGCTTTGCCTGACCGATGAGAAAGACGGGCACATCCGAGACAGAGCATGATCTCCCTCACTCGGGCATCCTCCTGCCCTCATACTGCCTTGGTTGAAGATCCCGACCGTAGCAGAGCATGGCTGGGCAAACTCAGCCATGCCTATTCCTCGCTCAAAGAGAGTTATGCCCGTAATGCTTGCTACTTTGCGGCTGGTGACAGCTTACTGATCTGTAGCGATACCCCTTTTTTTGCCCACTTTGCACTGACCAAATACGTCAAGCATGTTGCGGCGAGGTGTCGTCGTCCGGCAAGAAACCCCGCCACGACCTCATTGACATATACCTTTCCTACCCATTGGACTAAAAATCCTTGATGGATAGGAGAACAACAGGTATACTGCATGCAAAACAGGACAAAAGGGAGACATGAAAGATGACCCAATCGCAGAGCAGCCAAACCAACCGCTTGTTAGGGTATCCAGACGACGTTCGTTTATTGATCATCAACGCTGATGATTTCGGGAGGGCTCATGCGTGCAATGAGGGCATTCTGCGTTCGCTCAAGGAAGGCGTGGTCAGTTCTACGACCTTGATGGTTCCTTGTCCCTGGGCTT
>WNFX01002134.1_pt1 | contig 20057 bp, 16 predicted proteins | sample 5400111 | NCBI WGS metagenome assembly WNFX01 (sample SAMN13153363, study PRJNA577476) | soil metagenome | isolation source: 40 cm soil or saprolite under grassland replicate 1 | place: USA:California | collected 2016-06-15 | reverse complement strand
GCACCAGCGCGTACTCGGGGATGCCGACGAATTCGACGTAGCCGGTGAAGAACAGCAGCGCGCAGCCGGCGATCTTGATGGTGTTGGTGATGAACATCACGCGGCCCTTGGGGATCGCGTCGGCGAAGGCTCCCACGAACGCGGCGAGCACGACGTAGGACACGGTAAAGAAGAACTTCAGCAGCGGTATCATCCACGCCGGGCCGTCGAGCTCCAGGAGCTGGGCGATCGCGGCGATCAGCAGCGCGTTGTCGGCGAGCGAGCTGAAAAACTGCGCCGCCATGATGGTGTAGAAGCCGCGTTTCATCGGTCGCTTTTCGTCGGGCGTCGCAGCGGTAAACGTTTTTGGCCGCCCGTTTTATACCACGAGTCATTTGCGCATGCGGAAACTTCTCGCGCCGCGCTGGCCCGACCCCCCGGTTTTATGGTCGAATGGCGGGCCATGCGCCCGATCCGAGCCCGAATCGATTCCGGAGCGCTCCGCCACAACCTGGGCGTGGCGAAACGCCGCGCTCCGCGCTCGCGCGCCTGGGCGGTGGTCAAGGCGAACGCCTACGGTCACGGGCTTGCGCGCTCGGCGAAGGCGCTCGCCGCGGCAGACGGACTGGCGCTGATCGAGCTCGAGGCGGCGCTCGAGCTGCGCCGCTCGGGGGAGCGGCGCCCGATCCTCCTCCTGCAGGGGTTTTATTCACCTGAGGAACTCGAGCCGATCGCCACCCACGGCCTTGCCGTCGTGGTGCACGACATGGAGCAGGTCGCCATGCTCGAAAAGACGCGGCCGCCGAAGAAGCTTGCGGTGTACGCGAAACTGAACACGGGCATGAATCGGTTGGGCTTTGCCGAAAAGGACTTCGGCGGCGCGCTCGAGCGGCTGCAGCGCTGCGCGGGCGAGATCACGCTCATGACGCATTTTGCCGATGCCGACGGGAAGCGCGGCGTGAGGTGGCAGCTCGAACGCTTCGACGCGGCGACGGCGGGAGCGAAGTTTCCGCGAAGTCTCGCCAATTCGGCGGCGATCCTGCGCTATCCCGAGACCCACGCCGACTGGGTGAGGCCCGGCATCATGCTGTACGGCTGCTCGCCCTTTCCGGACGAGAGCGCGGAAAAACTGGGATTGAGGCCGGTGATGACGCTTTCGAGCGAGCTCGTCGCGGTGCGCGAGCTTGGCGCAGGCGACAGCGTGGGCTACGGCTGCGCTTTCACCGCCGACGGTCCGGTGCGGGTCGGCATCGTCGCCTGTGGTTACGCCGACGGCTATCCGCGCCATGCGCCCACCGGCACGCCGATCCTCGTATGCGGCAAACGCACGCGCACGCTGGGCCGCGTGGCCATGGACATGCTGTTCGCCGATCTCACCGGGATCCCGCAGGCGGCGATGGGCTCGCCCGTCACGCTGTGGGGCGAGGGGCTGTCCGCCGACGAAGTCGCGGCGAGTGCGGGCACGGTGAGCTACGAATTGCTTTGCGCGCTGTCGCCGCGCGTGCCGATCACCGAAATCCCCTCTCCCTCAGGGAGAGGGCTAGGGTGAGGGTGGGGTAGAGAGTGGCTAAAACCAGAACCATCTACGCCTGCACCGAATGCGGCGGCGAGTCGCCGAAGTGGCAGGGGCAGTGCCCGCACTGCGGCGCGTGGAACACGCTGGTCGAAAGCATCGCCGAAGGCGCGGCGAAGCACCGCTTCGCCGGCGTCGCGAAAAGTTCCGAGCTGAAGCGCCTCGCCGAGGTGAGCGCGCGCGAGGCGCAGCGCATCCCGAGCGGAATCGGCGAGCTCGACCGCGTCCTCGGCGGCGGCTTCGTCGCGGGCGAGGTGGTGCTGATCGGCGGCGATCCGGGGGTGGGCAAGTCGACGCTCCTCCTGCAGGCGCTCGCGCAGATGAGCGCGGCGCACAAGTCCATCTACGTGACCGGCGAAGAGTCCGCCGAGCAGGTGGCGCTGCGCGCGCAGCGCCTCGCGCTCGACTCGGGAAGGCTCGAGCTCCTCGCCGAGATCCAGCTGGAGCGCATCCTCGCCACACTCGAGAAGGCAAAGCCCGAGATCGCGGTCGTCGACTCGATCCAGACGCTTTATTCGGAGAGCCTCACTTCCGCTCCCGGCTCGGTCGCGCAGGTGCGCGAATGCGTGGCGCATCTCACCCGCTATGCGAAGGGAAGCGGCGCCGTCATCGTGCTGGTCGGCCACGTCACCAAGGAGGGCGCGATCGCCGGCCCGCGCGTGGTCGAGCACATCGTGGACTCGGTGCTCTATTTCGAAGGCGACACGCACCAGAGCTTTCGCCTGATCCGCGCGTTCAAGAACCGCTTCGGGGCGGTGAACGAGCTGGGCGTGTTCGCGATGACCGACAAGGGCCTGCGCGGCGTGTCCAACCCGTCGGCGATTTTCCTTTCGCAGCACAACGGCGAGGTGGCCGGCTCCTGCATCCTGGTCGCGCAGGAAGGCACTCGGCCGCTCCTGGTCGAGATCCAGGCGCTGGTCGACGCGGCGCACGCGCCCAACCCGCGGCGGCTGACGGTGGGCCTGGAGCAGAACCGCCTCGCGATGCTGCTCGCGGTGCTGCACCGCCATGCGGGCATCGCCTGCTACGACCAGGACGTGTTCGTGAACGCCGTGGGCGGCGTGCGCATAAGCGAGCCCGCGGCAGACTTGGCGGTGCTGCTCGCGATCGTCTCCTCGCTCGCCGACAAGCCGCTCCCTGAAAAGCTCGTCGTGTTCGGCGAAGTCGGGCTCGTCGGCGAAGTGCGCCCCGCGCCGCGCGGCCAGGAGCGCCTGAAGGAAGCCGCCAAGCTCGGCTTCACCCGCGCGATCATCCCGAAGGCCAACCAGCCGAAGCAGAAAATCGACAGCCTGGAGATCATCGCAGTCGAACGCGTCGCGGATGCGATCGCGCGGTTTCGGAAGTAAGAGCGCCAGCCAATAACGAGAGCAACGGATACACTTCATGAATCCTCTGACCCACGCAAGAGCGATGGCGGCGTATAACCGCTGGATGAACGAGCGCATTTACGAATGCTGCGCGCGTCTTTCGGACGAGGAGCGCAAGCGCGACGCCGGCGCGTTCTTCAAGTCGATACACGGCACGCTCAATCATCTGCTTCTAGGCGACCGGATCTGGCTCGGGCGCTTCAAGGGCCGCCCCTTCAGGGTGGAGTCGCTCGCCCAGGAGCTCTACGCCGATTTTGCGGAGCTTCGCGCCGAGCGCGCTTCGACCGACGCGGAAATCATCGCGTGGGTCGATTCGCTTCCGGAAAAGCGGTTCGAGGGAGAGCTTGCCTACACCAGCATGGTCAATCCGCAGCCGAGGCGCTATCCGTTCTGGTTCGCGGTAACGAATTTTTTCAACCACCAGACGCACCACCGCGGGCAGGTCACCACGCTGCTCGTCCAGCGCGGAATCGATCCGGGCGTCACCGACCTGATCTGGCTTCCGGAATTCCAGCGGCCGCATTAGGAAAAGGCTCCGCACATGACGGGAAGCAAGCGCGCGCAGGCCGCGCAGCCGGGAATTCTCGAGCCGATTCCGCGCGCGGCGCGATATCTCAGCTTTGGTCTCAAGGACGGCGCGCATGCGCCGGAAGCCTTGCGGGCTCTGGCCAAGGCCGCCGACGGGAAAGCTTGCGTCGTCGGGCTCGGCGCGCTGCTGCTCTTTGCGCTGCAAAAGGAGATCGAGGGACTGCGCCCGTTTCCACACTACAGAGGCGAGGGCTTCGAGGTCCCTTCGACTCCCGCTGCTCTCTGGTGCTGGCTGCGAGGCGAAGACCGCGGCGAGATCGTGCTTCGCGGGCGGGCGATCGAGAAGATGCTCGCGCCGGCATTCGAGGCGACGAGCGTAATCGATGCTTTCAAATACGGCCGCGGGCTCGATCTGACCGGCTACGAGGACGGCACGGAGAACCCGCGCGGGGGAAAAGCCGTCGAGGCCGCGATTTCAGGCGACAAGAGAGCCGGCATCGAAGGTTCCTCGTTCGTAGCCGTGCAGCAGTGGGTTCACGATCTCGATCGATTTTCGGCGAAGCCGCGCAAGGACCAGGACGACACGATCGGCCGGCGCAGGAGCGACAACAAGGAGATCGGCGCTGCGCCCCCCTCCGCGCACGTGAAGCGGACCGCTCAGGAAAGCTTCACTCCGGAAGCCTTCGTCCTGCGCCACTCGATGCCGTGGGCGGACGCGACGCGCGCTGGATTGGTGTTCGTCGCGTTCGGCAAATCGATCGACGCATTCGAGGCCCTGCTCAAGCGCATGGCCGGCGTCGAGGACGGGACGGTGGACGCGCTGTTCACCTTTACGCGCCCGGTGACCGGCAGCTATTTCTGGTGCCCGCCTATCAAAGGGCGACAGCTCGATTTGCGCGCTATCGGGCTATAGTCGAAATCGATGGCCGAGTACCTCTTCACCGAGTATTTCGAGAAGGAGGTCTTGCGCAAGCGCCCATATTTGAAGAAGGAATGGTGTACGAGGGTTCTCGACAATCCACTCCGCTCCGAGCCCCAGGAAGGGAACCGGCACCGCTTCTGGGCCCAGGTTCCAGAGCTGGAAGGCCGCTACTTGAGGGTTGTCACACTTGAGGATAAAGTGACGGTTCATAACGCCTTTCCGGACCGACGGTTCAAGCCATGAAGCTCAATTACCATCCCGAGACCGATTCGCTGTATATCGACCTCTCCGAGCGGCCGAGCGTCGAGAGCCGGGAAATCTCCGAGGGTGTGGTGTTGGATTACGACGCCAAGGGAAATCTTGTCGGCATTGACATCGATAACGCCAGCTCCAAAGTCGAGCTCAAAGAACTCCTCCTCAGCAAGCTCCCTGCCAAAGTTCAAACCGTTCCCGCTTAACCCGGCGCCGCACACGGACTCACCACCGCCGCCGCAGCAATCCCGCTCCGCACGGCGGCTTCCAGCGTCCCCGGGTAGTCGCTCGCCACGTAGTCTCCTGCGAGCATGAGGCCGGAAACAGCGGTAACCGCCTCGGGCCGCGCGAGCGCCGGCGTGCAAGAAAACGTCGCGCGCCGTTCCGTGATCACCTGTGTCCATCGCGGCGCGGGAAGTTCCCCGAGCGCCGCTCTCAGCTCGGTTTCGATCTGCGATACGAGCGCTTCCTTCGGCAAGTTTTCATGTGCCCCCGAGGCGCTGATCACCGCCGCGAGCAGTCCCTTCGGTCCGCCGAGCCGGCCGCGGTCGAACGCCCATTGCACGACTCCTCCGTTGAAGCCGAGCATGGGCGCGGGGAGCGTCACGGATTCCGGATATTGCAGGTAGCAGGTGACGATGGGCTCGTAGCTGAACGCGCTGATGCGGGAAAGCGCATCGGCAAGCTCGGGCAATTGCACCAGCAGCGGTCCCGCCTGGTGCGGGCCGCAGGCGATCACCACGCAGGAAAACAGCTGCGTGTCGTTGAGACGAAATCCGCCCGGGACCTGCGCGACGCGGCGCACCGGCACGCCGAGCTCGATCGCGCCGCCGCGCGCCTTTACATATTCCGCGGCGGGCTCCGGAAACAGTCGCCCCAGGTCGGTGCGCGCGATCAGGAAATCGCTCGCCGCGCGCGCGCCAGTGAGGCCGTCGCGCAGTACGTTGACGAAGACCTGCGCGGAGGCGTGCTCGACCGGCGTGTTGAGCGCCGAGACGCACAGGGGTTCCCACACGTGGGTGCGGAGTGCTTCCGTCTGCCGATGCTCGTCGAGCAGTCGCGCGACGCTCCGGTCGGGCTCGATGCGAAAGTTGCAGACTCGAAGCGAGGCCATGAAGCGCAGTGCTCCGAGGCTTCGAACGAGATCCAATCCTTTCGCGCCGAGTAACGCCAAGAGCAAGTTGAGCGGGTAGGGGAGTCGCGGCGCGCGCAGGTGAAAGCCGTCGGCAAAGCGCAACTCGAGGGGCAGGCGAAGCAGGAGCTCGTCCGGGTCAGCGCCGACCTTTCGCATCATCCGCAGCGTCTCGCGATAGGCGCCGATCAGGATGTGCTGGCCGTTGTCGAGGTCCACGCCGTCGATGCTCACGCGCCGGGCGCGGCCGCCCAAGCTGCGCGAGGCCTCGAAAACGGTGACGGGAACCCCGCGCTCGGCGAGTGTGACTGCTGCTGCGAGGCCCGACCAGCCGGCGCCGATGATAGCTACGCGATTCAATCCCGCCCCCTCACCCCAGCCCTCTCCCCAAGGGGGAGAGGGGAAATCATCAAGCGGTGACCCAGGTGCGCCACGCGATCCAGAGCTTGCGGACCGGGGTGAGCGCGGTGCGCTGCTTGAGCACCTGGAAGCGGTCGCGGGCGATCTCGTCGAGCAGCGCCCGGTAGATCGCCGCCATCACGAGGCCCGGTCGCTGCGCATGCCGGTCTTCGGGCGGCAGGAGCGCGAGCGCCTCGTCGTAGCAGCGCGCGGCGCGCTCGGCCTGGAACTTCATCAGCCGGGCGAAGTTCTCGGTGTAGCGCCCGTTCAGGATGTCCGCGGCGGCGACCTCGAACTGCCTGAGCTCGTCCACCGGGAGATAGATGCGGCTCTTGCGCGCGTCTTCGCCCACGTCGCGGATGATGTTGGTGAGCTGGAACGCGAGGCCGAGCCGCTCGGCGTAGTCGAGCGTCCTTGGATTGCCGTAGCCGAAGATCGCCGCCGCGAGCGCGCCGACCACGCCCGCCACGCGATGGCAGTAGAGCTGCAGCGCCGCGAAATCCAGATAGCGGCTCTGATTCAGGTCCATCTCCATGCCGTCCATGATCTCGTTCAGCCGCGCCTGGGTGATCCCGAACGGCGCGATCGCGGGGGCGAGCGCGCGGGTCACCGGGTGCTGCGGGTTGCCGGCGAAGAGCTGCGCGACCTCCCCGCGCCACCACGCGAGCGCCGCCCGCGCCGCCGACGGCTCGCTCGGCTCGTCCACGGCGTCGTCGACTTCGCGGCAAAAGGCATAGAGGGCCGTGATCGCGTGCCTGCGCTCCGGCGGCAGGAACAGGAACGAATAGTAGAAGCTCGAGCCGCTTTGCGCTGCTTTTTGTTGACAGTATTCGTCCGGAGTCATCGCATCACCAGCGCGCGCGCGAGCAGCAGCGGCCAGTCCAGGGCGCGCAGCACCGGGCGGTGCCGGAACACGTCGCCGCGCGAGCGCTCGAGCTTTTCCAGGATTCGCAATCCTCCCAGCACGACGGAGCGGATTTCCAGGCCGATGCGGCCCGGCAGGCGCACCGCGAGCGGGGCCCCCGAGAGCATCATGCTTCTCGCGCGCTCGATCTGAAAACGCATCAGGCTCCACCATCCTCCCGAGACGTCGCGCGCTCCGATCTGGGCCTCGCTCACTCCGAATCGCGCCATATCGTCCAGCGGCAGGTAGATGCGGTTCTTGCGGAAATCGATCTCCACATCCTGCCAGAAGTTGATGAGCTGCAGCGCCGAGCAGATCGCATCCGACCGCGCGAAGTTGTCGTCCTTCGCTTCACCGTAAAGGTGCAGCATCAGCCGCCCGACAGGATCCGCCGAGCGCCGGCAATAGTCCATCACTTCGCCGAAGTTCGCGTAGCGCAGCTTGGTGACGTCCTGGGAGAAGGCGTCGAGGAGATCGTGGAAAGGTCGAAGGGGCAGGCGGTGGATCCCGATCACTTCGGCAAGCTCACGAAAAAGCGGCGACGAGGGAGATTGACCTGCCTCCAGCCGGCGCAGCTCCGCCCTGTACGCCTCCAGGCGGGCGAGGCGCTCAGGCGGCGCAAGATCGCCTTCGTCGGCGAAATCATCCGCGCTGCGCGCGAATCGGTAGATGACCGACACGGAATGTCGCAGCGGCGCCGGGAGCAGCAGCGAAGCGACCGGGAAGTTTTCGTAATGGCCGACCGGCATTGCCCTATTTTTCAAGGGGTTTCAGGCTCTTAGGCTGACAGTATAAAGGGGTTGCGGTAGAATGGCGCGCACGTTGCACGGTTCGGTTCGGAGCAGGGACCGCGAGCGCCGCAGTGCCGCGCCGCGAAGGTGGCGGAATGGGTAGACGCACTGGATTTAGGTTCCAGCGCCGCAAGGCATGGGGGTTCGAGTCCCTTCCTTCGCACCAGGAACAGGTTTTCGGGAATGCAGACGAGCATTGAGACCTTGAGCAAGCTGGAACGCAGGCTGAACATGGCGGTTCCGGCCGAGCAGATCGATCGCGAGGTCGAGCAGCGCTTGCGCAAGCTCTCGCGCACGGTGCGCATCGACGGATTTCGTCCGGGCAAGGTTCCGCTCAAGATCGTCGCGCAGCGCTACGGGCCGCAGGTGCGCTCGGAAGTGATCGGCGATGCGGTGCAGAAGGCGTTCTCCGAGGTGGTGAAGGACCAGAAGCTCAAGGTCGCCGGATATCCGCGCATCGAGCGCAAGGAAGCGGGGGACGAAAAACAGCTCGCTTTCAGCGCGACTTTCGAGATCTACCCCGAAGTGAAGCTGGGCGACGTGACCGGAGCGAAGATCGAGCGCCCCACGCACCCGGTCGAGGACGCCGACGTGGACCGCACCATCGAAATTCTTCGCAAGCAGCGCGTGAGCTGGGAGGCCGTGGCGCGCGCCTCGCAAACGGGCGACCGCGTCACCGTGGACTTCACCGGACGCATCGACGGCAACGAATTTCCCGGAGGCAAGGGCGGCGGGATGGCCGTCGTGATCGGCGAGGGCCGCGTGCTGACCGAGTTCGAGTCCGGTCTCACCGGCGCGGGCGCCGGAGAGCAGAAGACTTTTCCGCTGACTTTCCCCGCCGATTATCCGGGCAAGGAAGTCGCGGGCAAGACCGCAAGATTCGAGGTGGACGTGAAGAAGGTCGAGGCGCCGAAGCTTCCCGCGGTCGACGCCGAATTCGCCAGGTCGCTCGGCGTGGCCGACGGCGACATCGCGAAGATGCGCGAGGAGGTCGAGGCGAACGTCGAGCGCGAAGTCAAGAAGAGGATCGAAAGCGAGCTCAAGCAGAAGGTCATGCAGGCGCTCATCGATGCGGCGACGCTCGAGCTGCCGAGATCGCTCGTCGAAATCGAGCTGCAGCGCATGGTGCAGCAGGCGCGCGCGGACCTGGAGGCCCGGGGCGTCAAGCTGGAGAAGCTGCCCTTGAATCCCGAGGCGCTCGAGGGGCAGGCGCGGCGGCGCGTGACCTTGGGGCTCATCCTGGGCGAGCTGGTGAGGACGCACGATCTGGGCGCCAAGCCCGAGCAGGTGCGCGCCCTCGTCACCGAGCACGCACAGACTTATGAGCAGCCCTTCGAAGTGGTAAGATGGGTCTACTCGGAGCCGCGGCGTTTGGGCGAATTCGAGGGTTTGGCGGTCGAATCCAACGTGATCAACTGGGTCCTCGATCGCGCCAAGGTGGAGGACAAGGCGATCAGCTTCGATGAACTGATGGGAGCGGGGAAATGAGCGGCGTAGTCTGGAAATCCGGGACGCCGCGGGTCGAGGCGTCCGGTCGGGACCCGCAGGACCTGGGCCTGATTCCCATGGTGATCGAGCAGAGCGGGCGCGGCGAGCGCGCCTACGATATCTATTCGCGCCTGCTCAAGGAACGGGTCGTGTTCCTCGTAGGCCCGGTCAACGAGATCTCGGCGAATCTCATCGTCGCGCAGCTGCTCTTCCTCGAGTCGGAGAACCCCGACAAGGACATCTTCTTCTACATCAACTCCCCCGGCGGCTCGGTGTCGGCGGGGCTCGCGATCTACGACACCATGCAGTTCATCAAGCCCGACGTGTCGACGCTTTGCGTCGGGCAGGCGGCCAGCATGGGCGCGCTGCTTCTCGCCGCGGGCGACAAGGACAAGCGCTTCTGCCTGCCCAATTCGCGCGTCCTGATCCACCAGCCCATGGGCGGGTTCCAGGGGCAGGCCTCCGACATCGAGATCCACGCCAAGGAGATCCTCTACCTGCGCAAGCAGCTGAACGAGATCATGGCGAAGCACACCGGCCAGAGCGTCGAGCGCATCTCGCGGGACACGGACCGGGATAATTTCCTATCGGCGGACGAGGCGGTGAAGTACGGTATCGTGGACCGGGTGCTCACCTCGCGGGCCGAGGCGGCTGCGGCGGCCTGAACGCGGAGGATCACATGACCGACAAGATCGGCGGCGAAAAACTCCTCTACTGCTCCTTCTGCGGCAAGAGCCAGCACGAGGTGAGAAAGCTTATCGCCGGACCCTCCGTATTTATCTGCGATGAGTGCATCGAGCTGTGCAACGACATCATCCGCGAGGAGAGCGCGGCGGACAAAGGCGGCAAGCCCGCCAAGTCCGACCTGCCGACCCCGCGCGAGATCTGCAACATCCTCGACGAGTACGTGATCGGGCAGGAGCTCGCGAAGAAGATCCTCTCGGTCGCCGTCTACAACCACTACAAGCGGCTCAAGCACCTTTCGAAGAACGACGAGGTCGAGCTCGCCAAGTCGAACATCCTGCTCGTCGGCCCGACCGGCTCGGGCAAGACGCTGCTCGCGCAGACGCTCGCGCGGCTGCTCAACGTGCCCTTCGTGATCGCCGACGCCACCACGCTCACCGAGGCGGGCTACGTCGGCGAGGACGTGGAGAACATCATCCAGAAGCTCTTGCAGAACTGCGACTACGACGTCGACAAGGCGAAGCGCGGCATCGTCTACATCGACGAGATCGACAAGATCTCGAGGAAGTCCGATAACCCTTCGATCACCAGGGACGTTTCGGGCGAGGGCGTGCAGCAGGCGCTCCTGAAGCTCATCGAAGGGACGATCGCCTCGGTTCCGCCCCAGGGCGGACGCAAGCACCCCAACCAGGACTTCGTGCAGGTGGATACGACCAATATCCTGTTCGTGTGCGGCGGGGCGTTCGACGGCCTGGAGAAGATCATCCGCAGCCGCTCGGAGAAGAGCGGAATCGGCTTCGGCGCGGACGTCCGGAGCCTGAAGAACGCCAAGGACATCAGCGAGGTGCTGCGCACGGTCGAGCCCGAAGACCTTATCAAGTATGGGCTTATTCCCGAGTTCGTCGGGCGCTTGCCCGTCGTGGCGACGCTCGAGGAACTCGACGAGCATGCGCTGATCCAAATTCTTACCGAGCCGAAAAACGCCCTCATCAAGCAGTACCAGAAGCTGTTCGGCATGGAGGGCGTGGATCTGGAGATAAGGCAGCAGGCGCTGCAGGCGATCGCCAAGAGGGCCCTGGCGCGAAAGACCGGCGCGCGGGGCCTGCGCTCGATCATCGAACAGGTGCTGCTCGACATCATGTTCGATCTGCCGACCATGGAGAACGTGAGCAAGGTCGTCGTGGACGAGAACGCCATCGTCGGCGAGGGCAAGCCGCTCCTCATATACACCGAGCCGCCGAAGGTGGCGGGCACCGCTTGAGCGGCGGCTCTGTCCTCGAGCCGCGCGCAGCTTGAACGGGGGCGCGCCGCCCCCAATGTAGCCGTTGATCCTTCTCCTTCCGGGAACGCCATGGCCAACGAGATCGCACCCACCGCACCCAACCAGTATCCGCTGCTGCCGCTGCGGGACGTGGTCGTGTTCCCGCACATGGTCATTCCGCTCTTCGTCGGGCGGCCGAAATCGATCAAGGCGATGGAGATCGCGATGGAGGCGGGCAAGAGCATCCTGCTCGTCGCGCAGAAGTCCGCCGCCAAGGACGAGCCGGTTGCCGAGGACTTGTACAAGATCGGCTGCATCTCCAATATCCTGCAGATGCTCAAGCTCCCCGACGGCACCGTGAAGGTGCTGGTGGAAGGAAGCCGGCGCGCGCGGATCCAGAGGATCGACGACGCGCGCAGCCACTACGTGGCCGAGGCGCTCGCCGTGCCGGCCGACGCGGGGGAAGTCACCGAGGTCGAGGCGATGCGCCGGGCGCTCATCGCCCAGTTCGACCAGTACGTGAAGCTCAACAAGAAGATTCCGCCGGAGATCCTGACCTCGCTCGCCGGAATCGAGGAGGCCGGGCGGCTCGCCGATACCATCGCCGCGCACCTGCCGCTCAAGCTCGAGCAGAAGCAGCAGGTCCTGGAGATGTTCGAGGTCAAGCCGCGCCTCGAGCACCTGCTGTCGCAGCTGGAAACCGAGATCGACATTCTCCAGGTCGAGAAGCGCATCCGCGGCCGCGTCAAGCGGCAGATGGAAAAGAGCCAGCGCGAGTACTACCTCAACGAGCAGGTCAAGGCGATCCAGAAAGAGCTCGGCGAGGGCGAGGACGGGGCCGATCTCGAGGAAATTGAAAAGCGCATCAAGGCCGCGCGCATGCCCAAGGAAGCGCGCAAGAAATCCGAAGCCGAGCTGAAGAAGCTGCGCCTGATGTCGCCCATGTCGGCCGAGGCGACCGTGGTGCGCAATTACATCGATACGCTCGTCAACCTGCCCTGGAAGAAGCGCAGCAAGATCTCGCGCGATATCACCGCGGCCGAGAAGATCCTCGATGCCGACCACTACGGTCTGGAGAAGGTCAAGGAGCGCATCGTCGAATATCTCGCGGTGCAAACCCGCGTGGACAAGGTCAAGGCGCCGATCCTGTGCCTGGTGGGCGCGCCCGGCGTGGGAAAGACCTCGCTCGGGCAATCGCTCGCCCGCGCGACCAACCGCAAGTTCGTGCGCATGTCGCTGGGCGGGGTGCGCGACGAGGCCGAGATCCGCGGCCACCGCCGCACCTATATCGGCTCGATGCCCGGCAAGATCCTGCAGAACATGACCCGCGTCGGCGTTCGCAATCCCCTGTTCCTGCTCGACGAAGTCGACAAGATGGGGATGGACTTCCGCGGCGACCCGTCATCGGCGCTTCTGGAAGTGCTCGACCCGGAGCAGAACCACACCTTTACGGACCACTACGTCGAGGTGGAGTACGACCTCTCGGAAGTGATGTTCGTGGCGACCGCGAACACGCTGAACATCCCGCCGGCCCTGCTCGACCGGATGGAGGTGATCCGCATTTCGGGCTATACCGAGGACGAGAAAGTCAACATCGCCTCGCGCTACCTCCTGCCGAAGCAGCTCAAGAACAACGGCCTGAAGAAAGAGGAAGTATTGGTGTCCGAGACGGCCCTCCGCGACATCATCCGCTACTTCACGCGCGAGGCGGGCGTGCGGGGCCTCGAGCGCGAAATCTCGAAGATCTGCCGCAAGGTCGTCAAGCTTCTCGTGACCAAGGAGAAAGAGAAGAAAATCCTCGTCACCCCCAAGAACCTGGACAAGTTCCTCGGCGTGCGCCGTTTCACCTACGGCATCGCCGAAAAGAAGAACCAGGTCGGGCAGGTCACGGGGCTTGCGTGGACCGAGGTGGGGGGCGAGCTCCTCACGATCGAGGCCGTCACCATGCCCGGAAAGGGCAAGACCATCACCACCGGGAAACTCGGCGAGGTGATGCAGGAGTCGATCCAGGCCGCGCTCTCGGTGGTGCGCAACCGCTCATCCAGGCTCGGAGTCGCCGAGGACTTCTATCAGAAGAACGACATTCACGTCCACCTCCCCGAGGGCGCGACGCCCAAGGACGGCCCCAGCGCCGGCATCGGCATCTGCACCGCGATGGTGTCGGTGCTGACCGGGATCCCGGTCCGGGCGGACCTCGCCATGACCGGCGAGATCACCCTGCGCGGCGAAGTGCTGGTCATAGGCGGCCTGAAGGAAAAGCTCCTCGCCGCGCACCGGGGCGGCATCAAGACCGTTCTCATCCCGGAGGAGAACGTGAAGGACCTGGCGGAAATCCCGGACAACATCAAGAATCGGCTGGAAATTCTCCCGGTGAAATGGATGGACCAGGTGCTCGAGCTCGCTCTCGAGCGGCAGCCGGAACCGCGCAAGCCCGCATCGGACACGCCGCCGATTCCTCCGGTCGGCGACGACAAGACTTCCTCCACGGTGCTCACTCACTAGATTGCTGCAACGCGGAGCGAATCGCGCCGCGGCTGCCGCCCCGGAAGTTTCTCCCCGATCGTTGCGCATCCCGTTTTCGCGGACGAAACGGGTCGGCGTTTCGCCGCCGTGAAAAATAATCGGCGACCGCAAAAAAAAGGACTCGAACTCTTGACACGGTGCTTTTGCGATTGCTATAAATTGCAAACAGGCTCGCGACGTTTGCGCCGGTCTCAAGATCCGATTTCAGCCGCGGAATAAGCAAAGCTCGGTTTTCTACATGACCGCCCGCCTCCGGGTGAGCGGACGCAAGACCGGTCTTTGCTGAGTCCACGGGCACGACTCGAGCGGGGAGGCGCGTCGGGCCGGAATCTCCTCACTATTCCTAGGGGGCCGAATGAACAAGCTGGAAATCATCGATCACATCTCCAAGTCCGCCGACATCTCCAAGGCCGCCGCGGGACGCTCGCTCGACGCCGCGGTTTCGGCGATCAAGACCGCGATGAAAAAGGGCAGCATGGTCACCCTGGTCGGGTTCGGGACGTTTTACGTCGGCAAGCGCGCGGCCCGCACCGGGCGCAATCCGCGCACCGGCGTCGAGATCAAGATCCAAGCCGCCAGAGTTCCCAAGTTCCGCGCTGGCAAGGCCCTGAAGGATGCAGTAAACTAGCAGCCCTTCCGGAACCGGACCGCGCTCGTCGGAAGGCGGTGGCGCCGGTTTCCTGCGAAGGGGTGCTTAGCTCAGCCGGTAGAGCGTCGCCCCTACAAGGCGAATGTCGGCGGTTCGATCCCGTCAGCACCCACCGATACGACGGAGCGGTAGTTCAGTTGGTTAGAATACCGGCCTGTCACGCCGGGGGTCGCGGGTTCGAGTCCCGTCCGCTCCGCCAGACTTTCGGAAACCTGAGGTCATGTCGCCGTTCGATTGGGTCCACAACAACAAGCGCCTGATGCAGGTCGTGCTGGCGCTCGTCGCGCTGCCGTTCGCGTTCTGGGGCATCGATTCGTACCAGCGCGTGATGAGCCGCGCCGACGAGGTCGCCGAAGTCGGCGGGCAGAAAATCACCGAGCAGGAATTCTCCGAGGCGCTGCGGCAGCAGCAGGATCGCCTGCGCGGCATGCTCGGCCGGAATTTCGATCCGGCGATGTTCGATTCGCCCGCGATGCGCACCGAGCTGCTCGAAGGCATGATCTCGCAGCGCCTGCTGATGCAGCACGCGGCGCGCAATCATCTCGCCGTTCCCAACGAAATGCTGGTCGAGACGACGATGTCGATCCCCGCTTTTCAGGTGGACGGGAAATTTTCGCGGGAGCGCTACGACGCGGCGCTTCGGAACGAGAGAATGAGCGCGGAGATGTTCGACGCGGCCCTGCGCCGCGACCTGCTGGTGCAGCAGCTCACCAGCGCGCTCGCCGACTCGGGCCTCGCCTCGAAGACGGTCGCGAGCCAGTTTGCACGGCTGCGCGCGCAGCAGCGCGAGATCGCCGAGCAGCGGGTGGAGGCCGACACGCAGCTCGCGCAGGCCAAGATAGCGGCGGACGCGGTCCGCGGATTCTACGACGGCAACCCCACGGCGTTCCAGGTGCCGGAGGAGGTGCAGGTCGAATACGTCGTGCTGAGCACCGATGCGCTGATCGCTTCGGAGCAGGTAAGCCCCGAGGAAATCAAGGCGTATTACGAGTCGAACGTATCGAGGTACGGCGAGCCGGAGCAGCGGCGCGCGAGCCATATTCTGATCGCGGTCAAGAGCGGCGCGGGCGATGCGGAGAAGGCCAAGGCGCGGGAGCGCGCCGCGCGGATCCTCTCGCAAGCGCGCAAGTCGCCCGAGAGCTTCGCGGAACTGGCGAAGAAGAACTCCGACGATCCGGGCTCCGCCTCCAAGGGCGGGGACCTCGGGTTTTTCTCGCGCGGGATGATGGTGCGCCCGTTCGAGGACGCGGCGTTCCGGCTCAAGCCGAATCAGATCGGCGATCTCGTCGAGTCGGACTTCGGCTTCCACATCATCAGGATAACCGGCGTGAAGGCGGGCAAAATGAAAAGCCTCGGGGAAGCGCGGCCCGAGATCGAGCGCGAGCTGAAGAGGCAGCGGGCCGGCAAGCGCTTCGCCGAGGCCGCCGAGGCCTTCAGCAACCTCGTGTATGAGCAAGCGGATTCGCTCAAGCCGGCTGCCGAAAGGTTCAGGCTTCCCATCCAGGTCGCTCAAGGGATCACCCGCCAGTCGGCGAGCGTCCCGGCGCTCAACAATCCCAAGCTGCTCGCGGCGCTCTTCGCCGACGATTCGATCAAAAACCGGCGCAACACCGAGGCAGTCGAAACCGCCCCGAACACGCTGGTCTCCGCGCGGGTGGTCGGTCACAAGCCGGCAAGCCGGCGCCCCTTCGACGAAGTGAAGGGCGAGATCGCCAGGGAGCTCGCGCGCGGGGAGGCCCTGGCGCTCGCGAGAAAGCAGGGCGCGGAGCGGCTCGAAGAGTTTAGAAAGGGCAAGGTGCCTGCGGCCCGGTTTGGCGCGACCAGGCTCGTCAGCCGGGACAATCCCCAGGATCTGAGCCCGGAAGCGCTGTCGCAGATATTTCGCGCCGATGCGTCGAAGCTGCCGGCGTACGTGGGGGCGGAATCGAAGAACGGCTACGTGATCTATCGCGTCGGCCGCGTGATCGACGTCGAGCCGGACGAGGCCCGGCAGCGCAGCGCCCAGAGCGAGCTGGGGCGGGCAAGCGGGACGCAGGAGTTCAAGTCGTTTCTCGACGGCCTGCGGGCCGACACCAAGGTGGAAATCAACAGGGCGGTTCTGGAAAAAAAGACGCAGTAGGAAAACTACCCGGAAGCTCCGGCACCGGGTATCGCGCCCACCACCGTATTGAATCCACAGTCCACGTAGGTGATCTCGCCAGTCACCCCGGCCGCCAGGTCGGACAGCAGAAACGCCGCTACGTTGCCCACGTCCTCTGTCGTGACGTTTCGCCGCAGGGGAGAATTCTCCTCGACGTACTTGAGGATCTTGCTGAATCCCGATATTCCGCTCGCCGCGAGAGTCTTGATCGGGCCGGCCGAGACCGCGTTGACGCGAATCCCCTTCGGTCCGAGACTCGCGGCCAGATAGCGCACGCTCGCCTCGAGGCTCGCCTTGGCGAGGCCCATGGTGTTGTAGCCCGGCACGACCCGATCTGCTCCGAGGTAGGTGAGGGTTACCAATGCTCCGCTTCTTCCCTGCATGAGCGGCAGCGCCGCCTTGGCGAGCGCCGCAAAGCTGTAGCTGCTGACGTCGTGCGCGATGCGGAACGCTTCCCGCGACAAGCCGTCGAGAAAATCGCCCGCGACCGCCTCGCGCGGCGCAAAGGCGATCGCGTGCACCAGGCCGTCGAGCGCGTTCCAGCTCCTGGAAAGCTCGGAGAAGAGCGCGGCGATCTCGGCGTCGTTCGCGACGTCACAAGGAAAGACCAGTGTGCTTCCGAACTCTCCGGCCATCTCGGTGACGCGGTCCTTGAAGCGCTCGTTCTGGTAGGTGAACGCGAGCTCCGCGCCCTCGCGCCGGGCGGCCTTGGCGACGCCGTAGGCGATCGAGCGGTTGGAGAGCAGGCCGGTGATCAGGACGCGCTTGCCGGAGAGAAAACCCATCTTCGTTTTTCGCAAAAGCAACGGCGCGATTGTAGCCGAATTGCTTGCGAGGCAACGCGACGCAAGGGTATTCCCATCGGGCATGCGCTGTGGTCAAATCACCGGCTTCCCGCCGCGAATGGAGTCGTAATGAGAATTCCAGCCTTTTGCGCCCTGGTTCTTTCGCTGGTTGCTGCGTCGCCGGCGACGGGTCAGGAGTCCGCCGCGCAGCCCGCGTTGCCGCAAATTCCCAAAATGCGCCTTCCCGATCAAGCAGCACCGCTGCGCTACGCGCTCGAGCTCACGCTCGTACCCGGTGAGGAAGGGTTTTCGGGCGTCGTCGATATCGATCTCCGGCTCAAGGCCGGCACGCGGTTGTTTTGGATCAACGCCAGCGACCTCACGATCGACGCCGCTTCGGTCGTTGCCGGCGGCGTCACTTATGCGGCGCAAGCCCGTTCCGAGCCGGAGGATTTCATCGCGCTCGCTTTTGGCCGCGAGATTCCGGCGGGTCGGGCGACCCTGAAAATACGCTTCAAGGGCAGTTACGCGGTCAAGGAGACTCGCGGTCTGTTCAGACAGATCGAGGCGGGCGAGTGGTATGCGTTCACCCAGTTCGAGGCGATAAACGCCCGGCGCGCCTTCCCCTGCTTCGACGAGCCCCGGTGGAAGACGCCGTGGCGGATCGCGCTGAGGGTGAAAAGAGAGCACATGGCTGTCGGCAACACGCCGACGCTGTCGGAGCGTGACCTCGGCGATGGTTTCAAGCTCGTCACGTTTGCCGAGACGAAGCCGTTGCCGACCTACCTCGTCGCCTTTGGAGTGGGTCCCTTTGACGCGCTGGACGGAGGCAAGGCTGGGAAAAACGGCACGGCGCTGCGCTACCTCGTGCCCAGAGCGCGCGCTCAGGACGCCCGTTATGCCAGGGAAATCACCCCGGGCATCCTCGCTCTGCTCGAGAACTACTTCGGCTCACCCTATCCGTTCGAAAAGCTCGACAGCCTGGTCATTCCCGCGACGGTCACTTTTGGCGCCATGGAGAACCCGGGTCTCGTCACCTATGCCGGGAACATTCTGTTGGCCAAGCCTGCGGACGAGACGATCCGGTTCAGGCAGCGCTACGCGTCGATCGCGGCCCACGAACTCGCGCATCAGTGGTTCGGCAACCTCGTGACCATGGCGTGGTGGGATGACGTGTGGCTCAACGAGGCGTTCGCCACGTGGATGGCGGGCCGGATCGTGGACGAACTTCGTCCTGAGTGGCAGTGGCGGGTGCGCCGCGTTGCCGAGCGCGCCCGGGCGATGGATGTCGATGCGCTCGCCTCCGCGCGCAGGATCCGCCAGCCCGTCGAGAGCCGCAACGATCTCTTGAACGCCTTCGACTCCATTACCTACGAAAAAGGGGCGTCGGTGCTGGCGATGTTCGAGTCCTGGATGGGAGAGGACAGGTTCCGCAATGGCGTGCGCCGCTACTTGCAGGGCCACCTCTGGGGCAGCGCCACGGGTGGCGATTTTCTCGAGATCCTGGCGGCGGACGATCCGCGAGTACGCCCCGCCTTCGAAAGCTTCATCGAGCAGACTGGGATCCCCCGGATTTCGATTGCACTGGCGTGCGAGAGCACGCCGCGCCTGCAATTGTCGCAAAGTCCTTTTCTTGCGCGGGGCTCCGGGGACCGGGCCGACGCGCGCTGGCAGGTACCGGTATGCGTGCGCTACCGTTCCGGCGCGAAGGAGTCGCGGGTCTGCACGCTTCTCAAGGACGACGCAGCGCAACTGCCGCTCGCCGGCGCGGAACGCTGCCCGGACTGGATCGAGCCCAATCATTCGGCAAACGGCTATTACAGGAGTCGCCTGCAGGGCGATCTGCCGGCGAAGCTGACGCGGGCCGCCGGGACCCTCGCCTTGCCGGAGCAGATCGATCTTCTGGACAATGCTGCGGCGCTTGCGCGCTCGGGCGATCAATCGATGACCGATGCGCTGGCGCTCGCCGTCCGCCTCGCCGCGCATTCGCGAAACGAAGTCGTAGAGGGCACGGTCGACATCGTGGGGATGCTCGGCAACGATATCGTTCCGCCGCGGCTGCGCGCTCCCCGAGCACGCCTGATAGAAACGCACTACGGCCGGCGCGCGCGCAGCCTCGGTTACGTGCCGCAGCCGGCGGACGACGACAATACCGGCATGCTGCGCGCGACGCTGATCAGTTTCGTGGCGCTGCGCGGCGAAGACGCGGGCCTCCTGAAGGAAATGCGGGCGGCCGCGCGACGATGGCTCGAGAACCGGGACGCCGTGGACGGTCTTATGGTCGAGCCCGTGCTCAAGGCGGCGGCCGTAGCCGGCGATCGCGCGTTGTTCGAACGTCTGCTAGCCGAAGCCCGAACGACCCGGGACAGGCGTGAGCGCGATTATCTGCTCTCGGCCGTCGGCTATTTCCGCGAGCCGGAAATCGCGCGGGCCTCGCTCCAGGTCGCCCTGAGCGACGAGCTGGAGAGCCGCGACTCGATCGCGGTTCTCCAGGCAGCGCTCTCCAACGACGCGACACGGCGGCTCGCTTTCGATTTCATGAAGCGGAACTACGACGCCCTGAAAGCCCGCCTGCCGAGGGACTTCACGACGCGTTTCCCGCGCTGGGCGAGCGGCTTGTGCACGGCGGCCGAGCGCAGCGAGATGGCTGCGTTCTTCGAGCCTCGCATGGCCGAGGTGG
>WNFX01002726.1_pt1 | contig 20058 bp, 19 predicted proteins | sample 5400111 | NCBI WGS metagenome assembly WNFX01 (sample SAMN13153363, study PRJNA577476) | soil metagenome | isolation source: 40 cm soil or saprolite under grassland replicate 1 | place: USA:California | collected 2016-06-15 | reverse complement strand
GAGCGCATGACCTTGTTCGACATCAACGTCGACGGCATGACTCCACAAAAGCTCGTCAATCCGAAAGCACTCAGCGCCGTGATTAGAGATTTCTTCGGGCGCTCGCAGCTCTCGCAGTTCATGGATCAAACGAACCCGTTGGCGGAGCTGACGCACAAGCGCCGTTTGTCCGCGCTCGGACCAGGCGGATTGAGTCGCGATCGCGCCGGATTCGAAGTGCGCGACGTGCATCCGTCTCACTACGGCCGAATTTGTCCGATCGAGACGCCGGAAGGACCGAACATCGGTTTGATCAGTTCGATGTCGACTTTCGCGCGGATCAACGAGTTTGGTTTCATTGAAACACCCTATCGCAAAGTCACGAACGGCCGCGTCACGGATGACATCGACTATCTGACTGGCGATAAGGAAGAGAATTATCTGGTCGCACAGGCGAACGCGGCGGTTGACGGCCGCGGCCATTTCACTGGCGAAAAAGTTTCGGTTCGTTATCGCGGCGATTTCTTGGAAGTCGAACCGTCGAAAGTCCATTACATGGACGTGTCGCCAAAACAGCTCGTTTCTGTGGCGGCAGGATTGATTCCATTCCTCGAACATGACGACGCGAACCGCGCGCTGATGGGTTCGAACATGCAACGCCAAGGCGTTCCGCTGATCGTTTCGGAAGCCCCATTGGTTGGCACTGGTTTGGAAGGCAAGGTCGCTCGCGACTCACATGCGGTGCTGATCGCGATTGATAGCGGCAAGGTCGCATCAGTTACAGCTGACCAGATTATCGTCTCGAAAGACACGAACTGCGCAAATTCATGCGTTCCAACGCCGGCACGTGCGTCAATCAAAAGCCGATCGTCAAGAAAGGGCAGCACGTCAAGAAAGGTCAGATCATTGCCGATGGCCCGAACACGGAACACGGTGAGCTCGCGCTCGGTCGCAACGTGCTCGTCGCGTTCATGCCGTGGAATGGCTACAACTTTGAAGACGCCATCATGATCTCGGAGAAGGTCGTGAAGGAGGATATTTACACCTCGATTCATATCGATGAATTCGAGATTGGGGCGCGTGACACGAAGCTCGGCCCCGAGGAAATCACGCGCGATATTCCGAACGTCAGCGAAGAAGCGTTGCGAAATCTCGGACCGGACGGCGTCGTCCGCGTCGGCGCAGAAGTGAAGCCAGGCGACATTTTGGTCGGCAAAATTACACCGAAGAGCGAGACGGAACTAGCGCCGGAAGAACGATTGTTGCGCGCTATCTTCGGCGAAAAAGCGGCCGACGTGAAAGACACGTCACTGACCGTTCCATCGGGGACCTACGGCATCGTCATGGATGTGAAGGTTTCTTCGCGGAAAGAAGTGTCGCGCGAGAAACTGACGCCGGCTGAGACGAAGAAGCAGATCAAAGCGATCGCCGAGGAACATCGCCGTAAGAAAGAAGAGCTGACCGAGCAACTGACCGATTCGCTCTCGAACATTTTACTTGGCGAAAAAATTCCGCTCGACGTCGTCAACGCCGAGACGGGTGAGATTATTATTCCGGCCAATCGCAAGATCACCAAGACGCTGCTGCGCAAACTGGCGAACGTTTACGATCACATCGAGATCGATCCGAGTCCGATTCGGAACAAGATCCGCGAGATCATCGGACACTACGAACACAAGTTCGCCGAGCTCGAACTCGAGCGTGAACGCTCAATGGATCGGGTGGAAAGCGGCGACGACATCGATCCCGGTATCATCAAGCAGGTCAAAGTTTTCATCGCTTCGAAACGCAAACTTTCGGTCGGCGACAAAATGGCCGGCCGTCACGGAAACAAAGGCGTCGTCGCGCGCATTGTTCCAGAAGAAGACATGCCGTTCCTGGCGGATGGCACTCCAGTCGAGATTGTCCTGAATCCACTCGGCGTTCCGAGTCGTATGAATGTCGGCCAGGTTTTGGAAACACACCTCGGCGTCGCCGCCAAAGCGCTCGGATTTAAAGTTGCGACTCCGGTGTTCGACGGAATTAAGGAAAGCAAAATCCGCGATTACTTGAAGGACGCGCGCAAGAAAGAAGGTTTCAGTTGGGTGCAGGAGACCGGTAAAGCGCGTTTGTTCGACGGCCGCACTGGCGATCCTTTCGACCAAGAAGTCGTGGTTGGCTACATCTACATGATGAAACTCGGCCACCTTGTCGCGGATAAAATCCATGCGCGCGCAGTCGGTCCGTACTCATTGGTCACGCAGCAACCTCTCGGCGGCAAGGCGCAGTACGGCGGCCAGCTTGATCAAGGAAATGCAGAGTCTCGGCCTCGACGTCAAAGTCGGCGGCCAGGCTCCGACCACAGTCTTTGAGCACCTCGGCTAATTTTTTAACATCTATTGGGAGAATCAATGAACGAACATTCCTGGCGTGAGTTAGTGGGCGAAGAGCGGCCGGTCGGTTTCGACCAGGTCGCAATTGGCGTCGCCTCGAGCGACACGATGCGGTCGTGGAGCAAGGGCGAAGTCAAAAATCCGGAGACGATTAATTATCGAACGTTCAAACCGGAAAAGGGCGGACTTTTCTGCGAACGCATCTTCGGTCCAACCCGCGATTGGGAATGTTCTTGCGGAAAATACAAGCGGATCAAACACAAGGGCGTAATCTGCGATCGTTGCGGTGTTGAAGTAACTCTCGCGCGAGTTCGCCGCGAGCGGATGGGTCACATCGAGTTGGCCGTGCCGGTTTCGCACATCTGGTTTTACAAATGCATGCCCTCACGCATCGGCCTCATGCTCGACATGAGCGCACGCCAGCTCGAACGCGTGATTTACTACGAAGACTACATCGTCATTGATCCGGGCAAGACGCCGCTGCAAAAAGCGCAGCTTCTGAACGAGATCGAATATCGCGAAGCGCAAGAACAGTACGGCGAAGATTTCGTTGCCGGCATGGGCGCCGAAGCGGTGAAAAAGCTCCTGAGTGAGATCGAGCTCAACAAACTTAACAAAGAGCTTGAGAAAGCGATGGGCGCGACCAAGAGCAAACAAATCCGCAAGAAGCTGGCGAAACGGCTGAAACTGGTGCAGGGCTTCATGTCTTCGCACGCGCGGCCAGAGTGGATGATTCTCGATGTGTTGCCGGTGATTCCGCCGGATTTGCGTCCGCTCGTCCCGCTCGAAGGCGGACGGTTCGCGACTTCAGATCTGAACGATCTTTATCGTCGCGTCATCAATCGGAACAATCGTCTCAAAAATTTACTCCAGCTCAAAACGCCGGACGTCATTATCCGAAACGAAAAGCGAATGTTGCAGGAAGCGGTCGATGCTTTATTCGACAACGGCCGTCACGGCCGCGCAGTCACCGGCGCCGGCAACCGGCCGCTAAAATCGCTCAGCGACATGCTCAAGGGCAAAGGCGGACGTTTCCGCCAGAATTTGCTCGGCAAGCGAGTCGATTACTCCGGCCGTTCGGTCATCGTCATCGGTCCGGAGCTAAAACTTCATCAGTGCGGCTTGCCAAAGAAAATGGCGCTCGTCTTGTTCGAACCGTTCATCATTCGGCGACTGAAAGATCTCGGTTACGTTCACACGGTGCGCAGCGCGAAGAAGATGATCGAACGCCAGACGCCGGAGGTCTGGGACATTCTCGATGAAGTCACACGCGGGCATCCGGTGTTGCTCAACCGCGCGCCGACGCTGCATCGATTGTCGATCCAAGCTTTCGAGCCGCAATTGATCGAAGGCGAAGCGATCCGCATTCACCCCCTCGTCTGCACGGCTTACAATGCCGACTTCGACGGCGACCAAATGGCGGTGCACGTGCCGCTCTCGGTCGAGGCGCAATTGGAAGCGCGCATGCTGATGCTGGCGCCAAACAACATTTTCTCGCCATCGAGCGGTAAACCGATCACGACCCCATCTCAGGACATCACGCTCGGTTGCTACTACATGACGCAAAATCCGCGCGCGGTGAAAAAGGATGGCCATATGCCGCTTTTCGCCGATCCAATCGAAGTGGAATTCGCGATGAGCGAGGGCTCGGTCAAAACACACGATCGTATCCGTTTCCAAAACCCAGATTTCGGCCGCCAAACGATTTTTGGAAAAGCCGACGTTAAGACTATCGAAACAACGGCGGGCCGCGTCGTCTTCAATCAGATTTGGCCGAAAGAACTCGGTTTCTACAATCGCCCCGCTGGCAAGAAACAACTCAGTGACATCATTTGGCGCTGCTATCAGGTCGCGGGACCGGCAGCCACGGTCGCAACGCTCGACAAACTCAAAGAGCTTGGTTTCACCGAAGCGACACGAGCGGGGATATCAATCGGTATTTCGGACATGATTATTCCGAAGGAAAAGGAGACCGAGCTGGAGAACGCTTACAAACAGATTCGCCAGGTCGAACACCAGTATCGAAAAGGCATCATCACGGACGGCGAGCGTTACAACAAGATCATCGACATCTGGACGCACGCCGGCGACGAGATTTCGAACGTCATGTTCCGCACGTTGGAACACAACGACGGTCGCAAAGAACTCAATCCGGTTTATTTGATGGTCGACTCCGGCGCGCGCGGCAATCGCCAGCAGGTGCGTCAGCTCGCGGGCATGCGCGGTTTGATGGCCAAGCCGAGCGGCGAAATCATCGAGCGACCGATTACTTCCAACTTCCGCGAAGGCTTGAGCGTGCTCGAGTATTTCATCTCGACTCACGGCGCTCGTAAAGGTCTGGCCGACACGGCGCTAAAAACCGCGGACTCCGGTTATCTCACCCGCAAATTGGTCGACGCTGCACAAGATGTGATTATCAACCTGGAAGATTGCGGCACTGTTAACGGAATCGTAGTGCGCTCGATTTATGAGGGCGACGAAGAAGTTGTCGATCTTGCCCAGCGAATCATCGGCCGTGTCAGTTGTGAAACGATCGCGGACCCGGTGGAGAAGAAAAAGAAAGTCGTCAAAGCAAACCAGCTTATCGACGAGAAGATCGCGGCAGACTTGCAACGCATCGGTGTGGAAAGTTTGAAGATCCGCTCGGTGCTCACTTGCGAGTGCGGTCGCGGCGTCTGCGGAATGTGTTACGGACGGAATCTCGCCACCGGCCAGTTTGTGAAAATGGGCGAAGCGGTTGGAATCATCGCCGCCCAATCCATTGGCGAACCCGGAACCCAGTTGACGATGCGGACATTCCACATTGGCGGAACGGCGAGCCAGACATTCAAACAACCGATTATCAAGGCGAAGAATGACGGCCGCGTGCAGTTCAACGATCTGCGAACGGTGCAAGCGCTCGATGGCAGCTGGATCGTGTTGAGCAAGAACGGTTCGATCAGCGTGCACAATGCGGAGGGCCGCGAGCTCGAGCGTTACAACGTGGTGATCGGTTCAATGATTTCGAAGGACGACAGCGCGAATGTGAAAAAAGGCGAGACATTCGTGCAATGGGATCCGTACAACGTCCCGATTTTGACCGACAAGAGCGGCAAGATTGAATTCCGCGACATGATCGCGGGAGTGACGATCAAGCGCGATGTCGATGAAGCGACCGGTTTGATGGGCACCGTCATCATTGAGCATAAGGAGGATTTGCATCCGCAAATCGTTATCATCGGCGACAAGAAGGAAGTGCTAGCCAGCTACTCGATTCCCGCAGGCGCGCACGTCATTGTCGAAGAAGACCAAAAAATTCGCGCGGGCGCGCTGTTGGCCAAGACGCCGCGAAAGGTCGCCAAGACGAAGGACATCACCGGCGGTCTGCCACGGGTTGCAGAATTGTTCGAAGCGCGCCGTCCAAAAGATGCAGCCGAGATCGCAAAGATCGACGGCGTTGTCGAGATGGGCGGGACCGTTCGCGGCAAACGCCGACTCATTTTAAAGCACCCGGAGACGGGCGCAGAAGAGGAACACCTCATTTCGCTCACCAAACACATCATCGCGTTCAAGGGCGATTTTGTGAAGAAAGGCCAGCAATTGACCGAAGGTCCAATTGTGCCGCACGAAATTCTTGAGGTGTGCGGTCCGCAGGAATTGCAGGAACACCTCGTTAACGAAGTGCAGGAAGTTTACCGGCTCCAAGGCGTCGAGATTAACGACAAGCACATCGAAATCATTGTTCGTCAGATGTTGCGTAAAGTGAAAATCACCGATCCGGGCGACACGTCGTTGCTCTGGGGCGATCAGGTCGACAAACTCGACTTCGAGAACGAGAACAAACAGGTCGTCGATAAAGGCGGGAAACCGGCGGAGGCTGTTCCGGTGTTGCTCGGCATCACGAAAGCGTCGCTCGAAACCGACAGCTTTATCTCGGCGGCGTCGTTCCAGGACACGACGCGCGTGCTCACCGAAGCAGCGACGTTGGGCAAGGTCGATCGTCTACGCGGCTTCAAGGAAAACGTCATCATGGGCCACCTGATTCCAGCGGGCACCGGATTCCCGGCGCATCGCGAAGTCAGGCTCGTTGAAAAAGGCGAACCGATAGGCGCGCCGGCGATGGACGAAGCCGAGATGCAGCCGGCGATCGGTTAAGATCGACATCCCGGAGAGCTAACGGATTGGCGTTTCACAGAAACGCCCTAGAATTCGTTTGATGTCGATCGTAACCAAAACTGGCGATCAGGGCGAAACGTCCTTGATGTACGGACGGCGGGTCCCGAAGAATGATCCTCGGGTTGAAGCTTACGGGTCGGTGGATGAGCTGACCGCTGCGCTCGGGTTCGCGCGCGCCATTTGCGAGGACAAATTTGTGGCCGAACAAATTTTCGCCGTGCAAAAGGAGCTGATCAACGCCATGGGCGAGCTCGCCACGTTGCCCGAAGATCGACAACGATACTTAAAGGATGGGTTCCACATGGCCGACGCGAAGATGGTCGATCGCGTCACTGCGGTGATTGTCGATCTTGAAAAGGACAAATCACTTTACCCAAAGGACTGGGTCATCCCCGGCGCGACACCTGCTTCGGCCGCCCTCGATTTTGCACGAACGACCTGCCGCCGTGCAGAAAGAAAGGTTGCGACACTAAAAGATCCGAATGCCGAAATCTTGCGTTACCTGAACCGATTGTCGGATTTATGCTGGATACTGGCTCGCGTGATCGAAGCGCTTGCGAAAAATCGGGCTACCATTTCACGATGAAAATCCTGAATCCGCCAAAACGGTCTTCCGCGCGCATCGCGCGACTCTTGATTACGGGATGTTTTAGCTTGAGCGCGATCGCGGCGCCTAGCGATGACGTCCGACCCGCCAATGCATTAGGTCCCGCCGGCGCGCCAGTGACGATCGAGTTCTTCAGCGACTTGCAGTGTTCGCAGTGCGCTCGATACGAACCAATGGTGAAGAATTTAAAAACTGAGTTCGGCGATAAAGTGCGCATGGTCTTGCGGCATTTTCCGATGCAAGCGCACGAGCACGCCATGCTCGCGTCGTGGGCAGCAGAGGCTGCTGCTCAGCAGGGAAAGTTTTGGCAGATGGCCGAAGCTCTGTACCGCAGCCAATGGATGTGGGCGAAGGCTCCTGCACCGCGCGCAATTCTGATGGACAAGGCTAGGGAATTAGGATTGGACCTCGATCAGTTCCAAAAGGACCTGGACGGCACCGAGGTTCGCGAGCGGATTGGAGCCGATCAAAGGCATGCACAATCAGTCGGAGTGAAAACTGCGCCCTCGGTCGTCATAAATGGCTACAACGTTCCGAACTCCGAGTTCAGCGAAAATGGGTTTCGCACCGCAATCAAAGCCGCGTTGGCTAAAGCAGCTCCGTGATGTGGCCAACACGGATTGCCATTATCGCGGCCCTCGTTGGCTGCTTCGGCTTTTTGGACAGCGGGTACCTCACCATAGAACATCTTCAAGGCAGCTACATTCGCTGCGGGGACGATTGCTCGGCTGTTCTGGGCAGCAAGTACGCGGAGGGCGTCGCGGGCGTTCCTTTGGCGGGCTTTGGCGCGATAGCTTACGTGACGGTGATTATCGCGGCGTTCGCAGCGGCTCGCGGTTCAAAGCTCGGCCGCCGGGTTCTCGCGTTTATGGCAACCATAATGGCGCTAATGAGCCTGTGGCTGCTTTATCTCCAGGCATTTGTGATCCACTCCTTCTGCAAGTATTGCCTGGCCTCAGCGGCGGCCTCGTTCACCCTGGCAGGGCTGGTCTTGATCGATCGATTGGTCACCGGCCAGCGGACTCCCCCCTGATGTCACAGGGCGAAATTGCAGTTGCGACTTCGCATCTCTTAGAGCATCTTCCCCGTCCGCCGTTCCCCCTCCTCTGCGGCGCGATTTTTGTATGGCAAACACAGTTGAATTGGTGCCTGAGCTTTTGGAAGCGGGCGTGCATTTCGGTCACCAGACCAAGCGCTGGAATCCGAAGATGAAGCCGTTCATCTTCCAGCAGCGTAATCAGATTTACATCATCAACCTCGATGAGACGGTGAAGCAACTTCATCGCGCGACCGAGTTTCTTCAGGAAGTGGCGCGTCGCGGTGGAAAAATTCTTTTCGTTGGTTGCAAGAAACAGGCGCAGGAAGCGATCAAGGAAGCGGCGCTCGCGTGCGTTCAGTTTTACGTGAATCAGCGCTGGCTCGGCGGCACGTTGACCAATCTTGCAACCATTCGGAAAAGCATCGGCCGGCTCAAATACATCGAGCAGATCGAGCAATCGCCGGAGTACAAAAAAATGGGGAAGCAGGAACTCGCAGCGCTGAACCGCGAAGGGGCCAAGCTCCGCCGCAACCTCGATGGAATTCTGGACATGGCGCAGTTGCCCGATGCCGTGGTGATCATCGACACGACTCGCGAGCAGAACGCCGTCAACGAAGCACGCCGACTCAACATTCCAGTGGTCGCGATTGTCGACACCAACGCCGATCCGGAAATGATCGATTACCCGATTCCGGGAAACGACGACGCGATTCGGGCGATTCGAATCGTGTTGCAAAAGCTGGTCGACGCCATCGTTTCGGCAAGCAGCGAAGCCCGCATCCGCGAACAAATCGAGATGGCCGGCGTTTCCGCCTAACGAGCGGTTACGACGCATTCGAATTCAATGAAAGTTATGGCCGATATTGATCCCAAACTCGTCAAGCAACTCCGCGAGAAGACGAACGCAGGCATGATGGATTGCAAACGCGCTTTGGAAGAAGCCAGTGGCGATCTTGCCAAGGCGGAAACGATTTTGCGAACCAAGGGGATTGCGAGCGCGAGTAGGAAAGCGTCGCGGGTGACGAAAGAAGGGATCGTCGCCTCTTACATTCACCTTCAGGGCAAAGTCGGCGTGCTGGTGGAAGTCAATTGCGAAACCGATTTCGTCGCCAAGAACGAAAATTTCCGCAGCTTCGTCAAAGACATCACGTTGCACATCGCGGCGGCGCATCCGCTTTACGTGAGTCGCGAGGATGTGCCTGGAAAATTGATCGAGGCCGAACGCGAAATTTACAAGGCGCAGGTGAAAGGCAAGCCCGCGAACGTGACTGAGAAGATTGTCGACGGAAAGCTCGACAAGTTCTACAGCACGGTCTGTTTGCTCGAACAGGGCTTTATCAAAAATCCCGACGTCACAATCAAAGATCTGCTTAACGGAAAAATTGCGGAACTCGGCGAGAACATTGTGGTCCGCCGATTTACTCGCTACCTCGTCGGCGAGGCGCTCCCGAGCGAAGCGTAAGACTTCGCAGTCATCCTGATTGCGCAAGGATCTCCCAAAAAGCGCCTGGCGTCACACAGGAGAACCTGTGTGCCACAGACTTCGACTGTGAGATTCCTCGCTAGGCTCGGAATGACCACACCAGGAAACACGTCGAGCTTCGCCGCGAAATCCGTTTCATCCGCGTAATCCGCGGTTAAGTTGGGAGCGGTGGGCCTGAAGAAATACAAAGCGAAGCGGGATTTCTCGAAGACCGCCGAGCCGAAAGGCGGCAAGCCGCTGCCCAAACAAATCCGCGGCGCATGCCGGTTTGTTATTCAGAAACACGACGCGCGGCGATTGCATTACGATTTCCGGCTACAAATGGAGGACGTTCTCAAATCCTGGGCGCTTCCAAAAGGTCTTCCGTGGAAGCAGGGCGAGAAGCATCTCGCGGTGGAAGTCGAAGATCATCCAATCGAATACGAGACGTTCGAAGGTGTGATTCCGGAGGGAAATTATGGCGCGGGATCCGTGATGCTTTGGGACCGCGGCGCCTACTACGTTTACGGCGAGCAACCGCTGAAATCATTGCGCGAAGGCAAACTGCATCTTGTCCTCGCCGGCGAGAAAGCAAAGGGCGAATGGACGCTGGTGCGAATTCGGGGGCGAGACGGTGAAAAGAACCAGTGGTTGATCTTGAAAACTGGCGGCAGCGCAAAGCCGCCTTCGACAAAACTTGAAGACCAATCGGTCAAGACCGGCCGGACGATGAAACAGATCGCGGAAGAGCGCGATGCAGAGTGGGAATCAAATCGCCGGGAAAAAGATACAAGCGCAAGATCGACATTGAAGACGCGAATCAAAGCCGCGCTTAAAAAAAAAGACCAAGAAATAGTAGGACGCGACGAAGCCGAAAATGAAAGAGTGCGCACAGCGTTCGAGCTGCTGAAAAAGTTACCGGGGGCCAAACCACACTTCATCGAGCCGATGAAAGCGCGTCTCGTTGATGATGCTCCAAAGCATGGCGATTGGCTTTACGAACTGAAATTTGATGGTATTCGCGCGATTGCGATTAAGAACGATCGGAAAGTTTCGTTGGTCTCGCGCAACGGAAATAAGTTAGATGGGCGTTTCCGTGAAATTGTCGAGGCGATAAAGAATTTGCCTGTAGGCGAATGCGTGATCGACGGCGAAGTGGTGGCTCTCGATGAAGACGGCCGTTCGTCGTTTCAACTTTTGCAGGCGCTCGAAATGGAAGGTCGAAAAGCGCCTTTGTGCTTTTATGTCTTCGATTTGCTCCAACTCGATGGAAAAAGCCTGCTCGGCGTACCGCTCGAACAGCGCAAGCAAGGGCTGGCCAAAATTTGTGAAGGCGTTGGCGATCCAATTCGCTACTCCGGCGAGATCAGCGGCGATGTGAAACCGTTGCTCGCGGAAGTGAAACGTCGCGACCTAGAAGGATTGATTGGCAAACACCGGAATTCTTTTTACGAACCGGGGCGGCGCAGCGGGACGTGGATCAAACTGAAATGCGTAAATGAGCAGGAATTTGTGATTGGCGGGTACACGCCGCCAGCTGGATCGCGAAAATATTTCGGCGCGATTCTGGTTGGCTATTACGAAAGAGGAAAATTAAGATTCGCGGGAAAAGTCGGGAGCGGCTTCACCGAGAAGTCGTTGTCGATGTTGCACAAAAAGTTTCGCAAAGAAGAACGCGCGGATTGTCCCTTTGTCGATCTTCCATCCAAACTCGCCACCGGACGAGTCCGTCCGACCGGCGGACAAGGCAGCGAGTGGATGCAAGGAATTACGCCTTCGATGATGAAAAAAATGCACTGGGTGAATCCAAAATTTGTCGCCGAAATCAAATTCGCGGAATGGACGCGCGATGGAAAACTCCGCCAGCCTGTTTTCCTCGGTATCCGTGAGGATAAGTTAGCGACTGAAGTAAGACGCGAAGCAGCCTAACGGTCGGAACGCTTCGTGCTCCGGGATTCGTCGAATGTGGAAGTTATTGACAATTGTTCACAATTGGCGGAAATCGACAGTCCCGCCTCCGCTGCGCTTCGGCGTGGCAAGCCCGCGCCGGACGGTTGAGGCGTGGTAAACAAGGAGATTGATTATGCGTCCAACTTGGAAGGGCAGTATCAGCTTCGGTCTAGTTTACATTCCGATCGCCGTTTATCCGGCGACCCGCGAAGAAAAGCTCAGTTTTCGGCAACTGCGCAAAACAGATCTTAGCCCAATCAAATACAAAAAAGTGGCTGAGGCTGACATGAAAGAAGTGCCGGCCGATCAAATCGTAAAAGGTTTTGAGTACGAGCGCGGACGCTACGTTGTTTTGAGCGACGATGATTTCGAAAAAGTACGGATCGAATCCACGCACTCGATCGACATCACGGACTTCGTGGACCTTGAGCACGTTGATCCAAAGTTTTTCTACAAGCCGTATTTCCTCGAACCTCAGAAGGGCGGCGAAAAAGCGTACGCACTCCTGCACAAGGCATTGAGCGGAACGGGTAAGATCGGCATTGCGAAAGTCGTAATCGCCAATCGCGAGTATCTGGCGGCGGTGAAGCCTGACGGATTGTTTCTCGTGCTCGAGCTAATGCATTTCGCAAGTGAGGTGCTGACCCCGGAAGAATTGAATCGCCCAAAAACGGAGTTGAACGACAAGGAGCTGAAGATGGCGAATGCGCTGATCGAGAGCATGTCTTCGAACTGGCAGCCGGAAAAATATCGCGATGAGTATCGCGATGCGGTGATGGAGATGATCGAGACGAAGGCAAAGAATAAAGCATTGCCAGCGGCACCGGTTGCGACGCCACGGAGCACGAACGTTGTCGATCTTGTTAAAGTTTTGCAGGAAAGCATCAACCGGTCGCAATCCGGGCGCGTGAAGCGGGGAGGCAACGGTGCTGGTGGCCGCCGGAGATCGACATCCTCGTTGGTAAAACAAAAGCGCCGCGCGGCCGCGTAATTACTCGGCTTCGACTTTCGCCTGGACGCGTTGGACCATGGCCACAGCGGCCATGAGTACGAGGCCGGCACAAATCTGATGAGGCCGAAGCGTGGCGTGAAAAAAGACCCAGGTGATACAAACTGCGGCCAGGGTTTGCATCATCTCGAAATAACCTGCTGTAGAAGCGCGAGTGAGACGAAGTCCTGCGAAGTAAATAAGAAGCGGGATACCGCCCGAGATCGAGGCGAGTAAAAGTAGCAAACCGATCGCTTTGAAGGCGTGAGTTTGCGCAGCAGCGGGCCAGAGCGCCGCAGGATGGAGTTTACCGTGCACGAGTAGGATCAAAGTCATGCAGATTAATCCGATGACCACGCGCATACTCGACGCGAGTCGAAGCGGCATACCAATCATGACGCCGCGCCCGGCGACGGTTGAGCTCCCCCAAAAAAAAGCGCAGAGAAGAGCGTAACCAGTGCCGAGTGTGAGTCCTGCGCGTTCAAAAGAAACACCGATAAGCTCGGGATATTCGACGGAAAGAAAAATGCCGGCGAGGACCGCAATCGCGGCGTAGAGAAAAAATCGTGGCGCAAGGCGGTCCCCGAATAGAACGAATGCGCCCAATGTCGAGATTATCGGTTGAATGTTGAGGATCACATTGACCACGGTTGGGTTTCCGTGTTTGAGGGCAAGCGTGAAAAAAATTGTGCCGACCGCTGAGCCGGCGAAGCCGGAAAAAAGCAAATAGCCCCAGGTAGAGATGTCGATCTTTCGAAGCTCGCCGAGATTCGGCAAAAGCAGGGGCAGGAACATCAGCAAAATCAGGACGTGTTCCCAGAACACGATAACATCAGCATCGAACAATTCATTAAGCGGAATGCGCCACGCGCTCTCGGTCCCCCAAAGGGCGGCCCCAAGACCGACAAGCCACGGTCCGTAACTCCGTGAACCGTCGGGGCGAGGTCGGATGTTCATGGATGAGTCGCTTCAACCGCGATCAGGAACCGCGACTGAAGCTTCGGCGACGCTTTGATCTTTGGTTCGACGAAAAATCAACCAAACACCCACGAGGACAACGGCTGCGCCCAACAGCGACCAGAGCGGAAACTTTTCGCCGCCCAGTGCCCAACCCAACATCACCGCGCCCGGCGGAGTGATCAGCGCGATTGTTTGCAAATTAGTAACCGACATGCGCGGCAGAAGCCAGTAGAGCAACAAAAAGGTCAGCGACGAACCAATGATGGCGAGATAGAGCAAACAGAAGATGGACATCGTGCTCCAATGAAAACGCGTTGGGCTCCCGTCGACCGCGAAGCCAAGAATAAACAGCGGGATGACACCGAAAATCATTTGCCAGGCTGCGAGCATGGCGGGCGCAATCTGAATCGCACGTTTTTTGAGGACGACATTTGAGAAGGCAGCGCAGGCGCCGCCGAGCGAAATTCCGACGCCGCCCCAAAACGCGAGCAGTCCGCTGAAGCTCAGCAAGCGCATGCAAATGAGGGCGACGCCGCCCAGCGCGAGCAATGCGCCCATGAGTTTTTGTAAACGCAATGGCTCATCCGGCAACATCCAGTGCGCGAAAATCATTCCGAAAATCGGGATCGTGGCCTGCAACACGGCAGCAAGACCCGACGAGACATGAAGCTCGCCCCAGAAGAGGAGCGTGTAATTGACCGCGAACATTAGAATGCCGGTGAATGCGAGCACGACGTAATCGGCGCGATGTAACGGCAGAAGTCGCACCCGACCGAGAGAGACGGCGGTGAGGACGAGGATTGCAACCAGGAATCGAATCGCGACGAAAGAAATGGGCGGCAGATCGCGCAAGCCGACTTTGATCGCGAGCCAGGTGGAACTCCAAACGATGCAAAGGCTGAGCCACGCCGCTGGAATCCGCCAACCGATGCGTTGCATTCGCGGCGATACTCGCGCGGATCGTCCATGCCGTAAAGCCACAGCCTTGCGCTTGTTGCGCAGCGAATCCGCGTTAGCGTGTGACACGTGAAAGTTAACGTGATCGTTAAACCGAAGGAAGCGGTGCTCGATCCGCAGGGAAATGCGGTCCGGGATGCGATGCGACACTTGGGAATGCCAGAAGTCCGGAGCGTTCGGATCGGCAAATATATGGAAATCAATCTCGACGGAGAGGATGTCGATCTTGAGAAGCGGCTGCGCGGCCTTTGCCGCGACCTGCTTTCGAATCCGGTGATCGAGGACTACGAATTACGAAAGACCGACGGTACAACTGAGAGAACGAAGGCAAAAAAAAAGAAAAAGAAATGAAAGCACTGCGATACTTTTTCTGTGTGGTGCTTCCGCCGTTAGCTGTGCTGATGACCGGACGGATCGCCAGTTTCTTTCTCAGCATCCTTTTGACGCTGCTTGGCTGGATTCCAGGAGTTATTCATGCCGCACTGGTTGTGAATGATTATCACGAGGAACAACGGCTTCGCGGATTGGCCCATTAGAGCGACATGAAGTTTGCCGTCATCCAATTTCCCGGTTCCAACTGCGACCAGGATTGCGTCGCGGGCATTAACAGCATTCAAGGCCTACAAGCTGATTATGTCTGGCACAAAGAAACGTCGCTGCGCGATTACGACGCGATCGTTTTGCCGGGCGGCTTCGCTTACGGCGACTATCTGCGCTGTGGTGCGATCGCGCGTTTCTCGCCGATCATGAAGGCGGTAATCAGCGACGCGCGCGCAGGAAAACTCGTGCTCGGCACGTGCAACGGTTTCCAGGTTTTGTGCGAGGCCGGTCTTCTCCCGGGCGCGCTTGTGCGCAATCGATCACTTCGGTTCGTCTGTCAGGTGGTGACGCTTCTGGTAGAAGTTCCTGATTCGCCGTTCACGCACGGTTGTCCGGAAGGAACGCTTCTTCGAATGCCTATCGCTCACGGCGAGGGTTGCTATTTTGCTGACGCTGAAACACTGCATGAGCTAAATAACAACCGACAAGTGATTATGCGCTATGCCGACAGCCGCGGCCGAGTTGTGCCTGAGGCGAATCCCAATGGTTCAATCGAAAACATCGCCGGGATCTGTAATGGCGAGGGAAATGTGTTCGGATTAATGCCTCACCCTGACCGAGCTTGTGATCAGCGACTGGGCAGCGCCGATGGGGCGAAGATCTTTCAATCGATGATGCAAACGATTGAGGCAGCGCACGCCCGCGCGGCGTAAGATCGACATCGTGAGCTTTTTCGTCACGGGCACCGACACCGGTGTTGGAAAAACCCACACGGTCGTGCAACTGCTGCGACTATTGCGCGAAAATGGGAGATCGTGTGCCGGGTTCAAGCCGATTTGCTGTGGCGATCGTCAAGACGCCGAGCGCCTGTTGGGCGCGAGCGCGAACGGTTTGACGATAGACCAAATCAATCCGCTTTGGCTGAAAACACCGGCAGCGCCGTTGACCACCGCGCAAATCGAAGGCGTCACCGTTGACATTGAATGCCTGCTCAACGCGTTTCGCACTCTCCGAGCGCAAGTTGACAATGTTTTTGTCGAAGGCGTCGGAGGCTGGATGGTGCCAATCCGTTCGGATTATTTTGTTAGAGATCTGGCAATGGAAATGAGATTGCCCGTGCTCGTCGTAGCTAAAAACCGCCTGGGTTGCCTGAATCACACGCTCCTGACCGTTCGTAGCGTTCAGGCTGCAGGCTTACGCTGCGCCGGCGTGGTTTTGAACACGCCGATGGGCGGCGAGGACATCGCGTCCACGACAAACGCGGATATTTTAGCCACGATTCTCGATGTTCCGCTACTCCCTGAATTGGCGCCGAACACGGCAAAATTGTTCCCGGAATGGAGGCAGATTTTGGGGATTCCGGATAGGCGTGTCTGTTAATCAGCCGGACACAAGTGTAAACAAAATTGACATAAGTAGGGACCTGCTACGGTTCGGTAGCTAGGCAAATCGGGTGGCACCTCCGCTGCTAAACCTCCTGGCATACAACCCTACTAACATGCTCCTCGAAAAAACGTTTCATATGAGTCAGCCCCTGGCTGAGTCCAAAGCGCGGCTGACCAGCATTCAATCCTATAAACGACAGTTTCTCATGGTGACCAAGGCGACGGTGACCTCGTCAAAAACCGTGGACTTCAGTTTTCGCGGTCCGCTCGGTTTCGAAGCTCGCACTACGCTGTTGGCGGTGAATTGCGATTCCGAGGACCAATTTGCTTTCGAATCAGCAAGCGGAAATATTGAGGTGATGGGCCTGGTTGATTTCACCGAGATCCGGCCGAACTGCACCGAGATCACCCTGGCGATCCATTACCGCATCAAGAACCGCTCGTTCGCGTGGCTTGATCGCCAATTGCACTTCGTCGACACATTTGTGAATGCGGAACTTCGCAGCATCAGGGCGCACTTCGAAGGCATCGCTACATCCTACGTTGAGCGAATGCCGATCGTTCCGCTGTTTGAGACCGCAGCAGCCGCGTAAGTTTTCAAGATAAGTGCAATCAAAAAGCACGGGGTTTCGGCTCCGTGCTTTTTGTTCTTATTTAATGCGAACCGCGTGGGTCTTGTCCAAGCGAAGGATCTGCCCGAACCGCAACGATATTTTTGCTTTTGGATCGACAATTTTCTTTCCGTCGACTTGGACACTGCCCTGTTTAATCAATCGACTCACATCCGCGCGAGACTTCTTGATGGCAAAGCCCTGTGAGTAAGCGGCGACCGCGAGTGCCACCGCTTCGTCGCCGATCGCAGCAAACGCTGGAAGGTCAGCTTCGTCCAAACGCTTCTCGCTAAAACGCACGTTCCAATCGGCGAGTGTTTTTTCGGCAACTGCGGCGGAGTGATACGTTTGCACAATCTCGACCGCGAGTTGCTTTTTTAGATCAACGGGACTTGCGCCTTTCGGCAGCTCATGCCCGAGCAAGATCTCATAATAGCGCGCCATCAATTTATCCGAAATGCTCATCAGTTTGCCGAACATATCTGTGGCCGGTTCGCTTACACCGATGAAGTTTCCGAGGCTCTTGCTCATTTTCTTGACGCCGTCCAACCCTTCCAGAAGCGGCATTGTCAGCACAACTTGCTGCGGCTGGTTTTCTTCTTTTTGGAAATCGCGCCCAACCAAAATATTGAAGAGCTGATCAGTTCCGCCGAGCTCTACGTCCGCGCGTACCATGACTGAATCCCAGCCTTGCATGATGGGATATTGAATTTCGTGCGCGTGAATCGGCTGTTGGTTATCGATCCGCCCACGGAAATCTTCCCGCTGCAGCATCTGTTGAAGCGTGACGCGGCTGTTCAGTCGAAGCACATCTTCGTAGGACATCGTGCGAAACCAATCCCCGTTGCAAACGGTCTCGGTGCGAGCCGGATCGAGAATCTTGAAGGCCTGCTCGCGGTACGTTTGCGCGTTGTGCACGACTTCATTGTGCGACAAATGCGGCCGGGTTGCGGATCGACCGCTAGGGTCGCCAATCATCCCAGTAAAATCGCCGATGATGAGAACCGCTTGGTGTCCAAGATCCTGAAATTGCCGCAGTTTCCGCAATACCACCGTGTGCCCGAGATGAATATCGGCCGTTGTCGGATCGACGCCGAGCTTAACACGCAATGGCCGTCCAAGCGCCAGCTTTTCGCCTAGCTCAGTTTCGCTGATGATTTGCGCGGCCCCTTTCCTAAGAAGAGCCAGAGCCTCGTCTAGTGGCATGATCCCCTAAGAAATAGTGCAACTGCCAAGCGCGCTATTTATTTTTATTCAGCAGGTCGCGCACTTGCTCAATGGTCAGGGGCGGATTCCGCCGATCCAACGATTTTTGACTTTTCCCCTGCTCCTGAAATGGACGCTGATCGGCGAAGCTGCGGCCGTTGATCGCGCTGTGGGCATCATACGTGTCGTGAATGCCTCGCACCGACGCAGTCGATATACTTGCAGGCGCGTTTACACTCCGGTCTTGAAGGGAAGCGGCCGCGGCGGCTTCATGAAACGACCGCGACGGGTACTTCGCCTCAGTGAGCACGCGTATGTCCACAAATGATTTCTCGTTCCGGTTTGGCTTTAGAGAAAATGTGCCAACCGTGCCTCGCCTCTCGATCACCGCAGAATTAGCGCTGAATTTTTTGCCCTGAGCATTGTTTTGCAATTCCATATTCGGCCGAAGCAAGCGATCAACCAAGCTGGGCTCTTGATGTTGCGCCCAACTCGTCGGCATCCAAAGAAACACAAAACAAAGTGTCGTGAGCCAGCGCACCCGCCCAAACTGCCGAGGCGTCGACTTGCTTGTAAAGCAAATTATCAGAGCGGGCGAATTGACGCCTTGTCGGATCAATCGCCCGCGTCGTTGTCGATCTTTTCAGCGGCCAAGAGCGGCTCGCAGATTGGCTGCCCCCGCCGGAGCGGCGACGCGTCCATGCAGAATATCGTAAGCAGTCACTTGTCGCCGATAATAACGCTCATTCGCGTCTTTGCGGGTTCCGATAACGGCGCCTTCCAGTGAAGCACCCAGAAAAAGGCCTTTTGTCTTACTGTAAGTGTAAATTGCCGCCCTCGCAGTAACGTCGGCTTCCGCAGCGCGTCCCACCGGTCCGGCGGCAACACTCGCGTCCGCCCCCAGCGTCACGTTCCCTCCTTTGGAAAATGCGCGAACGGCGCGTTCGTTATTGAGCACGATCACAAAATCGGTCACTTGCGCGCCGATTTGCGGTCCCCAACCGGCACCGCCCGTGCCGATGAACGACGGGCCCGACCAACCATGTTCGGTTCGCGCCACCACCACGCCTTCGCCAGCCTTTCCGCTAATAATAAAGCCGGCTTTCACCACGCTGATGATGGCAAGTCCCCGCGCATTTCGGAGAATGCGCGACGGAATGCCTTTTTCGGGCATATGCCGGAATTCCCTGATCGTGTTGGCAGACCGGTTTACTGTCTCCTGTTCGGTCGCATTCGCCCCAGTTAGTGATAAAGAAAGGATCGTTAGGATGAAGAATAACTTTTTCATTGAAGTACAAGTACTTCGCCGGCTTAAGGCTCGGTGGACGTGTCTTTTCAATGAAAATGTCGATCTTCCGCGATCGTTAGGCGATCGGAGTTGACGATGGAATTGGACGAAACCTTCATGAAAGAAGCGTTACGCTTGGGGATGAAAGCGCGCACGGCCGAGGAAGTTCCAGTCGGCGCGGTTGTGGTTCGGGAAGGGAAAATTATCTCGCGCGCGTACAATCAAGTCGAGCTGCTGAAAGACGCAACTGCCCATGCTGAAATGCTGGCGCTAACGGCAGCCGAGGCAGCCGTTGGCGACTGGAGGTTGACTGACTGCGATCTTTACATAACTAAGGAGCCTTGTCCGATGTGTGCCGGCGCGATCGTTCACACGCGGGTCCGGCGGGTGATTTTCGGCTGCTCTGATACCCGCGCCGGAGCCGCCGGCACGGTGATGAATTTACTCCAACACAATGCGCTAAATCATCGCTGCCAAGTTACGAGCGGTGTCTTACACGCAGAGTGTGCAGCGCTGCTGCAGGATTTTTTTCAAAAAAAACGCGGCGATCGGAATCGAA
>WNFX01002125.1_pt1 | contig 20093 bp, 28 predicted proteins | sample 5400111 | NCBI WGS metagenome assembly WNFX01 (sample SAMN13153363, study PRJNA577476) | soil metagenome | isolation source: 40 cm soil or saprolite under grassland replicate 1 | place: USA:California | collected 2016-06-15 | reverse complement strand
CGCATCGTGTTGATGAAGCCCTGGTCGATGAAGGCGGCTTTCGCATTCTCGGCCAGCATCAAGTTGTACTGGTCGGGAGGGATTACGATAGCCTGGCTCATTAGAAATGGAAACTCCTCTTACCCATATGGACAGCCATCAGATGCCACTTCTTCACACAGCCCTTCTCACTACAGAGAGAACCCGACCAGATCTGTCTCAACTCAAGAAATTCGATGATCAAATCGCCGAACTCGCGTAAAAGACTCATCTTAACACCAGCATGGCGACCATCACTAGTACCATTCCGGCGATGGCGAAGATGGTTATAAGATAATTGGGCAACGGGTCAACATGGACATCCTTCTTCCACTCTCTCTCATAGCCGTCCTCGTCCTTGCTCAATGGAAGTGTCCACTCGCAACAGTTAGGAAGAAGCCGAACAGTGCACCCGACATGAGGACCCCGAAGACAACCATTAGTCCAAGCTTCGAAGTCAGCATACTGGTCAATGTTCCCCCACCATAGCGTCCGACTAGGAACTTGCCAGCCTTCCGGCGGTCAGAATATGGCGGGTCCCAGCGTTTGGGAAGACCATGCAAGAGTGTTGAGAAGGATACGACTGTCAGGTCTCCCTTGTCCAATACGACCCATAATCTTTTGGTAGCGCTTGAGAGAACATCGCGGAAGGGCAACGGGACCTTCTTGCCGCCTGGCTCACTCTTCAAGTCCAGTTCTGCCGTGTAGGGTCCCTCCTCATCCTCGTCCATCCATTCTGGCACGGTGACGAGCAGCTCATCCTCGCGGCGTTTACAGTTGCCGACAAGTATGCCCTCTTGTAAGGTTCCAAACTCGTCCTCTGGAACAATCATGGCAAGGTCCTCTTCGACAGGGCTCTTGTCGCCGCCCCGCATGAAGACGAGAATGAGGATGGTTATGAAGGCGAAGACTCCGATGGTTCCGAATATTATCCAGTCGAGAGGAACCCCGTAGACTTCGCCGTAGAAGATGATCATCCGAGCAGCCCGAACATGTCTATCTGGCCATCCTGGAAATAGTCAGCCAAGAAGAGTCCCAGCGCGATTGTCCGGACACTGTTCTCCCGAGCCACCTGCTTCAGCCAAGTCCTTATCCTCTGCTTCCGAGGCCTATCCTTCGGCTTCTGGTGGACAGGACCCTTCAATGAATATGCTTCCCAACCCACTCGAATATTCCGCCAGCCCAGAAGATGCCGAAGAAGAACAAGAGGACTTCTGGCAGTACAGTCCAGAACTGGTAGACATCGCCAGTATTCGTTCCATAGTTGCTCATCCACTGGACATAGAAGCCGAACTGGGGCAGTCCCCAGATGAACAGGAACGGGCTGAAGAGGAACCAGACGAGTCCGACTACGAAGACTACTAGGCTGCGGACTGCCACCTGCTGGACCATCCGGACTGTCTTCAACCGTTCAAGCCCTCCATCACCTGCTCCTTCACGTCTTCGAGAATGTTGCTGAGCCAGCCTTTCTTCTTCGGAGTATGCCTTCTCCTGCCCGGTGGACGGCTTCCGCCTGACCATTTGAGAAGACGAGTCACCAGGAAGTGCATTGCCTCTGTATTGTCCGCGTTCTCGCTGTGAATATGGATCTCAGACCCGTTCGTCTTAGCCAGAGCCTCGGCGATTCCCCTGTAGATGATTCCCCCATCTGTCTTGAGCTCAGAAGCTGTCGTAGCATCGATCGTTACTGTGATTAGATGCTTCAGCTTGTAGCCTGCTCCTCAGGAGTCCTAGACCTGTCAATCTCGGGACTGCCGCCCACTTTACCCTTTGCTGTGACACGTTCGAGTCTTCCCTGGAAATGCTTCTTGCCGGCGGAGATGCCGAAGCTTGAGGGTCCTGCTCCGCCCCGGCTGCCTGCGCCTATGCCTATTGACTCGAATACTCCAAGGTCGGCGCCGAGAACATGTAGCGGCCTCATAACTATCCAGAACAGGACTGTGCCTCCCGAGACAAGCACGAACGTCTGAAGCAATGGGAGGAGGCTGGCGAGTGTCTGCATGTTCGCCGCTACCGATGGCACAAGCGCCCCGAGGCTTCCGGGCAATGCTGGGTTACGTGACTCATACCAGACATCGAAATAGAATCCGACGGTCCAGAGCCAGACTGATAACAGGTTACCATTCCGGAACTCTCCAAGATCCATGGCTGGAATAGTAATGCTTGCCGCAGAGTCGAGAGTAGGCAACCGTGGAAACTTAGCGGCCGCCATCTGCACCAACGGCTTCGGAATCAATCCGATAACATTCGTGAGAATGTCCAGTCCATAGTTGACGAAGACGGCTATCAGATTGATGATGCGGAAGGCTATCGCCTGTGCGGTGCCGAGAAACGTCAAGAGTCCTCCTACCGCATCGTCCCCTGTGAACATGAAATAGGCGAAGATGAGAATGAACGCGTAGCCGAACAGGACGAGCTGTAGCGCGATGGTGAAGATAGTTATTGCCTGACTAATCCCGTTAACGGCGACATTGAGTATTCCGCTGGCTATGGTGAAGGCGGGCGTGATTACCGGGAAGACTATCTGGAGCCATTTGAGAAAGTCTGTGAACAGCGTTGGGAAATTGGCGAAGGCCGCTGGCAAGCCGTATGTGACATTGAAGAAGAACTGGAATAGGCCGGTTATGAAGCTTAGAAGATCCGTGCCCAAGGTTGGATAGCCAAGTAGGCCCCCGAGGAAGTTGAGAATAGTGGCCATGACAGATTCAAGGACACCAAGGGCTGATTGTAACGCAGGAGTGACGAAGCTGATAAATGCTAGTATTCCATTCAGGATAAAAACTCCCAGATTGATCAATGCTTTGATAACCGGGCCGAAGAATCCACCAGTATCAATATTAGGCGTAACAGTAGATACTCCACCAGTCGTAGAAGCAGCCAAAGACATACAAAGAGTCACAGCATCTGCACATGGATTAGGTTCACCAAACGCTGGGAAACTTGCGACGAATGTAGCAGTAATAGTTCCTTTTGGAACATAATATCCTACATAGTAGTTTCCACCTGCAAGATTCAACCAAGGAAATGTCTGATAAGTTGGGGCAAAGCTACTGCCCCATGTTAATGTAGTAAGTCCAGAATTTGCACTTGCACCGACTCCACCAGTGTAATTGATTGTAAAATACGTTTCTGGAAACCCTGCATCAAGACTTGAACTATGTACTGACTCATCAGCGTAGCAGACACCTTCACCATTTCCTCCTGAACAGTCAAAATATTGTCCTTGACTCAGCGCGACTGGTTCTCTCTGCATGAATAGTTGGACTCTGAAATTGCAGTTTGATGATCCACAGTTTGTTCCACTTTGCCAGAAAATCTTTATGAGCATGGCTACATTCCTATCGTCAGCCGGATTATAGTTAGAGTCGGGACCTATGGCTACAAGAGTTGAGTTTCGTGTTAGAAAGAAGTCCGCTTCATTATTAGTTGAGGTTAGGTTAGTCCCAAACAATACTACTAATTGTTTACCATTAGCTAATGATAGGTCTACACCACTCTTTGCCATGCAAATAGCGGGACCGTTATTATCGGAAGCTAACTTGATTCCTTTGGTGCTTGCTTGTTGGAAATAAGTAGCTCGGTTACAATTGAACCCAGAGAGATTTGATGATGCAAAGCTTTCTCTATAGAGGAATGTTATTGGGTCATTACTATTATAACTGTGGAATAGTGGATTGTGCGGGTCAGCATACAATCCTATTCCTCCGAGAATGACTGCGAGAACGATTATTCCGAGAACAAACTTCTTCCTACCGAACAGCTCTAGCGCCTTGTTCTTCGCCTTGGCAGGGGTCCAGCCCTTCCAGGGCTTCCACTGTTGCCTAGAACGCAATGCCCGGTAATAGCCGCGCTTTCCTGCGCGTTTCGACCGTATCGGCCGGAGGCTCATTCAAGACCGCTCTTGACTTCGTCCTTGAAATATTCGAACGCGTCATGGAACTGTTTCTTGAACTCGCGGGCCATCTTGCTAGGACGGCGAGTCTTGCGTGCCCAGCGGACCCAGCCCTGGACCTTGTCAAAATAAACCGGGCTCTTACGGGGAGCCCGGAGCTCGGGTTGTTTCTTCTCCCTGAGGAGTGGCGTGTCTCTTCTAGCCTCCTCGATGGCGGAAGACCGATAGGGCTAGAAAGATCATTGCGGCAGCTATGGCGACGCCGGCTCCCAGATAGATCAAGATGACGAACGAGGAACCTGTCACGACTGCCTTGCCGATGTTGCCGGTGATGGCGCTGATGTTGGATGCGCTGAGTCCGCCATAGATTCCTGATGTGCCTCCTATCTGGCCTCCGATGATCAGTAGGAAGAGGAAGCCGAATGTGCCTCCGACGCCTGCGGCTATGATGCCAAGGACTCCTGCACTGTGTCCGGCGCTACCTCCGCCGCCGCCTTTCGGGTTAGTCAGCCTGTATGTGACTACTGCAATACCAGGGCGTCCCGTGTTGAAGCCGAGCTTGAACGCTGACGACTGTGCCTCGATGAAGAACCATACAAGCCAGAAGATGTCTGATACTCTTTCCTTCACGGTTTCAAGTTTCAAGTGTTATGTGGCAAAACCGTCTGGGAGCCTCGCCTACGGCTTCGCCTCTGGATATATAACAGTAGCGATACCAGCCACCATGCTCCGAGCAGACCATACCGGGGCCAGTTCCACATCCATCCTATCGAGGCTGGAGAGTGGAGGATAAAGTCCCAGACGTATCCTGGTGCTCCGATGGGAAGCTTCACGATGATCGCCAAGAGCGAGAATACTGGATTGACGACTCCCCCTATGGAGAATAGGAAGCTGAAAATGTCCACCGGGTCATAGTTGAGGAAGAACTGGCTGCTCAGCATGTAGGGAATGATATACCTCCAAGGCATCTTCCAGACTACTAGAGTGGTGGCTATCGTGTCGAAGATGAAGAGGTAGATGCTCCAGGCGAGGAATCCGAGCAGGGCTGGGCTATTGAGCCAGTACCAGAGGAGATTGTAGGGGGCGGCGATGTACCAGATCCCGTCGGGGTAGTGGGTGTATGAGAAGTGCCAGGTGTAGGGATGGCTGAACGTTGACGGGTCCAACAGCCATCTTGCGAAGCCATGGACGCTACAGGCTGATTCGTTCGAACAGCTTAGAAGATAGAAGAGTTTGGTGAACTGTGCCCCGATAAGACCGGAGCCTCTGAAGACTGTTCCTAGTGACGGAGCAAGTGTCGCTTTTTCTTGGACGGTATCCTGTATCCCTTATCCCTCGCCTCATGCAACGCGACAGCTATCGCTTGAGACTGTTTCATGTGTAAGATTCTCATGTGTCGCCGGATGTGTCTCCGGATAAAGTTCTCGGCTTTCTTGCTGATGCCCAGCTTCTTATGCAATCAGATACCGCCATATTTCCGCTGAGCCTTCTTGTACTCCTTGCTCGCCCTTTTGGCTGCGGCAGCGAATCCCATGCCTGCCCGTCGAAACTTGCCAACCAGCTCTGCGAATGTCGTAACATGCTTTGCATGCCTGGCAGAACTGATCTGTGTCTTTAACCGGGTCCGGACTTTCTTTTCGCGGATCTGAGAACGTAGCCTTCGCAGCTCTGCTTCCAACTCGGCAATCGTCTTCTTGGCCAAGCTATTCACGCTTCTTCTCTTGACTATTTAACAGTGATGAGACTCTGGATTCTGTCCATGAAAGCTTCCGGCGAGAAGGCCTTGACCGAGTCTCTCAAGAGACGCGTATCAGTATACGAGTTCATCGCTTTATGGACACACCGGACCGCATCGCTGACCGACTCGTACCGCATTCCCTGATGGATTGCCTCCAAGACCTCGCCGCTTCCTCCGAGATTAGGGGCGACCGGATAGCATCCGGCTCCAATCGCCTCAACGAATGCGATTCCAATTCCCGGCTCTGTTCCAGTGTGCAGGTACACTTTGCTCTCAGTCAAGAACTGGGGGTTCTCGCGGAGGCTTGAATGGACATACTTGACATTCGATGGTAGCGTTGCCAGAAGCTTCTCTGCATAGGATGGATTAAGGGTCCGTAGGATGGGATTGTCACGGCCGACTAGGAGAAAATCATACTCTGGCAGCTTCTCTGCTATCTTGCAGAAATCTTCCAGCCGCTTCTGAGGCACAATCCGCGTCACCTGGACGATTCTCGGCTTCTTCTCTGAAGGCTGAAACTCTAGACGACAGGGAGGATACACCAGTTCAGAGTTATCATAGCCCCTCTTCTGAAGCTCTTGTAATACCTCGTTGGACAGGGCGAAGAACCGTGTCACGTGCGGATTCGGCCCCACAATCCAGTGCTTCATCCGCCTCATCGACCAGTAGTAGATCTTCCAGAAGACCCGCTTCTTCAACGCGTCCGATTCTCTCTTCACAAGCGGCGGATACAGGAAGAGGTCTGTAATGTCATACATGAAATGGTATAGACGCTTTCCGGGCAGGTCGAAGATGCTTGACTGTGTCGAGAAGCCGATTCTGCTCTCATTGTTTCTAAGAAGATCCTTTATTCGTCTCGCATAGAACAATCGTTGGAATGCGAGGCCCCGCCCGATGAATGGTTTGAACTCTGGAATCGGGATATGGTCGCAATTGGCCATCACTTTTCCCATGCCGTAGATGCGCTCGACTTCTGAAGGGTTAAACTCGTCACAGACGAGCTGCACCCGGTAGCCGTTGTCTTGGAGAGCCTTCATAACATATAGTGAGAGAAGCTCGCCTCCGCCATAGACGAAGAATCGGGGATGAATTACGAGAGCATGCTTCAACGCTTCACGCCGAGAATATGGTCCTGGTCAATCCATCTTGTCTCAAACCAGGCAGACAATAATGATTCGAGTATTCCCTTGTTCTCTCTATCGTGCAGTTCGACTATGATACGCTTGACACGGTCTAGAATTCCATAGGTGCCCCGGAGGACCCTCAGTTCTGCACCCTCGACATCAATCTTCATGTCAATAGTCTCCTTTACCGTTGACAGGAGACTGTCGAGTCTACGAGCCTCGACTGTCTCTCGTCTGACTCTGGTGCTTCCGCGATAGTCCCATCTCTGCGAGATCTCTGGATGCGAGATGGGCCGATAGTCGAAGACTGGCTCTATCGTGTCCGCGCTGCCATTGCATCTTGCCTTGTCTGGGTTGAGATAGAGGAACGTGCTCCCATTCATATCTGAGGCTGCGCACTGGTAGGGTTCGAAGTGGTTGAAAAAGCTGCGCCAGCCATACAGGCTTCGGAGGATGCAGAAGGCTTCAGGGTTAGGCTCTAGAGCGATAATCCTCGAATAGTTACGCCAGAGCTTCCGGCAATAGTCGCCATAGTTGGCTCCGACATCGACGAAGACATGGCTCGGATTCTGCCGGAGAACATCGAGAACAGCAGGCTCAGGGAAGGGTTTTCTCATTTTAGACCACTTTCATCTCGGGGAGTGGAACGATGAATCTGGTCGATGGGAAGGCTTCTCTCTCCTTGCTGATTATCTCGTCCGCGAGATGGTATGGGAGGACTAGGAAATAGTCAGGTGGATCCTTCAAAGCCTCATCTCTCGAAATAATCGGTATCCTCGTGTCCAGATAGTATCGGCCATGCTTCTCCGGATTGTTATCGACTGCAGCAATGATCTGGGGAATCGGATGGTGCATGGCAACATACTGCAACAATGTTGCACCCCGCGTCCCAGCCCCGTAAATCATGACGCCTTTCTTGTCTGCTAGGAACAGGTTGAGCTGTCTCGCCCCTGTCCGGACCCGGTAGGAAAAGTCGCGGTAGACCTTCTTGTCTACCAGGTCCAGCTTCTTCTCCATGTCTAGGAGCTGGTTTACTCTCTCATTGACTGGCCGCATTCCAGTCTGGGTGATGAATGCTCTGAAGCTGCCTCCATTCACCTCGTTCGTCTCCACATTGTACGCCTCAAGCCCTGTCTGGGCGAGAATCCTATTGAGACTTGTCAATGAGAAGTATGTCACGTGCTCATGGCAGACATTATCGTAGGCGTTGCCTGACAGCATCATTCCCAGATGGTTCTGCTGGACTATGAAAACACCATTCGGCTCCAAGCACTCGCTTACCTGTTTGCAGAAGCCTACGGGGTCCTCGAGATCATAGAACATGGCGATGGCGGTAATGAGTGTCGCCTTGCTAAACCGTTTCAGATATTCTCGGCTGGAGAAATAGTCTGTCAAGATTGCCCCGTGCTGTTTGGCGAAGATGGCGACGTTGAGCGAGGGTTCGAATCCCACTTTCGTCATGGAGTCAGGAAGGAACCTGAGAAGGGTCCCATCGTTACAACCAATGTCGAGAGCGATTCCGGTAGAACCAGCCTGTATGAGAGCCGCGTCGGCCACCCGTCTAAGATCTCTAGAGATAGAGGATGAGACTGCTGAGCGATACCAGAACTGGCGGAACAGCAGGTCACGGTCTACCGATTCGGAGAGTTGGACTAGTCCGCACGCTTCACATTTGACCAGCTCTAGCGGAACATGCGGAATCTTCTCATCAGGTGTCTCGGGAAAACGTGGGAGAGCCTGGTTGCCGAGGTCGAGGAAGGTCCAGAGGTAGCTGGAGCCGCAGCCTCTACAGGAACTGACTGTCAAGAGCCTTGACTCTCGAACTGTATCCGCCTGATTACCTTCCTTGCGATCTGGTCGCTGCAAGGCGGGTCCACAAGAGACCCGACAGACAAGGCTGAGAGCTTCCATTTGCCAAGACTATCTTTGATACTATACTTTAGCGGATCTGCCTTGACACTCTCATAGACTCGATAAAAGACTCGGTCAGAGCTCTCCTCAGGCTTCTCCTTGAACTCGGTCTCCGAATAGGATTCTCGGTGAAACTCTTCTCTTCTCTTCTCATACTCGGAGGCCAACTTGGGACGTGGCAGTTGGACCTCTCCCAGATAAGGCTTCCAGAAGGGAGGATTGCCGAACTTGTTACGTTTGATACGGTGAAGCTTGGCAAGACCCGCCTCTTTCATCTGAGCCTCCAACACCATAATCTCCCTCAGTGCAATGTCGAGATCATCGAATGATGGTAGGGCGAATCCCAAGTCTCTCTGACGGTAACGGCTGGCCGTCTTCGCAAACGAGGTCACTGCCTTGTTAACCTCCTTGTACCAGTCACGCTTCTGCAGACCCTTTGTAGGATCATCCCAGAGTATGCCTGCCCATTCCCCCCTCGGCAGCTCGTTCACTATTGCCCAGAACTGTTTCGGAACAAAGACTATCTGGTCGATGGTGAAGCCAGGATACATCTTCTCAAACGCTGACAGCATCCAGTACGTCTTTCCGATCCCTAGCGATTGGCCAGTTGAGCACATGAGAAGATTCTTGTGACGCTCATGACGGCGACGCCAGGAATCGAAGAACCAACTGTAACGCTCATAATACGGAGTTGGACTAGCCGACTGGACTGTCTCAGTCATCGGCAAAATCTCTAGGGGGTTTGAATCTCAGGTGGCCTCTTCTATGGAGTAGTCTCAGAACGGCTCGATAGACCAAGTGGGCCTGTTCACCGCCCTCATTCTCAGACTTGGCTTCATCCAAGTCTTTCTCGTACATCTCATCAGACTTCTCCATTGCGAGAACAGTGTCCTGTAGGATTCTGACACGCTGGATGAAGATGTCAATGGGAGCCTTCGTCCCACTAATCAGTCCCACATTGGGAACAGGGGTCGTCTGCATCTCTTGCATGGTGAAGCTGTTGACCACGTTGAAGATTGCCTGCCAGATTATCCCATTCATCCAGAGCTCATACCTTGGAGTGTAGGCTTCACCGCTCTGGAAGGTCGGTGACTGTATAGTTGACCTGCTCATTTCGTGTGTATTCCGTACCTTAACATCACTAGAGAGATAGTGTCAGGGTTAAAACACTACCCCCCTCAGCATAGAGAGGCGGGGTCCACGCTCAAATTCTGGTTTCTCAACCAAAACCAGAGGGTTGTTTTCTTGCTGGACAGCTTTCAGAAGGAGCCGGAACTACATCGTGCTCTGGACCCCTTGAAAGGCAAACAACCTAGTCTTCCAAATACTGTTAGGTAGTCGGATAATAGTTCTGTCAGCAGCCAGGATTCCCGAGAGGATGATCCTGAAGATACTGGCGGGTCCAGTGCCGGATTATTTCGCTGGCAGACCAGCCGTCACGCTTCATGGCTGCCAAGAAGTCTTTCCAGACAACCATCTCGGCTTTCGGCCATGAAATAGTCACCTTGTCCTGGTGCTTGAAGGGGCGTCCTCGGCCTCCCTCGTTCTTTGGGACTCGCGGGATATCAGGTTTCAATATTATGGCTTCATATCTAGCAATGCCATGCTTCTGACAAGTTCCTGAGCACTCTCTTGTAGAGTTGCAACTATTGGGGCAAGTTTATCCCCTGCGGCAGCCCCTGCGGCAGCCCCTGCGGCAGCCCCTGCGGCATCCCTTGCGGCAGCCCTTGCGGCAGCCCATGCGGCATCCCCTGCGGCAACCCATGCGGCAACCCCTGCGGCAGCCCTTGCGGCATCCCCTGCGGCAGCCCTTGCGGCATCCCATGCGGCATCCCCTGCGGCATCCCATGCGGCAACCCCTGCGGCATCCCTTGCGGCATCCCATGCGGCAGATATTGTTGGCCAGTTTTTAGTCCACGTCTTCTCGGTGAATGGTTCAAGTTTACGCAGTGCTTCTGCGTGAAGCATCAGTTTGGGAACATGTTCTAGAAATGAGGGAATGAAGATTCTGGCCAACCAATCAGTAGCTAGCCAGCTTCGCTGATTCTCCATCTCTTCTGTAGAGACTGTTTGCAGAATTACTGGAAGTAACGGTTTGAGAAGTCTATCACGCTCCTCATCTGATTTGAGATCATCGTTCCAAGTCCGCATAAATTTTCCGATTGTTGGAGAGACGCAGACAGGATGATCCGTGTGGGCCCTGCCTGCTAGCCATGCTGCCGCCTCCATGGCACAGACTCCATCATTGCGACTCTGATGGCTTCCCGAAGATAGATGGATCACTTCCAAGTCTTGGACGGTTATCTGAGGTTTATTCTGCAGATTCTGCTTCAACATCTCCGGGCCAACTCCACGCCTTTCTGAACTTGTAGGTCGCATTCTTCTTTGGATTCATCTTCTATTCTGTCCCGTAGACTCCCGTCTGCTCAGCAAGCTTTGCCTTTGATTGTCCATCGAAAATTTCAGTCTTGTAATCATTCAGCATTCTATCGAAGCTAGGACTATTCTGGGCCAAGCCGCCATGAGAAGCATACCATCGCGGATGTTTCACGGTTCGTAGTACAATTCGTCTATCGCTTATTATTGACCAGCGTATCTTGACCGATTTTTGGTAGACGAAGTTGCCGAGTAGAATGATTATTTTAGGAGAGACTTTCTCGATCTCCGATTCGAGATGAGGCATCCAATAGCTAATCTCATTGTCTGTCGGTAGACGATTCTGGCCATTTACTGTTAGACAACATCCTTTGACCAGATTCGTGAGATAGGTGTCTTTGAGAATGGGGGCTTCAGAGAACTCGTCTGATTCGCTTAATCCCAATCTGTTCAAGCATCTCTGGAATAATCTGCCTGAAGCATCCTTGGTCAGAGGAACTTTACTGACTAGTGCCCCTCGCCTACCTGCTGAAATTCCTATGAACATGAAATGGGCCGGAATCTGGCCATGTCCTTCGCAGGCAAGATCGTAAGCATTCATTGGACTAGGAACCATCTTGGCTGATGCTCCGCACGAAACTGCATGCTCTCGCCATCTACTAGCTGGATGTGGCTCTGGGTCCTGACCATTCCGAGACCCGCCAGCTCTGATAATCTTCCAGAGACTCCCTATTTGGTAGGAGTATGAGCGTTCCGGTTCTGCCAGGCAATATCCCGTATCCGCTTCCAGATGTCGGTCAAGCCCATGCCCTTCTCGTAAGACCGTTGCTCCTTTCTCCCGCAGAACCTGTAGGGCTAATTGGTGGGTAGGATTCAGCCTAGCAATACGCTTAGCATAGTGGGCTCCCTCGCCGCGCTTGCCATGACGGGGAAAAAACGTGGTCGCATAGCCGCACTGGGGACACTTCAGAATCTCGAACTTACACATGGGACAAGTGCTCATTCTATATGTCTTCCTGCCCAACAGTCTCGGCATATATTCCGCGATGTTCTCCAACCCCCTCGTCCGCAGAACAGGTCTAAGACCTTCATGGTTTCTCGCTAGAACTCTTCAGGGTCTTCCATTGTTTCAGGTGTAGCTCCATATTGCTCACGATACAGTTCTCATATTCACAGTCGAACGAGTCGTCCGAGTATACCGGGTTTCTGAACTTCCGCATCTCATTTCCACAGGCTGGACAGTTCATTTCTCTGGCTCCTCGGTAGAAATCAGTTCTCCCTGCTCAGCGATAATCCTCCGCTTCTCATCCTCAGGAATCTCAGCAATGTAGCGATTCGTCGTCGAAATGTTTGCATGGCGAGCTATGTCTCTGGCGGCTAGGACCCCGAATTTCCTGGCGACTTGGGTCGTTGTGAAGTGTCGGAAACGGTGTGGATGGACCAACTTCCAGTCAATTATCCCGGCCCTTTTAGCGTAAAACCTAGTCAGCTGCTCAACCCGCGACTCAGATATCTCGAAAATCCGCCCCTGTTTGCGGGTCCCGATGAAGTCTCTAAGCTCCTTCACGAAGTCTTTGCCGAACGGGATTAGCTTTGGAGGAGCTGCCTTAGTCTTCTTCTTCCATCCCTTGCCCTGGACCCAGACACCATCTTCATGGAGATCCTCTATCTGTAAGCCTGGAAGATTAGGGTCCGCAGGGACCCAATGATAGTCTTTGCCAATCTTCTTTGGCATTCCCGTCTTCGGGTTCTGGACTGTCTCATATGATTGGGGCATCCAGCGTCGTGCTGCGGACCCTACGACCTCTCCAACTCTGAAGTCGCCTATCGTCAATGTTTTTACCAGGAGGTAGTCTCGTTGGCTGTTCTTTTTCGCCTCTACGAGTATGGCTTTGACTTGTTCAGGGGAGAGATTGATTTCCCGTTTCATTGTTTCGCCTCATGAGTGTGCTGATTATAGTTCCATGTCCCGCAAGTTGGGCATCTCCTCCATCCACCGACTATCGAGAGAAGTATGAGCCTTCGATTGCATTTATTACATCGTCTCATTCTGACTTTTCTCCGAAAATCAGATATTTCTCGATGGCGCCACGCTCTTGCCGGATCATAGTCTGACGACTGTTCATTGCCTTGAGCAACTTGGTGAAACTGTTCTTGTTCATTCTTCCGTCTCTATCGTAGAACTTCTTGCCAGCCTGCCGGAGCTCTCGCCACGTCCCTTGTGGCGCCAATGCCTTCCAGATCGGTTTCCAGACCCGGTAGACGTAACGGGACGTCCCGGATAGATGGTAGTGGTAGATCTCATCATCGGCATATCCTCCTGGTCGAAGCTGCTCGGCAATCATAGGCAAGAGCTGTTGGAACTCGTCAAACCTCATGTAGTCAACCTCTGAAAAGAATGGAGGCGTCCGCCAGTAAGGAGGGTCCACATAATGGCATTTTGGACATTCTCTCACTCCGGTTTCTTCTCCACAATCGCATGTTGGTTAGGAAGAGTCTTTAGAATGGCCCTGTAATATTCCAGCGCATCCAATAGAGCCTCGTCAAACTTGAATCCTGCTTCAAGAATGATCTCTGCCTGTTTTTTACTGAAGCCTTGATGAAGAATCGCATCTTCAGCATGGTGATAGAGGTTGCCTTTAGGTTCGAAGCGTTCACCCACAGCGCAGTGACTCCAGAACCTTGCTCTTTCCTCAGCTTCGTCGAGAAGTTCGAGAAGGCTGAACTTGGCAAGCTCATTTGTTAGAACAGGAAACGATAGAGGATTAGGAAGATGGCGACTAATCTTCCTCAGGGTTTTCTGTCTGGTTGTTAGACTCATCGGTCTGTCCTCTCAATACTCAGACAGCAGGCTTTCTCTCTGAAGCAGACATCGCAGGCCCAGCCACAGCTCGGACAGACAGGCTTCGCCTCTATCCTCCTAGCGCGTCGTGCCTCTTTCATCTGAACATAAGGACTCTGCCAGCTCATACTAGTTTCACTATTCCTCCAAGAACTAGGATTATCCACCATATTGCATTCGCAACCGCGAAGGCAAGCATGTAAAGGAATACCCGTGCTTGAGTCATTCCATCCCATTCTCCGGCAACGGGTTGCCAGTTTCGACTCCGAGACTCCAGTAGGCTTCCCAGTTAGTCTCCCTCAACGCTTCTCCCCTTCCTCGATATAGTCGATCCGATGGCAGTCTCCCGGTTCGATAGTATGTTCTCCCTCGCCATTCCAGCCACAAGTATCACAGTGAACTCTCATTTCTTCTCCAGCGCCTCCGCAATCAAGAGTCGAAGATAGTTCATCCGGTTCAAGCCCCGCCTCTCTCCCTCCTTCACCATACGATCATGCAGCTCAGGCGGCAGAGATATGGCGAATTGGACGTAGCCTTTCTTGCTCGACTCGCTCCGAGTATAGGGACCATTACCCGGCCTCATTTCTTAGGCCTCTGGATTCGCACAGGAAGCATGGCAAAGTTGATTCTCTACTATCAGTAGAGGCTCATTTGTCTCAATTGGGTTCATGCAAATTCCGCAGACTTCGAATTCTTCCATGCCTATGCTATGGGCATCGCGTATATATGGGTTGTGATACTATCCCAGCTTGCCCGCAGGCACTGGTGATCCCTTCGAATCGTTCCTCTTCAAAAACTCCTGGATCATCAAAGCCAACGCCTTCTCCGGGAGAAGCTTCCGAAGCGCGTTACGCTCAGCCTTGTTCACGGCCAACGTATAGGCGAAAGGCAGCTTCTTGTTCGCAGAAGCAGCCCCGAGAAACTTGACATTATTAGTCAAGTCCCACACAGTCACATTCGCACGAATCTCATCCCCAGTCTCTTCAACATGTATCTCCCGGTGACAGCATGTGCAGGGATAGAAGCTCACGTTTCCCCGTCGACGAATAGCCTCCTTTACCCCAGCATATGAGATTGAGGTAATCTGTCGACCAGACTGTACAAAAGAGTAGACATAGGTTCCCAGGACCTCGCCGCGCATCTGGGCAAGTATCTGGTCCTCGTCGCGTTTCTCAGTCATCAAGACGATTTCTAGCGGAGGCTTCTCCGATTCAACCATTGACATAACTAGTCTATCTCATTGGCTTATCTTAACAATCTTAGAGAGAGCAGTAAGTATTGACCGGAGCGCTGAGTTCTTCAAGAGAAGGACCCTCACACTGATAGACGTGGCCGCACGCACCACCCGACCCTGGCTTTCCCGTTCCACAAATTCGCGGGTGCTTTGCCTACACCGCTCATCGCGCGTGAGGTGGGACTCGCCCCATTGGTACTTCCCCCGACCAGCCGATTAGTTTCGGCTGGAAAGGCTGCGCTTCTTGGCCATATCCTACGAGGTCATTCTCGTATGTTTAGCCGAAACCTCCGGTTGCAGGCTGTCGCATGTTTTGCGACTTGGATACTACGGCAAGAATCCTCTGTCTTAGGCGTGGCAGGGAATCGTTGTAATAGAGGAATCTCGCCAAGTCATATTTCTCAACTAGCATGATACAAAAGTAGCATTCACAATTGCACCTATAGTGTAATTCCCAATTCAATTCTGCACCATCATTATGGTAACGGTCACAATCGTATGGACACTCGTAAAGGTCTTCGAATAATCCATTCCAAGTTCTAACCAATACTAGCGACCTGGAACCCATTTGAACAGACGCGAGTCGCAGACTGGACAATGTGTTGGAGAACGGTATTGGCCATGGGCGAAGGTGTCGCCTTTGTCGCAGATCCAGAATCCGTCTGTGAAGAGAGAATCCTCGGTTGTAATCTGTCTCGCCGCCTTATTGGCGGCTTCCATCTGGGCCGCTGCGGCTTCGGCCATTTGCTGGTCGCGTTTCTCGGAGGCTCGTCTTGCCGAGGCTTTAGCCTGTTCCTCAGAGAGTATGCTGAGGGAAAGAATGAGAATATTGATGGTTGTCAAGGCTTTGATTCTTTAGAAGCTTTTCCTTTCTCAATAGTGCAGTATTCGCAGTAGCACATGCACCAGCGAACATGGTCGTGCATATGGTTCTCGAACATAATGTCATGGCGGGAGGGGCAGATTGTGGTCGTCATCTCTCGGGGATCCCACTAGAAAGTGGCGAGTCAGACCGGATATAACACTATGGGTTAACGCTTAAAAACTGTCCGATAGTTCGAATATAGGGAGTCCTGAGGGGTCAGATTTGGTTGACTGGGAAAAAGTGAACAGGACAATTCGACATGCAACGCTTCCAACCTACGATTCTCGTATGCCTAGACAGCCTGATGACCAATCCGATGAAGGATCTCTGGCACAATGAGATCCCTAATGCTTCTGTTAGCAATTCTGCTTCTTCCGACAGCCCACGCCAGCACGGCCTCATGGAGCAGCTATACCTGGAACCTGAACGCTCATGCTCAGACCTGTCCGGGTGGAACAAACTGTCCAACCGTTACGAATGGAGTCTTGAACACGACGATGCAGAACACGGCCGGTTCATTCACTGGAACCTACAACTCGAACGTCTACATGGGCAACGAAGACTGGTGCGGGTGTACACCGACCCGTCTCCCCTACGCGGATTTTTCGGTGAACGGCACATTCAAAACCTTGGCCTATAGCGGTTCTCTACACGATTATACTCTCGAAACTAGCTTCTACTATTACCTGCCAAATCCGGTCAATGGGACACAGATCTGTAACGAACAGACTATACATGTGAATATGACTCATTGGATGGACATTGAAATCTTCTACTCTGGACGAAGCGGAAATGGATATATTGGCTGTTCATCTGCCGGAACAATCAACTATCGAGAAGTCATAAGCCAGACTCTTGTCAATCAGAACTTCCGCCTTGACCATTTCTCTATCCCTGGAGTCTTTAGCCGCGCACTCCTCATACAACAGCTACCGTCAACAACTGGAGGACGTCTGGCAGGCGTTGAGATCGGCGTTGAGGGATTCGGAGTCTCCAAACTCTCAGCGCTCTGGTATACTGTCCTTCTCGGGCTCGACGATGGCGGCCCAGGCTGCTTCCCAACAAGACAGGTTCCCTGCTAGGCGTCCCAGAAGACTGCTTGGCCAGAGGCCTGTGCATTGCCTACAAAGGTGCAGGTTCCAAGTCCTCCCGCTTCTTGTATGGCGAAATAGTAGCCATAGCTCTGGCCAATAGTCAACGGACTATCCCGAGCCGTTACTGGGACAGAGATAACATCGCCTCCTATTGGTTCGAGAATATTAGTGGCGCGCCAGACAATAGTGTCTCCAGCGAACGCGTCTGCCCCCTGTGCTGGAACGATGTTCGTGTTGTTTCTGAGAAGACGGATGTTACAGCCGTCAGTGGATGCGACATTGTTGCGTACTGCGACGTTTCCCTGAATGACTAGTTCTCCAAAGCCGGTCGTCTGTATTCCTGTGCCTTTCATATTGGTGGCTTTGAATGCTGTAGTGTCGGCTGTTGAGAAGGAGATTAGTGGAGCGTTGAGGACCGTTGCTATTTTGACGGAGGTTGCAGGTGTGGAAGTGGTATGGCTGCTTACTGCTCCTGTGACAATGTCTCCGACTAGGATGAGGAAGAGCAGGACAATGCCTGCCATGCCTTTAGCCGTTGCAGATTGCTCCGTGTGGACAGGCTGGTCCTACCAGATTGGCTCCGATTACGAGCATGAAGAGGAAGCCTACTGTGCCGACTATGCCTGTGACGATTATGAGTTTGGGACTGGCCATGAACTTGGGTCCTCTGCCGTGGGCGAATACTCGCATGACTGTTCCTATAGCGGATGATGTGTACATGATGCCGGTGGCGGCCATGATAAGCTGGAACAATCCGCTTGCCGTGGTTATGCCAAACTGGATAATGTTAGGCTGTCCAGGGCTTGTATCTTGGATCAGAATATTATCTACATAGAGATACCATGGTTGCGTGTTTGCAGTATTCGTGATTAGCCCGATCTCAAATCTGAAAGCTTTCGTCGCAGTTCCAAACGCCGTGTCGGCAATAGGCCGTGCTCCAGTATCTGTTCCTCCCACAAATGTCGTTGGTGTAAAGACTCTATCGTCTACCTGCCAACGTACGCACTTGTTCGCTCCAATATTGTCTGTTGATGTGTAGTAGTGCCACACTTCATTGCTAATTGTTCCGACACCAGCTTGGTCATATGCTGTCAGATTCAGGTTGCTAGTACGAATAGGACTGAAGGCATGGTTTTCAATAATCTGTTCTCCTTGCCCACCGGGATATGGCTGGAATGGACATTCGTACCGGGTTGTGTTACTGTTATCCCACCATTCTACGCTGAAATGCCAAGTATCTTGTCCAGATAGGCCTCCCTGTTTTATCGATTCTGAAAAAGCGAACCAGAGAGAAAGAGTTACTTGTGTAACACCCGCCTGTGCAAAGTTCCTGTTGATGTCCCATTTACAATTGACACCTGGTGTACAGCCGCTAACAGGATTGCTTGGTCCTTGGACAACTAGTGAGTGTCCACCGGTGAAGAATCTTTGAGCAGTAACGTTCGCATTCTTAGGAGCTGTAGGCGTGCCTCCATTGTCGAATATGTACCATGGAGGCGTTAGACTCGTACCCGTAGTATAGTTTTCAAAGTCGTCAGCATAGATAGTGTTATTCGGTAAACTTCCAGTGTAGGTTATCGCATGGACTAGCGGCTGGGCTGTAGTTGTCAACAGTAAAAGAGCTAGTGCGATGGCGAGGGGGATTATCTTTCGTTGCCTAGTCACTGTGGAACAAATCCCCCGGATTGAAACAGTTCCATAACGCATTGTTCTTGATGGATGATGCTGTAGCATTAATAGTTAGCCAAGTAGCCGTTTCTCGTTGTGAGTTGACAAGCTCTATCTGATAATGCCCTGCTGCCTGAATTGTATACTCAAGATTGACTTGGGAGTGTATCCGATCTATGGTACGATTGTCGAGAAATCTTGCGTGCCCAGCCCATTGTACTAGATACAGATGGATTGTACTAGTATCAGTCTTATTCTCCAATGTAACCGTGACCGATAGTTTTTGGCCCTTGGCAAACATCCAGTTATACTCTCCATCATCGAATAGCGGAACAGACCTGCTTGCGAGAATGCCCTGATGACAGGTAAATGTCAGAGGATTATTCAATTGTCCCGCTGGATCGTTCCAGACTCCTTCAATATAACCAACTGAACCCACTGCCAGAATGACAATCGCAATTACGGCGCCTAGCAGGAGAACCGGTTTTGAGATGGAAATCCGACTCATCGGTTCCACCAGTGCTTCTTCTCATCCTCAGTCGGCGATCCTATCTGGACACCAGGCTTCCTCTCGCCGACAGTCCGTGACAGCTCCAACACTTCCTTCTTATGCCCCCGTCCACGCGCCATCCTGCCATTTAAAATGGCAATATGACAGTCGTAGAACGTGACGAAGTCTACAAGGTTCTGGTTATAGTCTGCCAGATACCGGCGTATCAATCCGATCATGTAGTGGTGGAATGTGTCCACCTCGACCAGCTCCTGCTTCGCCGATAGGACTCGGGTTCCATCCTCTGCGGGTGGAAGAGTCTTCAGTGTCTTGTAGCCCTGCAGGACCATTGACAGGTCCAGGAAGAACCGGAAGATCCGCTGCTTCTGGTCATACGGCAAGCCCCTCTTCGGGTCCACGTCCTTGGTGAGATAGTAGCCCTCCTTTGCCCACCAGACCTCGGCCGTGGGAATACGGTCAAGCAAGTCCGCCACATCGGCCAGTGTAGTAGTCGGCTGGTCTACCCGGGTCTTGAAGTCTGGAAACTTCTGAGCACCCCCCGCCTCTGCGAGTATCGCCATCTCGCGCAGTATCCATTCGAGATACTCGTTAATCTGCTGGAGGCCCGTCTCAAGATAGCCATGCCAGATAGCGTACAGGAACGTGTTGTCGTATTCCTCGTCACCGTTCAGCTCGCTGAATCGCATCGTGTTGATGAAGCCCTGGTCGATGAAGGCGGCTTTCGCATTCTCGGCCAGCATCAAGTTGTACTGGTCGGGAGGGATTACGATAGCCTGGCTCATTAGAAATGGAAACTCCTCTTACCCATATGGACAGCCAT
>WNFX01002122.1_pt1 | contig 20105 bp, 14 predicted proteins | sample 5400111 | NCBI WGS metagenome assembly WNFX01 (sample SAMN13153363, study PRJNA577476) | soil metagenome | isolation source: 40 cm soil or saprolite under grassland replicate 1 | place: USA:California | collected 2016-06-15 | reverse complement strand
ACCTTCAAAACCCGCGAACGCGATGCCGGGCTAACGGGCAGCTTGCGCTCGTTTATCGCTCCACGCTACCGTGAACGCGAAGCCGTCAAATCCATCAGCTTCTCTCGCGCGGCAGGTGAAGTGCTGGCCTTCATCGGTCCCAATGGAGCCGGTAAAAGCACTACGATCAAAATGTTGACAGGTATCCTCTATCCGACGGCAGGCAAAGTTCACGTTCTCGGCCTCACTCCCTGGCAACAACGTCGGACACTGGCATTTCATATCGCCAGCGTGTTCGGACAGAAATCCCAACTCTGGTATCACCTGCCGCCACAGGATACCTTCGACCTGCTGGCCCGCATCTACGAACTGGATATGAACGAGTATCGCAAGCGGAGAGCATTTCTGATCGACGCTTTTGACATTGCTGATTACATGCGTACCCCCGCACGCAAACTCAGCCTGGGTGAGCGTATGCGCTGCGAACTGGCGGCAGCCCTGCTGCACAAGCCCTCGGTCATCTTCCTCGACGAACCCACCATCGGGCTAGACGTCATCGCCAAGCAGCGTATTCGCGACCTGATCGGCCAGTTAAACACTGAAGAAGGTGTTACCGTCTTCCTCACCTCGCACGATGCTGGTGATATCGAGCAGGTTTGCCGTCGTGCCATCGTCATCAATCACGGTGAAATCATCCTCGATGCACCCGTAGCAAAAATGAAGCGCGAGCACCTTAAAGTCAAAACGGTTGATCTGTTATTAGAAGGAGCGGCTGAAACATTGCTGAAAACTGATGCTGAGAGTGGCGTGCCGCATCTCAGCATCCAGTCACCCACTTCTATTCATGAAGAAATGCTGGCTACCGATGGTGTGCGTATTCTCAAAGCCAAAGGTCACGGTCTCAAACTGGAGATCGATACCTCGCGTTGCCCCTTGGAGCCAATTATTGCCGCCATCATGCAGCACTGCCACATTCTCGACATGACGATCTCCGACCCACCAATGGAAGAGATCATAGCGAAGATATACGGAGAAAGGGCAGCGATACCAGTGTAGGGGCCGCACGCAGTGCCCACCAATTCACTGCCCCAAGGCCCAATCCATTTCAAATAGCCCATGCTCTTGACGGAGCACCCTGAACGATGAAATTGGTCACGCCATTCCAGGAGAAGAAGACGTTTTGCGAGTCAAACGAAGCCGCTTCACGAGTGTCATCCTGAGCGGAGCGAAGGATCTCTCTCCGGAGAGAGATCCTTCGCTCCGCTCAGGATGACAAAGCGAGATGGTCTGGTATTTGAAATGTATTGGCCCCAAGGCCATCACACCGCTAACGTCAGGAGAAGAGCGATGAATACGATCATACAAAAACAAAGCCTGTGGCGACAATGCATCCTGTCTTTCCACAAATACCTTGCTGTCTTCCGCGTCAGCATCGCCAACAACCTAGCCTATATTACGGAAGTCTTTTTCCGTGCCATCTTTCTGCTCGTTTTCATCTTCATCTTCTTACAATTATGGACGGCCACCTTTGCGGCAAAGGGGCTTCACTCGGTGGGAGGCTTGCATATCAACGACTTGGTATGGTACCTGGCAACCACCGAAACCATTGCGCTGTCCTTACCGCAGCTCACCCGTCTCATCGACCAGGAAGTACGCTCAGGGCAACTGGCCTACCTGCTAGGTCGCCCGTGCAGTTACCTGTTCTACCATTTCGCCCAATACCTGGGTGAGCGACTGGTGCGTCTGACCATCAATGGCATGATCGCCTTCGTCATCACGCTGCTGCTCGTCGGGCCACCGCCGTTCACCTGGATGGGCCTGGTAACATGGCCGCTGGTCGTCTTTTTAGCCGTGAGCATTGACTTCGTGGTCTACTTTGCCATTGGCTTGCTGGCCTTCTGGACGGAGGAGACGACGCCGTTTTTCCTGATTGTTAGTCGTCTGGCTCTCGTACTTGGTGGCGTGCTGGCACCTTTAGAGATTCTGCCGGAACCGATTCATACGCTTGCTCGCATCTTACCGTTTAGCTCTGTACTGTATGCTCCTGCGCGCACGCTGGTTCATTTTGATCTCGCCTCATTTGGCCCGATGGTGTTGCAGCAAGCAGTGACGCTGGCAATAGGTAGCCTTATCCTGCTCGCCATCTACCGTATAGCCACGCGACGTGTCAATATCAACGGAGGATAACGTCATGTTCTTACTACAGCAATTTCTGCGCACTCTACGTTTTATGGGAGCCTACGCTGCCGCCAATGTACAGGCGGCCATGGAATATCGCATCTCCTTCTGGGTGCAAATTCTCACCATGGTTGCCAACGATAGCCTGTGGCTCTTTTTCTGGTGGACCTACTTTCAACAGTTTCCCCTGGTACATGGCTGGCAGACCACCGATATCGTCGTCATCTGGGCGGTAGCCGCTTGCAGCTTCGGCATCAGCGTCGGCTTCTTCGGCAATGCACGGAATATTGCTACCTTAATCATGAATGGTGGCTTGGATGCCTACCTGGGTATGCCCCGCTATGTCCTGCTACACGTCTGCATCTCGGCTTCCGACCCGACTGCCTGGGGTGACATGCTCTTTGCCATCGGAGCCTACCTGCTCTTCCTGCACCCCGACCCTTTGCACATGCTCCTGTTTGTGCTGCTGACATTGCTGGGATCGTGCATCTTCACCTCGTTCGCCATCATTTGCAGCTCGCTGGCCTTCTTCCTGGGCAACACCGAGGGCCTGACCCAGCAACTGATGGGAACATTGGTATCTTTCGCTACCTATCCTATGAACATCTTCAGCGGCACCGTCCGCCTGCTGCTTTTCACCATCGTACCAGCAGGTTTCATCTCCTTTGTCCCCTTGCAAATACTGCACCAGTTCACTTGGCTGTTGTTGGGCGGGATGCTCGGTTTCACCGTGTTGATTGTATCTGTTGCTGTGGGGATATTCGAGCTTGGGTTGAGGAGATATGAGAGTGGGAATCTGTTGGGAATGCAGATATAATGACCGCATCCCAAGCGCATGATGACCGCCAGGGTCATCACTACTATACTACGTCTTTTGCCCGTTCTTCGTATATAGTAGTAATGACCCTGGCGGTCATCATGTAACCCTGGCGGTCATCATGTAACCCTGGCGGTCATCATGCAACCCTGGCGGTCATCATGCAACCCTTGCCGTCATTATGTGGAGTGGTTACACATACTTCTCAAACCACCTCAACACCCTCTCTTGATAATCCTTTAGATGCTCCCGTTCGCTCAACCCATGTCCCTCACGCGGATACACCACCAGCTCCGTCGGCACGTTCTGCTCGCAGAGCGCACGATAAAAAGCATACGCCTGATTGACAGGCACACAGGCATCGTTCTCGCCATGCACAACCAGCGTCGGCGTCTTCACACGCCTGCTATAGGTAATCGCTGACCGCTCCCGGTAGATTTCGGGCTGCTCCCCAGGCGTAATCACCTCGTTACTCAGGAAGCGCATATCCCAATCCTGAATATTTGTCTGTGCATGGAAGCTGTGGAAGTCAGAGACGCCAGCACCCATAATGGCGGCTTTGAAACGTGTCGTCTGGGTTACGGCCCATGCTGTCATAAAGCCGCCATAGCTCCATCCCATAATACCAACACGGTTGCCATCTACCAAGCCGCGCTGGATCAGATATTCCACACCGGCCAGAATATCCTGCAAATCTTTACCGCCCATATCGCCGAGCACTGCGTCGGCAAAGGCCACTCCGCGCCCCATGCTGCCACGTACATTTGGTCGCAATACGGCATACCCTGCCGCTGCCAGCATCTGCGAACGGTAGTAATCCCAGTCATCGGCCCACATACCTGACGGTCCCCCATGTACGTTGACAATCAATGGCGGCAACTTCCCCTCTTCATCTGTCCCAGGTAACGTCAGCAGTGCGTCGATATGCCAGCTATCTGCACTGGTATAGCTAATCCGCTCCGTTGGTACGAGTGCCAACGTTTCCTCAAGCAAAGGATTGAGGCGTGTCAAACGTCGTTTTGTAAAGCTGGCAACAGTCTTCCCTTTGTGAGCAGGAAGCTCACCATACCAGACGTCAGGTGGATGCTGTGCAGAAGATGTGAAGACAAATCGCTGAAGATCAGGTGTTGTTGAGAGGTGGGGCCAGAAGCGTTCACCGATATTGATATCTTCGACCAGTGTGGTGACCGTTCCGTGTTCATCCACTATCCCGATCTGGTATGAGAGCCCGGCCCAGGCCACATAGAGCAAGTGACGACCATCAGGAAACCACTGGCACCAACTGGGACTACACTTTATACCAGGAGTCAGGTTGCGTGCTTCTCTCGTCTCTAAAGAAAGGGTGTAGATATCGCCGCCACCTCGATCCGGATCGCTCCATTCACCGGAGATATAGGCAAGCTGTCTCCCATCCGGCGACCATGCCATCGCACAAGCCTGCCGGGTCAACTGGGTCACCTGTCGTATCACGCCACCACAGGCTGGAACTGTCCCAATTTGCCCACGATACCAGTCTGTTTCATCGGAGCCTGTTGTAAAGTACACCGCGAATTGTTTGCCATCCGGTGACCATGCATACTGCCAGATACTCTGTCCGTCGGGTGTGACCGGTTCAGGCGTATCGTTATCCACGCGTACCGTCCACAGGCGTCGATGTCGTCCCTTTCCTGGCGTATACACTTTGGGATCACCCTTTGGCTCTTCGCCTTCTAGTGAAAGAAAAGCCATACGCTCCCCATCCGGCGACCATATGATATTGCTGACTCCATTGGGTAATTGACAGATCAACCGGGTCTCACCGTCCACTATTGATATGATATGCAGTTGAGGCTTCTCCTTCTCGCCCTCCGCTTTGCTGATAAAGGCCAGTTGGGTACTATCTGGTGACCAGCGTGGTGAAGTATCCCCTTGCGTTCCCCGTGTCAGGGGTCGTGCCTCACTGCCATGGGTATCGACTACCCAGATGCGCCCACGCTGCTTGGATTTGTCAGGCACCCATTCCCACACGACAAAGGCGGCTTGCTTGCCATCTGGTGAGATGTTGGCGTCCGTGGCTGTGCGAATATCTTTGAGGTTAGTTTCAGGTGTAATTGGTACACGAAGGCCAGATAGCGTATTGCCTCCGGTTCCGCTTGAGAATGCTTTATGATCCCTCTTATTCAAGATACAACTCCTACTTCTTTTTGCGATTCTTTTTCTGGCTACCTTTTGCCATTTTGCGCTTTATTTTATCATGGACCTTCCGCGCGTTTGCGCTGTGATCGCCCGGTAGGGGAAGGGGCAGCCCAGTGCCTGCCGCTAGCTCAGCATTATATGTTTGTGTCCAGGCATCCAGGTCCTCTTGTGATGTCATATCGAAACCACGCGCCTTGCCCATCATGACCATTGACTTGGCGATGCCAAAGTTAGAAGGGTTACCCATTGCCCTTTCTAATTTGCTCGCTGCGTTGTCATCGAGCACTTTCAGACATGCGGCTGCATTCGCCAGGCGGAACTCTCTCTGCAAAAATTCCCAGAAAGCGCGTAGCTCGCGGATAATACCGGGCGCATTCTCTGGATCGGACGATAATTTGCGCGGAAAGAGGTCGAACAGGATTTCCTGCATCTCTGCCTGCGACATTTTTGTCGGTGTCGTGCCAAGATAATCTATAGCAAAATCCATAAAGATATTGGCCCAACTGCCCAATTGATAACCTTCATATGGCACTGTCTGTGCTTCAGGTGACTGGACGAACAAATCGATCAACTGCTCCTGATACTTCCTTGCGACTTTCTCAATGGGAAAACCATCTGCATCGGTTATCTTTTGATGGATATTGAATGACATGCTTTACCTCCAATTAAGCAAAAACTGTGTTGAGATAATCTCCATAGTGTATCATGCTGCTCTCAACTTCACTAAGCTACAATGTTGTCTCTCATGATATACTTATGCCGCAAGTATATACAAAGAGGATGTCACATGATTGAGGCTACAGCCAAATCTACTTCTTCTACGTTCAAGAGGGATAGATTGTATGAGAAATTCAGAACCAAAATTTCTGTCAATACCGCTTTTGATCGCTCTCTGGTGAGTTTTCAAGCGAATAAATCCATGCGTATTTTCTCTTCTAAGTGAGTCACCTGCCTAATATCGGAACATGATACTTTGGCATCGCAGGTACCATCAAGGATGAGTTTCTCTACTTATCTATTTTTAGCATCCTAATTATTAGCACACAAAACATCTTGACATCTCCCCTTTTTCCTGGTATAAATATTAGTGTGCTAATTATTAGTATGCAAAATAAATGAAGTAATTTGGGAGAAGCAATGAAATTTCGCGCAGAGGATGCTTTAGGTTATTGGCTTGGCTATACTCAGCGCATGCTTGCTTACGCTTTTGCCGAAGTGTTGCGGCAGTGTTGTGTGGAGCATAACAAGCCATATGTGGTCACGCCGCCGCAGTGGGGAGTCTTGTCGCTCCTGGACGAGATGGATGGTCTCACCATTGGCACCATCAGTCAAAGGCGTGCCATTGATGCGCCTACCGTCACTGGTATTGTCAAGCGAATTGAGCAGACCGGCCTGGTGGAACGGCGACATGACCGCACAGATCGTCGTGTTGTCAAGGTCTATCTGACCGACGAAGGACGTGATATTATGCGTTTCCTGCCTGATGAGATAAGTCGCTTTAACGATATGGCGATGCAAGGTCTCTCTGAGGATGAACAACGTGATTTACTGGCAAAACTTCAGCGCTTGATTGTGAATGTATCCGCAGTAGCCCCTGGTACCGGTGATCGCTTCGGATTGCTCTCCCAGGATGTTCTTCCACTGTGAGTCCACATGCAATGAAAGAGGGAAACGTTATGGACAAAAACGCATATCAAGTTGCTGTAGCCGCGCAGCAAACAAGCGAGGCTACCTCTCCAGCTATAGAGATGATCGACCTGTGTAAGTCCTTTGGCAAATTTCAGGCCGTTGACCATCTCTCATTGACAGTCCGGCGAGGCGAAATTTTTGGTTTATTGGGGCCAAACGGCTCGGGGAAAACGACGACGATCAACATGATCAGTGGTTTGAGCGTTCCCACCAGTGGTGAAGTGCGCGTCATGGGCTATGATGTGCGCCGCCAAGCGCGTCAAGTGCGACAGATACTTGGTTCGGTGCCGCAGGAAACGGCTCTCTACGAAGAACTGAGTGCCTGGACAAATATGGACTTTCACGCCGACCTTTTTGGCATTCGGCGCAAGGAAAAGAAGGAGCGCATCACGAAACTGTTGGAGTTGGTACAACTCCAAGATCGCAAAGATTCGCGTGTTGGCACCTTCTCTGGCGGCATGAAGCGGCGTTTAGCCCTGGCACGCGCTCTGTTGCACGACCCACAACTGATCTACCTCGATGAGCCCACCCTCGGTGTCGATGTACAGGCGCGGCGTGTCATCTGGGACTATATCCTCTCGCTACGTGATCAGGGAAAGACGGTATTGATTACGACCAACTATCTCGAAGAAGCCCAGGCACTGTGTGAGCGTGTGGCTATTATCGATCATGGCAAGCTGGTAGCCGTTGATACGCCCGATCACCTTAAACAGACCTATGGCGGCAGCGTCATTGAAGTGGAGACGACGCAGCCAAGTAAAGCCATTGATGAACTCCGTGCCTTGCCTAGTGTTCAAGAGGTAGTTCAGGACGGTACACACTTGAAGATTACGACACAGGGCATTCATAATATTGCACCCCAGGTTATTAATGTGCTTTCGCAAGAGGGTGAGATCAAGGACATAGCTATTCGTGAACCTAACCTTGATGAGATCTTCCTGCGTTTGACCGGAACAGCCCTCAGAGATTAGGAGGATGGCATATGCTAGCAGAACCAGGCTATACCTTACGTGTCATCTGGGCATGTATGAAGAAAGATATCAAAAGTGCTCTGACCGAACGCTTCTATACCATCGTCAGTCTGTTCGTTCCCATGAACATACTTATTCTGCTAAGTCTGTTTGTGCTATCGGGCGGTCAAGCTCCTACGGCAGTAGTTATGCAGGATACAGGCCCATATGCACAAGGCTTCTACAACGCCATGAGCCATGCCCACTCATTCCGCCTGCAAAAAACTACGGCTGATGAGGCCCAGCATTTGATCCAGGCTGGTAAAATCGTTGCGGTGGTGACCATTCCGGCCAATTTCGATACCAGCGTGCAAAATAACCAACCTGTACAGGTTGACGTGCAGATCAACAACCTCAATACCGATTTTACCAACGATATTCGTCGTGCCGTACCGCTTTCCATCACCAGCTTCTATGCCAAAGCCTTTCCCCATCTCGTCTCGGTCACTCCTCATGAGATAGATTTCTATCCACAGGATACCGACTATATTCCCTACCTGACGGTCTCCATTCTGGTGATCGCTTTGGTCCTTGCTGGTATCTTGCAGTCGGGTTCCTCTTCAGCCCGTGAATGGGAAAACGAGACGATCAAAGAATTACTGCTCTCTCCTGCCCGTCGCTGGGCGATCATTGTGGGCAAGATGCTCGGTGCATTTGTCATGAGCATTGCTTCTGTAGTGATCGTACTGCTGGTACTCATCTTGATCATTGGTGTACAGCCTGTACACTGGAACGAGGTGATAGGCTTTACCTTGCTCTGCCTGTTCATCTTCATCGCCTGGGGAACATTTCTGGGAACACTCATAAAGCAACGACAACCTGTGATCGCTCTCGCTTTCGGAACATCGATACCGTTGTTCTTCTTGAGTGGTGCTTTTGGACCGATTTCCTTTAACACGCCAGCCATTCAATTTATTGCAAAAATGTTTCCCCTCTACTATGCCATCGTGTTACAGCAACATGCCTTCCATAACTTCGATCTGAATACGTATGGAATCGGCGTAAATACCTTAATTCTTGTGGGCTATGCGAGCCTGTTAGTCATCCTGGCGGCAGTCGCACTACGGCGCAATACCTTAGCACATTAATAGAGAAGGAGAGGAAGAAGGATATGTTAGTCACATTTGTTCGTACTATCTGGGTCATACTCAGGAAAGATTTACGTGTCTGGTTACGCCAGCCTATGAATATATCGGCGACGTTTCTACCTCCAACGGCCTTCTTGTTAGTGGGTGCGCTCGGTGCGGCAGCCGTTGGGCGTAGTCCGGTAGCATTGGTCAATCTGGATAGCAGTTCTAAAGGAGTGCAGATGGCCCAGATTTTTCATGAGGCCGATGTCTTCCGTATTACAGATGCCAGCCCTCAGCAGGCGCAAGCCCTTCTGAAAAATATTGACGTGGTGGCCGTGATCACCATTCCGGCAGACTTCACCCAACGTGTGGCAGCCCATGAACAGGCGCCTATCGATGTCACTGTCAACAATCTTAATCTCGATTTTACCAATGATATACGCCGCTCGGTTCCCGACGCCATTACGCAATTTTACCAGGCTCAAGGCAGCGCAAGCCCCATTAAGGTTACAATGCATGAGCATGATTTACGGCAGCGCGACGTGCAGTTGTTTGAGTACAGCGTGATACCGACTCTGCTCCTGCTCACCATGATTAGCAGTCTGGTGAATGGTGGTCTGGCTACGGCTCGTGAATGGGAAACACGCACTGTCAAGGAATTGCTTCTCTCGCCAGTAGCACGAGGAGCGATCATCGCCGGGAAAGTTTTTGCTAGCTTCCTTATCACATTTTGTCTGGGAACACTTGTCCTTTTATTAGGTTACGCTCTGGGCTGGACACGCCCGGAGGGCATCTACTGGTTGACTACGCTGCTCACAATAGCTTTGGTCTCCCTGTTTGGTTCAGGGCTGGGAGTCGCTATTGGAGCCGCTGTGCAGAGAATCCAACCTGTGATCGGTATTTCGATCAACTGTGCGATCTATCTCTACTTTCTAGCGGGAGGCATTGGCGTACTGGCTTTCGAGCCAGATTGGTTACAGAATATAGCGGCCTTTATTCCACTGAGCTATGGAAGACATGCTCTGGAGATGGCAGTATTCTACAGTTCATCCGATCAATTTGCCCTTGACATGGCGATACTTGCTCTCACAGCCTTAGTAACTCTAAGTCTAGGCACGCTCTCTATGCGCCGGAGTATAGCCTCGTGAGGGGCACATCATGCTCAATTCACCAGGCCCCACGGCTTCGCACGCCTGCGGGCCTTCTGGGCTTCCTGGTGATTGCCCAGCGTTTCGTAGACGTCGGCTTTCAATGTCCAGCCGCGTGGATAGCGGGGGTCTACCTCGGTGGCCTCCTTAAGGGCATCTAACGCTGCACGATTGTGACCCAGGCGCATCAATGCCTCGGCCTTGTTGCACCATGCCACGGCACTACGTGGATTGAGGAGCAAGGCGTGAGTATAGGCTTCCACTGCTCCCTGATAATTACGCAAACTGGAACGCGCATTGCCCAGCCCGTTCCATGCCTGGAAACTGTTAGGATCGTAAGCTAAGGCTTGCTCATACGATACGTGGGCCTCGTCGGGCATATTCATATCGAGCTGGGCATCGGCCTTCCCGTTCCATGCTGCCACATATTGTGGATCAAGCGACAATGCTCGTTCAAAGTGTACCAGAGCTTGCTGGTAGCGTTGCAGGCAATTGAGTACAAGCCCTGCACTTACCCAGACAATGGCATTGCTCGGTTCAATCTCAGTGGCCCGTTGATAGCACTCAAAAGCCTTCTTATAGTTGCCCTGATTATATAGGGTCGTCCCTTTGCCGTTCCAGGCATAGAAGTTGCGCGGATCCATACGCAGGGCCTCTTCATATGCCTGCAAAGCCTGCGAGTAACGTTGCTGCCGACGCAGTTCATCCCCCTCAAGACATTTTTCACGCACGGCACTGGTGTTGTACTGTGAGCGACCCGGCGCCTGGCGACCCGTGTTGCCTTGACTGTCATTCTGTACTGCTGGTAAGGCTGGATTAGATAGTCCTCGCACTGCCGGTGTATTACCTGTATGCCCATTCAATGGCGTATAGACGGGTGGAAGCCTCGGCTTGACGCCAGCACGACAGGCAGCATCGAATGCCTGCAAAAACTCTAGCATATCAGCGAAACGTTCTTCCGGTCGGGACGCCAATGCACGTAGCACGACGGCATCCATTGCCTGTGGTAACTCCGTATTTAAAGTCGATGGTGGCGGAATGGCACTCCCCATCGGATCAAGGGGATGATAGCCGGTCAGCATCTCATAGAGTACGATAGCGCTTCCATACTGATCGCTGCGTGGATCAACAATACCGCTTGTCTGCTCGGGTGCCATGTAGCCGATTGTTCCGCGTACTGTAACCGTCTTGCCAAAGCTTGTCCCTGGCTCTAGAGCGCGTGCAATTCCGAAGTCGGTAATCACTAGCCGATGATCTTCTGGATGGATAAGGATATTTTCCGGCTTGATGTCGCGGTGGATGACTGGTCGCGGTCGTGTATGAGCGTAGTGCAGGGCATTGCCCAGTTGATGGAAGTTATTGATGGTCTCAGTGGCGGGGAGAGGACCATGGGCTTTTGCCAGGCGTGTGCGCAACGAACCGGAGGTATAGAGTGGCATGACTAAAAAAACCGTTGGCCCATCTTTGCCGTAATCAAGCACTGGTGCGATATTGGTATGATCGAGCGTAGCCGCAATACGTGCCTCACGTAAAAAGTGTTCCCGCTCGGTTGGTGTCGTCTTGCTTGGTAACAATACCTTGATAGCTATACGGCGCGACAGGTTTTGGTCTATACCATGAAAAACTGCCGCATAGCCCCCTTTACTAATCAATGCATGTATTCTATAGCGACCAGCCAGTGCCGTGTTCAATAAAGGTAGCGCACACGCCCGACAATAGAGATCGCTGTCCCGATTCTCGTAGCCGCAGTCAACCTGATCGGCGCAGCGTTTCAACGTGATCTATCCTCCCAGTATAGTCCTTAAAAGCCTCTATGGAAACTCAAGGCGCCCACTAGCAGCATCCTCGAGAGGGTTTCCACAGAAGCTCTAAGCACCCTGCTTGCTGTGTTGCTCTAATGATTGCGCCCATTCATGACACGAGTGAGCCTCTTGTATTCTGCCTAACTTCTCCAGTACTACTGCTTTGTTATACCAGGCGTCCGGTTCATCAGGAGCAAATGAGGTGGCTTGATCTAAAGCCGCCAGGGCTTCATCCAGACGCCCCAATGCAAACAGTGCCAGCCCTTTATTATTCCATGCCGGAATGTAGTGAGCATTGAGCACTAAAGCCCGATCAAAGGCTACAATAGCCTCGGCATCTTGCCCTAATTCGTGCAGGACACTGCCCTTGTTATACCATGCCGAGATCAACCCTTCATCATAATGCAGAGCCTGATCGTATGACTGTAGTGCATCCTCATACATGTGTAAGGCCGCTAGTACATTTCCTCGATTATACCATGCCCCGGCTAGTGCCGGATCAAGTTCAAGAGCATGATCGTAGTCTGCCAGGGCCTCAGCAAAGCGGTGCAGGTCACGGAGATCGTTACCTTTATCAAACCATGCCGTGGAGTTTTGGGGATCGAGCAGTGTGGTGCGCTCATGAAGAGGCAGGGCTTCCCCTGGTTTTTTCAAGCGCCGCAGGATATTGCCTTTTGTGTCCCAGAGAGCGGCATTGTTCGTCTCCAGTTCCAGTGCGCGATTAATAGCGATCAATGCATCTTCATAGCGTCCAATGCTATAAAGCGTATCGCTCATCGCTTGCCATATGACACTTTGACCAGGATCAAGCATTAAGGCGCGATCGAAAGCCAGTAGGGCCTCTTCGGAACATCCCTGCTCAGCCAGGGTCATCCCACGTCCACTCCAAGCAAAGACATAACGAGGATCATGGGCCAACGCTTGCTCATAACAATACATTTCTTCATCATAGCGGCGCAGTTCATGAAGTACACTGGCCCGTGAATTCCAGAGATCAGGATCGTTTGGGTAGAGCGAAAGCGCATGGTCATAGGCCAATAACGCCTCTTCTGGACGCCCCAGAAGTAGCAGAGTGGCTCCCTTTCCACTCCAGGCTTCCACCGACACAACATTTTGCACTGTAGCCGCTTCATATGCCGCCAGTGCCTCGTCATAGTGTGCCAGTTCATAAGCGCGATTACCCTCAGCTAACCAGTCTCGCGAAGTTGGCGAATGTTTCGTCTCCATGTCATGAGACGTGGGAAAGGCTATCGATACCTGTTCGGGCGAAACTCTAGGAATGGCTACGCGCACCTGGGTACGCATGTCGTTTTCATCTCTTCCTAACTCATCCAGGTGATCGGCAGGCGATGGCAGTATTGGTATAGCTGGTGTGGCAGGTGGCGCGACCGGAAAAACACTGTTGCCGCCTCGTGCCGTCAGGCGTGACTTAGAGGAGTCGGCAGTCGGGGCGTGCAGCAAAAACTCCGACTTGATCAGAAAGGCCAGTGGCCCATCCTGCCCATAGTCTGTCACATAGATACTGCCTGCATCCCGTACATGACTCGACATGGCTATTGCCAATTCCGCATCTTGCAGAAAATTTTCGCGCTCTGTTGGGCTTGACTCTCCCGGTAGCAAAGCACGTACTGTTACCCCACGCCCTTCATATTGATCAAACGCAGAGAGTGTAACCGTTTTTCGATCCTTATTTAGGAGGTTTTGTATTTTATAGCGTTCCTGTACCAATGTACCGCCTAACGGAATGCCGCATCGAGCACAAAAGCGAGCTTTCTCTCGATTGTGAAAGTTGCAACTCTGGGTATCCAAACACAACGTCCCCATAGGCCTCCTGCCTTTCTCCCCATCTTTTCCTTAATATACCAACAATGCGGCAGGTCTCTCTGAACTGAACTGCCCCGTCAGTAGCTGTCTCTACTGTAGCGAAAACACCGATACTTTGTCAATATGAAAATGTGCATTTTTCTTGTATAGCAACAAGCATTGATACATTGTATATGTTCTCTGTAGCTTGTTTGCCTATCCTGGGTCTGCCTGCCTAAAAGACTTGCCTCTCTTCGCAATCCCTGTCATAATATCATCAGTAAGCAGAATTACTGTAGCATTTTTTTGTCTAAAGGAGCTAGTATAATTCTCATGGCAGAAGCAGGAAGGGGAGGCAAGAGAAAGCGTACTCATATGCCAGATATAGCAACCAAGCAAAGTGGTGATAATGCAATGAATACACAAGCTCCGCAACAACAACATCCTGATAACGATCTCGAACAAGAAAGCAATAGCTGTATACGCGTACTCCTGGCGGACGATCATGCGTTGGTACGCGAAGGCACGCGCCGTCTACTAGAGGCAGAAGATGATGTCGAAGTGGTAGCCGAGGCGTCCAATGGCGAAGAGGCCGTCGAAGCTACTCAACGTCTTCGTCCCAACATCGCCATTATCGACATTGCTATGCCAGGTATGGGCGGTATTGAAGCTACGCGCCTCATCAAAGCTCATTGCCCTGAAACAGCTATTCTGATCCTCTCGGCGTATGATGATGAGCCATATCTGGTGGCGTTACTTGAGGCTGGTGCCGCTGGCTTTTTGCTAAAAAATGTACATGGACAAGAACTGATAAACGCTGCACGTGCGGTAGCACGTGGCGAATCGGTTTTGCAGCCCTCGCTTGCCGAAAAGATGATGCGTCGACTCTCTGCTCAGACTCGTCATACTCCACGTACCACTGATTTGCTGAGTGAACGTGAATTTGATGTCTTGCGTCTGGCGGCACGTGGCTTGCCCAACAAAGAAATTGCTCGTCGTCTGGGGCTGAGCATTCGTACCGTTCATAGTCACCTTGCCAATATCTTTATGAAAATGCAGGTTGGTTCACGTACAGAGGCCGTTTTATTAGCTTTACGCGAAGGCATTATCTCATTACAGGATACACAAGATACCAATGGCACATAGTACTACCTTTCAAGAGAAGCGTTTGCTTCGTCCTCAGTTCTATTTGAAGTCAGGGATTGCGCTTGTCTCATTATGTATCGCCCTTAGCTTGTTCGTCTGGTCGCTGCTCAACTATCAACCAGCCCGTAACTTTTATGGCCCTCGCGCTATCTATAGTCTAGTATTCCTCTCAGTCGTGCTGGCTCTACTGGGTCGACTGTTGCTCCTGCGCGTGCTTAAAGCGGAGACATCTGACATCGCTTCCGTTTTAGCTCAGCATCGTTTACGGGCAGCATGGCAACTGCTTTTCCTTTTTGACATTAATGCACCAATCTATCTAGCTGCCGGTGTGCTGATTGGTGTGCCTGCTGCTGTCCTAACCGCTCTGATTACACAACTGTTTCTCCAGGGGTACACGCTCCTCCGTGGCTTTGTTTCCTGGGCGGATGCTTGCTATCGGCTTGCATCCACAGCCCTCCTGGTATTTATTTCAGATATAATTTATACCCTGGTGGCAGGCGCATCGCATGACTATTTCACCTCTATTGCGCCTGTCTATCATCTGGCTGAGACGCGAGAACTGCTCGGCTCCATCCTGGCTGCTGTGGTCATGTTACTGTTAATTGCCTTGGCCTCTTTTCCTATTATTGCACATGCCCATGGATCACACTTTCGTATGGCATGGCACGAATACATTCATTCGCCTCTGTTGCGTTTCCAGATACTGGTATTGAGCGTTGGTCCACTCTTGCCTGTCGTAGATATCTTCGATGATGCCGCCGCCGAATTGGCCTGGCTCTTTTTTCTGGTTCCACTTTTTGCTATCTACTATCTCGCTCTCATCAGTACGCGCTTGAGCGTGCGTACTGGCGAGTTACAGCGTACCTTGCAAGCTCTCAATAGTGCTCGACGGCGTCAGGGCGAGCTGCGTGATTATGCCTCACTCATCACTCGCGTGCAGGAAGAAGAGCGGCGCCGCCTGGCACGTGAGCTTCACGACGATACCGCCCAGGCTCTCATCGCCCTCTCTCTGGGGCTGGATGGCCTTGGGCGTGTCATGAACAAATATCAGCTCCCTGCGAAAGATGTTCAATGGTTTGCCAGCCTGCAAAATTTGGCCGACTCCACTCTGGAAGGGGTACGCCGCGCCTGCCGCGATCTGCGCCCCTCAATTCTTGACGATCTCGGCCTGCGTGCTGCCCTGGAGTGGCTCAGCGACAGTTCAGCTGCACGAGGTGTCCCCTGCACGTTTACCTGTACCGGTACACCGCAGCCTACACCCTCTGAAGCTGAAATCGCTATCTTCCGCATTGTACAGGAGGCCCTTTCCAATATATGGCGTCACTCTCAAGCCACCCAAGCTGCCATCGAGTTGTTCTATCGGCCAGATTTGCTCAAAATTACCGTTTCGGATAATGGACACGGCTTTGCTCCAAAGGAGCAAGACCTTACCTCACTTGCGAATTCCTCGCGTGGCTTAGGTTTGTTGGGTATGCGCGAACGTGCCATGCTCATTGATGCCAGCTTGTCCATTCTTTCTTCACCTGGTCAGGGATGTACAGTGACGTTGACGTTACCTCTGAAGCAGATTTCTCCGGTCAATGATGCCGTCTAGGTATATCTGCTGTTGCGTTCTCAGTTCAAAGAGCGCATAGTATATGCAGGCGGGACTCATGAGTAGTTAGCTCTAGAGGGTAATCTGTCGAACATGAGGGTTGATCGATAACTCATAGGATGGAACCGGGACCGGACTGTGGGTGCCAGAACTGTCGATCATAGCTTCATCTTGGCAAGAGGAATATGTTTGTCTCTCCGTGCGATGTTCCTCTGTATCCGATATACTGGCTACTTGTGAGGTCTGCCGTTGCCTTTTTTGGCCCCATTGTACTCTTCTTGCCCCTACCGTAAACAGTTTCATATAATGAGATATAACGAAAGGTTCGTAAGATGGGCATCTCCTCTTTTTGCGATGCTTGCTTGCTACCTGGTGAGATTGCTTTCTGATTAGAAGATAGGATACTGTTTATGGCTACACACAATGACGTATTTGGTGCGCGTGCAACACTGGATGGTGTTCAAGGTACTGTGGTGTACTATCACTTGGGGGCGCTGGCTCAGCTTGGCGTACAGGGGCTTGAGCGACTTCCGTTCACTGTCAAAATTATCCTGGAAAATGCCTTGCGCTATGCTGGAGGCGAGCTGGTAACTGAAGAAAATGTCCTTTCACTGGCACGCTGGACGCCCGGTCAGGCTGCCAAATCGGAGGCTGAGTACCCGTTTTTCCCGGCTCGTGTGCTACTGCAAGACTTCACGGGTGTACCTGCCGTTGCCGATCTGGCGGCCATGCGCTCGGCTATGGCGCGTATGAAGGGTGATTCCCAGAAGATCAATCCATTAGTGCCTGCCGATCTGGTCATTGACCACTCGGTACAGGTAGACATGTTTGGCTCCAACCAGGCCTTTGCTCGTAACGTTGAACGTGAGTATGAGCGCAATAGTGAACGCTACGCCCTCTTGCGCTGGGGCCAGCAAGCTTTCAGCAATTTCCGCGTGGTACCCCCTGGTACGGGCATTGTTCACCAGGTGAACCTGGAATATCTTGCTTCTGTGGTTATGAGCAAAGATGAAAATGGCGAGACTGTTGCTTTCCCCGATACACTTGTGGGGACAGACTCGCATACCACCATGATTAATGGTCTGGGTGTCCTTGGCTGGGGTGTTGGTGGTATCGAAGCTGAGGCCGTGCTGCTCGGTCAGCCGCTCTACCTGCTCACTCCCGAAGTCATCGGTATGCATCTCACAGGTGTTCTCCCCGGCGGTGCTACCGCTACGGACCTTGTGTTGACCGTCACACAGATGCTGCGTAAACGTGGTGTGGTTGGCAAATTTGTCGAGTTCACCGGTCATGGCTTGAGCAGCTTGCCTCTGGCAGATCGCGCCACCATCTCTAACATGTCTCCCGAATTTGGGGCAACGGCTACCCTCTTCCCGGTCGATGCCGAAACACTCCGCTACCTGCGCGATACCGGGCGCAAACCCGAACTGGTTGATCTGGTCGAACGCTATACCAAAGCACAGGGTCTCTTCCGCACCGACGATGCTCCAGAGCCTCAATTCGATGACCTGCTTGAGCTTGACCTCAGCACTATTGAACCCAGTCTGGCCGGTCCTCGTCGCCCCCAGGATCGTGTCGCCATGAGCAATCTTGGTCGTGTCTTCCGTGAAGCTTACTCCGACCGTTTCAAGGCAGCAGAAAACAACGTTACTACAGAACATGCGGTCGATCGTTATCTAGGAGAGGGCGATCCACATGGTGAACCCGATCCGGTGGCTCAGAAAGAAAACGCTGAGCAGGTGCTTGCAAAGGGGGAAAAGGGCAATGGACACAATGGACATGTCCATGATGTGGTTGTCAAAATGGATGGTGCTGAAACACACATGACCGATGGTTCCGTGGCTATCGCTGCCATTACCAGTTGCACCAATACCTCGAATCCCTCGGTTATGGTCGCTGCTGGTCTGGTGGCAAAGCACGCCATTGAGTATGGCCTTTCGGTCAATCCTACCGTCAAGACCAGCCTCGCCCCAGGCTCCCGTGCCGTTATCGACTACCTTGACACCGCTGGCCTCACACCCTACCTGGATCAGCTGCGCTTCAACCTGGTTGGCTACGGCTGCACAACGTGTATTGGTAATAGTGGTCCCTTGCTCGATCCCGTTGCTGAGGCCGTCCAGGAAAACGATCTTGTGGTCGCGGCTGTGCTCAGTGGTAATCGCAACTTTGAGGGACGTATTCACCCGCAGGTGCGTGCCAGCTTCCTCGCCTCGCCACCTCTGGTGGTCGCTTATGCGCTTGCCGGTACTGTCGATATCGATCTGACAAAAGACCCTGTAGGCACAAATGATAAGGGGGAGGCGGTCTACCTGCGTGATATCTGGCCTACACCAGAAGAAGTACGCCAATTGGTCACTAAATCTGTTACACCCGAAGTGTTCTCTAAGAACTACGCATCCGTGTTTGAAGGCGATGAACGCTGGCGTTCCCTCTCCAACTCCACGGGCGAACTCTTCGAATGGGATCCCAATTCGACCTATATTCAGGAGCCACCCTTCTTCCAGGGCATGTCCCAGGAACCTGAACCTGTGCAGGATATTCACGGTGCGCGTGTCTTAGTCATGCTCGATGACTCGATCACGACCGATCACATCTCACCTGCCGGTAGTTTTTCAGCGAATAGCCCTGCAGGGCAATACCTGATTGAAAAGGGCGTCGACAAGCGCGACTTCAACACCTATGGAGCGAGACGTGGCAATCACGAAGTGATGGTACGTGGTACCTTTGCTAACATTCGCTTACGCAACCGCCTGACTCCCGGTAAGGAGGGCTACTATACCGTTCACCTGCCTGATGGCAAGGAGACGACCATCTATGATGCGTCTGTACGCTATCAGCAGGAAGGTGTTCCTTTGCTGGTCATCGCAGGTAAAGAATATGGTTCTGGTAGCTCACGTGACTGGGCGGCCAAGGGACCCTTGCTGCTGGGCATACGTGCTGCCATCGCCGAAAGCTTCGAGCGTATTCATCGCAGCAATCTCGTCGGTATGGGCATTCTCCCCTTGCAGTTCAAGCAGGGTGAAAACAAAGAATCGCTTCAGTTGACAGGCAAAGAAGCCTATGATATCGAAGGCATCGCTCAGGGTTTGAAGCCACGTCAAGAAGTAACCGTCAAGGCCACTCGTGAGGATGGCTCAACCTTCTCCTTCCAGACGATTGCTCGCCTGGACAGCCCCATTGACGTCACCTACTACGAAAATGGTGGTATTCTCCTCACCGTATTGAGGAGACTGATGAAGGATTAAGAAGATTGCGAATATAAATCATGCTGGCATTTCTCAAGTTACTTGAGAGATGCCAGCATGATTTATGTTTTTTGCTTCCTGACAAAAAAGATAACTAGAACATGATCTGATCGATATAACACCAACGCCAGTTTTCACCCGGCTGGAAGGACTGAATAATGGGATGGTTGGTTGCATGAAAATGTTTGGTGGCGTGCTTGTTCTTCGGATGGCATCCCGAAAGTTGTGGTGCGCCGCTTCGGTGCACGTGAGATTGCCCCACAGGGGCAGGAGGTTGAGAGCACAAGAACCTCCTAGGACAGCCGACCAACCTAGTACTACAGTGGTAAGTATGGTAAGATAGGAGGAAAAAGAGAAACGGAAGAAGAGATCCAATGAAAGTTGAAGCGCCCTCATCATTCTCATCCCCAGAAGAGTTGTGGACGAGCCTGTTCGACAGCATAGGTGAA
>WNFX01007390.1_pt1 | contig 20116 bp, 19 predicted proteins | sample 5400111 | NCBI WGS metagenome assembly WNFX01 (sample SAMN13153363, study PRJNA577476) | soil metagenome | isolation source: 40 cm soil or saprolite under grassland replicate 1 | place: USA:California | collected 2016-06-15 | reverse complement strand
GGGTTTCTTTCAAAGGAATATCTTAAGGGGCGAAGAGCCAGCTATTTGAATCCTGTAAGAATGTATGTATTTACATCTGCCATTTTTTTTCTTATCTTTTTTCTCATTTATAATTCTCAAAAGTCTCAAAAGGCTATCTTCTTTGAGGATAAACCTCTTACACACACGGAACGGGCAGATAAAATAAATGATCTTCAAAATGAATTGAAAAAAGAGGTAAAAGATTCGTCAATTCTGATTAGGGAAATCGAACTTTTGAAAGATACTGGGAGAGAAGTAACGAACCTAGACCTGCTAAAAACTGCGGGAAATGATTTCTCTTTGGAAATAAATGGGAAAAATTATAAAACAACTGCAGAATATGATTCTGTTCAGCAAAGTTTGGACCCTGCAAAAAGAGACAGCTGGTTTGAACGGTTAATGACTAAAAAGAAAATCAGGTTCAATACAGAATACAAAGGTGACCTCAAAGCAGTATTTACAAGTCTTGCAGAGATATTTTTACATAAAATGCCTTATTTATTATTCGTTTCACTGCCGCTTTTTGCTTTTATATTGAAGTTGCTCTATATACGCCGAAAACAGTTTTTATATGCTGATCATGGCATATTCTCTATTCATCATTATATTTTTAGCTTTATATTACTATTGTTTATTTTTTTATTCAGCGCAATCAGAGCAAGACCTGGTTTTCACTGGGTCCAAAATATTGAGATCGGTCTGTTCATAGCATGGCCTGCATATTTATACATGGCGATGCTGAATTTTTATAAACAAGGTTGGTTTAAAACTTTTGTGAAATTTTTTTTATTGAACATTCTTGCTTTTTTCTCATTACTCTTATTGTTTGTTATCTTTTTATTTTTTTCTATCCTTCAACTTTAAATAATATATATGTCAAGCCTGGGTGATTCATTTCTCCGTTTGGTCTCAATCATGGATGAGCTTAGGGAAAAATGTCCATGGGATCGCAAACAAACAGTGGAAACCCTTCGTCACATGACCATTGAAGAAACGTATGAATTAGCCGATGCGATCACTGAAAAAGACTGGGAAGGAATTAAAGAGGAACTGGGAGATCTTTTATTGCATATTCTTTTTTATTCAAGAATAGGGAAAGAGCAAAAACAATTTGCCCTGGAAGACGTAATTGATGGGATTGCTGAAAAACTAATCATTCGTCATCCGCATATTTATGGAGATGTAAAAGTGAGTAGTGATGAAGATGTAAAAAAGAATTGGGAAAATATAAAGCTGAAAGAGGGTAAAAAATCTGTATTAAGCGGAGTGCCTGTATCATTGCCGGCTACGGTAAAAGCTATGCGATTGCAGGAAAAAGCCAGGCAGGTAGGTTTTGAGTGGGAAAATAAAGATCAGGTTTGGCAAAAAGTGGAAGAAGAGATCAATGAATTGCATGCAGCTGTTGAAAAAGATGAAGAGGATAAGATCGAGGATGAATTTGGTGACCTGGTATTTTCCCTGATTAATTATGCACGGTTTTTGCGGATTGATGCGGAAAATGCCTTAGAACGGACCAATAAAAAATTCATCAGCCGATTTACAAAAATGGAAGCAGAAGCTCTAAAGCAAAGTAAAAAGCTTGATGAAATGAGCCTCGAAGAAATGGATGCCATCTGGAACACCGTCAAACATCAAAAATAATCATTGAAAAAAGGCCTTCGATATATTCTATTATCCAGGTATAACCTGTTGGTACTTGCTGTGGCTGCATTTGCCCTTTCCTTTGTTTTTAATTCTTATTATACCCATGTTTCTGCCATAAATCATGAAAAAAAATCATTAACCCGTTATATTCAAAAAGAGGAGTCGGATTTTAATCAATTTACCAGAGATTCCAATTTGCTTCGCAAGCTGGTACGAAACAGGGAAACCCTTGAACAATTTAAAGCCCTTAAGAATAAAGGATATGGAATTTATATCGTCGGCGATTCAGTTTTAGGAGGGCAACAAATGGTTTTCTGGAATAATCAAAATATTGTTCCTTCTGTCTCTGATTACAACCTCCGGGATGGTGAATATTTTAAATTGCTGAATAACGGCTACTATGTAATAATAAAAAAATATTTTTCACTAAATGGTGGAAATAACAAATTCTGGGCTTATGCACTAATACCGGTTCAATCGAAATACTATATTGAAAGCGAATTTCTAACCGATGAATTTGCTTATAATAAAACAGCTCATAAACGCATTAACATCAGCAATAAAAAAACCAATTATCCAATAAAATCATCTTCAGGGGCAACGCTTTTTTATGTTTCAAGAAAACCCACCCCGGCAATACCTTATAATGATGCCGGCACTGTAATTCTCCGGCTGATTTCCCTGTGTTTCTTTTTTGTATTTGCGCATTCGCTGGCCGAATCAGTAGCCAGGCGAAAAAACAATGAATGGCTTGGAGTGACAACTTTAATTTTTATTCTTGTTCTTTTCAGGCTCAGTATATATTTCTTTCCCTCAGTTTATGAATTCAGGCAATTTGAATTATTCGATCCGTCCTTTTATGCTGCTAATTTAATTAACCGGTCTCTCGGTGACCTTTTAATTAATGCACTGTTATGTTCATGGATCGCAGTATTTGCCTGGTCTAAACTGGGTAACAAGATGGATTTACTTCGAAGATTTAAAACCGGATGGAAATGGATAATAGGAACCCTCTCATTATTGGTGCTTGTACTTTCCACTTTTTTGCTGGCAGGCATTATCAATAGTCTTGTTGAAAACTCAAATGTATCGTTTGACGTTACTGATTTCTTCAGCCTGGATACTTTCAGCATAGTTGGTTTTATTGTATTGGCAAGCGTGTCATTGAGCTATTATTATTTTACCCAACTTATGTTCAGGTTTATATTACCGGTATTTGAAAAAAGAAAACCATTGATCTATTTTGGAATTGCGCTTACCGGTCTTGTTTATCTCACTTTTCGTTTTGCTGATCCTTCTATCCCGTTTTATATCCCCGTTTTACTATGGCTTGTAGGTTATACCTGGTTAGTCAGTCAGCAAGGACTGGTCATTAATCGTTTTCATATCAATATTGCCGGTATCATATTGGATTTTTATTTTCTCGGTTTCGATATCAGCCATTATTATTACTGAAAATAAAGTGAAAGAATGGACCTCACGGAAGACAATGGCAGAAAACCTTGCCAGCCTGGAGGACGAATCAAATGAACGATTATTGAGCATTGCCCTCTCTGACCTTGATAACAGATTTCTAGCGTCCAATTTTTATCGCTTTTCCGATGAAGAAGACGGCAAGGCTTTTCGTGATAGTATCCTGACTATAAATTATAAAGGATATCTTAATAAATATGATACCCGGCTATATGTATTTAAAGATACTACGTTTATTCCCCTTTATAATGAGGATGATCTTTCTAATGAAACACTAAATAATATTATTTCTTTACAAAGTAAACAAAGTGAAAACGTTGAAGGTCTCTATTCGTTCGTTGCTTCTTATAATAAGGTTACGTATATAACAAAAAGACTCGTGACCGACCCACCCGGCAAAATCCTTGGAGCAGTATTCATTGTTTCAACGCCTAAAACAACTACCGCAAGCGCTTTAGAAGCAACTCTCTTCAAGGAGCCAAATGATAATGATCCGAAAGAATCACCCATTTATTCTTACGCAATCTATAAGGATCGCAGCCTGACAGAGTCTTCCAGTAAATATCCCTTTGCCACGAGTTTGACCAACGACCAAATGCCTAAACATGAAGTCGAAAAAAGGAAAAATGAAGATTTTGATGAGTTATGGTACAGGGACAGCACTGGGAAAGTGGTCGTGCTTGCCCGAAAAGGAGATTCTATTATTGAAGCGATTACCCTGTTTTCTTTTATCTTTTGTTCATTCCTTTTCCTGGTATCAATTATTCAGACCATTTCGTTTCTTTTAAAAATAGGAATTGACAGGAGAGAGTTAAAAAATTTTTTCCTGGTAAATATTCGTACACAGGTGCACAGTACGATTATTTTTATAAGCGTACTTTCATTTTTGATCATTGCAATAGCTACGATTTCATTTTTCATTAAGAGATACAACAGGAATAATGCTGACAAATTAAGCCGAACCATGAATGTGATGGTAAATGAAATGAAAAAAAGAATTGCTGAACACAGCATGTTTGACGATGTAACAAAAATATATGAGCCAGGCTCGAACACCGAATTAAAAAAACTGGTGAATGAAGTTGCGAATATTCATAATGTAGATGTGAATGTATATGACCTGGATGGAAATCTGAGAGTTTCATCACAGGAAAATATTTATGATAAAGGTGTGTTGAGTAAACGGATGAACCCTGAGGCCTTTTTTCACTTGAATCGTTTACGTGAAGTAGAAAGGGTGCAGCAGGAATATATCAGCAATTTATCTTATCTCAGCATCTATGCTCCTGTAAGGAGTGATGACGGCCGGGAATATGCTTATTTGAATATTCCATATTTCCTTTCTCAATTTGAATTGCACCAGGAGATTTCAAACTTTTTGGTGACAATTATAATTCTTAATGCTTTCATACTTTTAACGGCAGGTGTGATTGCACTGTTTATTACTAACCGCATTACACGTTCCTTCTCTCTTATTGGCGATAAGATGAAAGAGGTCAATCTCGGTAAGATGAATGAAGAAATTATATGGAAAAGAAATGATGAAATAGGTGAGCTTGTAAAAGAATACAACAAAATGGTAAACAAGTTGGGTGAAAGTGCCGAAGTTCTTGCCCGAAGTGAAAGAGAAGGAGCTTGGCGTGAAATGGCAAGACAAGTAGCCCATGAAATAAAGAACCCGCTGACACCCATGAAACTGAGTATTCAATATTTGCAAAAAGCTATTTTAAACAATTCACCGGATGTAAAAGAATTAACTTCCAAGGTTGCCAATACCCTGGTTGAACAAATAGATCATTTATCAAAAATCGCCTTTGATTTTTCTCAATTTGCAAATATTGGCAATACGCAGGTGGAGTTATTTGACATGCATGAAGTACTTGCCTCACTGAAAGAATTATATCAGCGCAGTCAGCAGATCGAGATCAATTGGGAAGCAATCCCTGATAAGATAATGCTGAGAGCCGATAAAACACAAATGAATCGTTTATTTACAAACCTTTTTCAAAATGCTGTAGAAGCCTGCGATGAAAAAGAAAGATGTGTAATTGATGTAAATGAATTGCAGCAAAACGGCAGCATCATCGTAAGTGTAAAAGATAACGGCGAAGGAATTCCTGTTTCCATGCAATCAAAAATATTTGTTCCGAACTTCACCACTAAATCTTCGGGAACCGGGCTTGGCCTTGCCATGTGTAAGAGCATTGTTGAGCAGGCTCATGGTAAGATCTGGTTTGATACTAAGCTAGGAGAGGGCACTACTTTTCATATTGAATTGCCACTCGCTAATTGATCAGTTAAAGTTCGCCCTGGACCGATTTGATGATGTCAAGTAAGTCCATAAAATTATCAGGCGAAGGAGAAGCCGGAAATTGCGCAATTTTATCTCTCCATTTTTTTATTTGTTCCTGGCATTGATTGTATTCCTGAGAATTTCCATTTGTGTAAAAGCATCCTAAAGCTTCCGCTAATTTTTTTGACATACGGATAAGGTAACCATCTGGATTCATAAAATTCAGGTAGCGATCAGCATCCGATATCACTGAGCAATTGCCGGGAATTTCTCCTTTCAAACTTGCCTGTTGAAAATTAAGCGACGATGAGTTTGAGATGGAAGAAGATACATCCGGAGATTGCGTCATATAGCCCGTTCGTATGAATGAAGCTCTTTTTTTTGAAAAAACATTTGTCCTTACAAACGAAACATTCTGCTTGGGCAAGTCATTGCTAAGAGCAGGAATTGTTTGCGCAGAAGGATTTTTTTGATTTCCAGGTTCAATAATATTTGAAGGATTTTTTTGCGGAAGAACTGTTTTCACTGCCACAGCGTGATCAATTTTTTTCTGATTCAACAATTTAAATGCTCCATACGCAATGACTCCAATAAGGGAGGCTGCTGCCGCATATTTTATAAACGGAATAATTTTTCTTTTAGAAGAAATTTGGGGAAGAGTATTTTCTTCATCAAGTACAGTCGAGATCTTTTGCCAGGTTTCTGTAGGGGGAATAACTTCCAGATTATAAAGTTTACCAGGGTATTCTTCCTGTATATTAGTTTCGAGCGCAGCAGCAATTTTATTCCATGCATTAGCAGGAGGAGTGACTTCACTGTTATAAAGCTTTTGAGTGAATTCATTGATGATCTCCTCGTTCAAAGCCTGAGCGATCCTGCCCCACATTTTTTCAGGCGGGTTCTCTTCATAGTTAGACAACTTTCTTTTCAGCTCTTCATTCATAGGTCTACTTATTGCGTTCCTCAAGAAATTTTCTCACCATATCCTGCAGGATCACCTTCGCTCTCGACAATTGTGACTTGCTGGTGCCTTCACTGATATTCAGTATGTCACCAATTTCTTTATGTGTATAGCCTTCAACCACGTACAGATTAAAAACGGTCCTATAGCCAGGGGAAAGTTCCTGTAGCAGCTTCATGATATCCTTTTCAGCCAAATTATCCAATACGGACAAATATTTCCCTTCTATTGTATTTTCCTGTTGCTCTGTAATGGGTTGCTGATACGTTCTTCGGCGGAAATGTTCAATAGCGGTATTGACGAAAATACGGCGTATCCATCCTTCAAAACTTCCTTCGCCGCGATAGCTGTTTAATTTTTTATATACTTTAATGAAGCCTTCCTGTAAAATGTCTTCCGCTTCCTCGGCATTGCCAGCGTATCGAAGGCAAACTCCATACATTCTTGGCGAAAAACGGCGATACAATTCTTCCTGCATTCGCCTGTTACCTGCCAGGCATCCCTGTATCAAGTCGCTTTCTGTTATAATTTGGTTGCGTAATGTGCTCAAATTTTTTGATTTTTCTCAAGCTGTTTCAGATAGGTCACCAATTTGTCTGTAGCTTTTCTCCTATGACTAAAACTATTTTTTTCTTCCATATTCATTTCAGCAAATGTATGAACAGCGCCTTCAGGTACAAATACAGGATCGTAACCAAATCCACCTTTGCCTCTTTTATGATGGACAATGGTCCCTGCACAAATGCCCTCAAATAAGTTTTCTTTTCCATCAATGATTAATGATATAACGGTCCTGAATTTTGCCCTGCGGTTTTCACTTGTTCCAAGCTTCAGTAAAAGTTTCTCAATATTCTTGTCAAATGATTTTTCATTGCCTGCATACCTCGCACTTTTTACTCCTGGCTCTCCATATAAAGCCTCCACTTCAAGGCCCGTGTCTTCGCTGAAACATCCGATAGCTATCGGATTTGTCTTTGTCAATCTATAAATGGTTCTTGATTTATTACTGGCATTTTTTTCGAGTGTACCGTAAGGCTCTGGAACATCAATGTCAATTCCTGCTTCTTTCAATGTGAGAATTTCAATAGAAAAATTTTTCCCGATTACTGAGCGTATCTCATCCACTTTGTGTTGGTTATTGGTCGCAAAGATTAATTTCATGTTGACGGTTTTGCAATTCTATCAGGCTTCCGTTGTGTTTTCACTCACCCATATGACTTGTTTGCCTTAATGACCTTTAAACTCCAAAAATCTTTCTCAGGCAAACCCATAACTTACTCTTTAAGACTTTATCAATTTCTAATTTCTCAAGTGCTGGTGTGTGCAGGAATGTGCAGTTGTTGAAGGCCTGCACCTGGAACTCAGGAAAGTTTACGGGCATTTCAAGGTCTTCAGGGACCAATCCAAATAAAATCATGACTGAACTTTTGAATTTATTCTGGATATCCTTATGCAAAACGGACGGAGCATTTGTAAGATTAAGTATTGCAATATCACCCAAACTTAATTTACAGGCTCCTAAAACAGATGTAAGGAAATTCAGCTGCTCATCAGGTATGTAAGTCGCAGCTGCATAACGAACAACCAGCAAAATATTTTTTTTATAATCTCCTAAATATTTCCACCCGATAGCTATCGGGTCCTTAGCTAAGACATCTTTTTCCTCAACGGCTTTTTTCTGAGTCTTTTGGGCTTCATTTGCTTCAACAAGGGAATTCCTGTACATAGTTGTCAGAAGTGACGGGCCTAATTGAATATTATTGAGTGCCATACGAATGATAGGATCAGGAATGAGTCAGCTTTTTTTTTGTTTCTTTGTCTTGCAAAATAAACTTATTTATGATTGAGGCTATGGATATTTCGATCACAAAAATTGGACAGAGCAAGTTAAAGGATATCAACCTGGAAAATATTCCTTTTGGCAGGTATTTCAGCGATCACATGCTCGAGGCTGATTATAAAAATGGAGAATGGACGAATGTTGAAATAAAGCCCTACCAGCCCTTGTTATTGGAACCATCACTTTCTGCACTTCATTATGGCCAGGCCATTTTTGAAGGCATGAAAGCCTACAAAAATGAGAACGGAGATGCTTTTATTTTCCGGCCTTATGATAATTTTCATCGTTTTAACATTTCTGCCATACGCATGAATATGCCCGAAATACCGGAAGAAATTTTTGTAGAAGGTTTGCGACAGTTAATTGAGCTTGACAAGAATTGGATTCCTTCAAAGCCGGATCACTCTTTATATATACGGCCGGTGATGTTTGCTTCAGATATAACCATGGGAGTGAGACCATCTGATAATTATAAATTTCTTGTTATGCTAAGCCCTACCGGGCCTTATTATGCCGAACCCATGAAAATAACAGTAGAGGAAAAATATACCCGGGCGGCTCCCGGTGGTGTCGGCTTTTCAAAAAATGCAGGTAATTACGGTGGAAGTATGCTGGCCGCTACGGTTGCCAGGCAAAATGGCTATGACCAGGTATTATGGACCGATGCCGTTGAACATAAATGGCTGCAGGAGGTGGGAATGATGAATGTGTTCTTTATTGTTAATGGAGTAGCCATCACCCCATCACTTGAAGACGGATGCATATTGGCGGGGGTTACTCGCAGCAGTGCGATCACTTTATTGAAAGAAATGGGGCTAGTAGTTGAAGAAAGAAAAATCAATGTTGATGAAATACTGGAAGCCTATAAGCATGGTGTTTTGGATGAAGTATTTGGTTCTGGCACCGCCGCTACTATTGCCATGATAAAGGAGCTAAAGTATCGAGATCATGTAATGAAATTTGATATTAATAAATGGAAAAATGCGCCGATACTAAGGAAATGGATAACTGATATTCGGGAAGGCAGAAGAGAAGACAAATATGGGTGGATGTGGAAGGTTTAGATGATAATTTTATTGAAATCGCAAGTCGTTGCGGATTTATTTTTAAAAAACAAATAAATTATCAGGCTCCAATGGCAGCAGCCCGACACAGGCCCGGGAAAAGTTGAATCTAGTCTCAAAAGGGCGCATACAAATCATTTTAGCATCAAAGTTAAAAAATTATGATCTATCGACTTTAAAGTTATCATCTTATTCCCCTACCTTTGCCGTCCTAAAATTAAAGGTTCAGAATGCCCACAATTCAGCAATTAGTACGTAAAGGAAGAGATATTATAAGAGCAAAAAGTAAATCCAGGGCCCTGGATAGCTGTCCCCAACGTCGTGGAGTATGCACCCGCGTTTATACGACAACTCCCAAAAAGCCCAATTCGGCCTTACGGAAAGTAGCAAAAGTTCGTTTAACTAATAAAGTCGAAGTGATTGCATATATTCCCGGTGAGGGCCATAACTTACAGGAACACTCTATTGTATTGATACGTGGCGGCCGCGTAAAGGATCTTCCCGGCGTGCGTTATCACATTGTCCGTGGATCATTGGATACGGCTGGCGTCAAAGACCGTAAACAGAGTCGTTCTAAATATGGCACTAAAAGAGAAAAAGCCGGAGGCAAAAAATAATTCAAAAAGAAATTTTATATAAATTATGCGTAAAGCTCAGGCAAAAAAACTTCCATTAGCACCGGACCCAAGATATAATGACAAGCTGGTTACACGGTTTGTTAATAACATTATGTGGCAGGGTAAAAAGAGTACTGCTTATGATATTTTTTATGATGCAGTGCAGGATATAAACTCTACAAGAACATGGATCCTCAAAGTCATTCCATTATTGGGATGGCTTTTTGTTTTGCTGTATCTCAGTTTTCATTATTCAGCCCGCGATTTAAATCCAGTACTCGGATAAAAAAATTTTTCAAACTGCGATACGAAGTTTGTTTAAAGCAATCATCAATGAAAGTATCTGCAACAAAAAAGCCGTCCCGACATATCGAAACGGCTTAAACTCTTTAAAATAAAAATTACGTACCACTTGAGGATGGCATTCCATTATCTTCAGATGAAGATCCCATGTCAGATGAGGTTTCAGGAGCCATTGGTTGTTCCATGGGTGGCGGCGGCGGTGGCGGCGGTTTCGGAGCCGATTTTTGGGGCGCAGCTTTTTTAGGAGCAGCCTTCTTGGGTGCAACTTTTTTAGGAGCTGCTTTCTTCTTTGGTGCAGCCTTTTTCTTTGGTGCTGCTTTCTTTTTAGGAGCAGCTTTCTTTTTAGGAGCTGCTTTTTTCTTTGGTGCTGCTTTCTTTTTAGGAGCAGCTTTTCTTTTTGGTGCTGCTTTCTTTTTAGACGCTACTTTCTTTTTTGGCGCAGCCTTCTTTTTAGATTTCTTTTTTGCTGCCATACAATAACGGGTTTTGGTAAATTTTAAATTTTGAAATGAAGTTTGTTTGTAAGGAAGTTCAAGTTACAAACAATGAAATGTAATAACAAAATTTTATCTGAACTTTTTTGCTACAATGTCGTTGTGATACCTTTTGAGAATTGTATTTGTGGCGAAATATAAATGTCCAGGTGATAAACAAACTGAAGATAGATATAAAGGTCGTTTATGTAAATATGCTTAAATAATTTGAAGGAGTGAACAAGTAATAGCGTGGCAAGATTGCTCAGAGAGTAGAAACAAGATTGAACATGATACGGGTTGTTATCCTTTCAACAAACCGGGAATTGATTTAATAATTTTTAAGTAGCTGAATAGGCGGGAATTCTATAATGCTTCCGTTTTAATTAGTCTGTGAGTTATTCTGAAAATTCCACTGTTTTATATACCTTTGCGCACCCAAATCCCAAGTCGTTTATTTAAAGGTTAGGGATAAGAATGATAAATGGATTGCGACGCAACAGGCGGCGTCGGAGGTTTGGTGCTGGTATCAAAATATTCCTTGCCTGACGGCAGGCAAGAATTTAAAAATATTCAATTTTAAATAACAATGGCTGATCTTAAATTTCAAAGAAACTTCGGAATTGCGGCACATATTGATGCCGGCAAGACGACAACAACAGAGCGTATTCTTCGGTATACGGGAATGATCCACAAAATTGGTGAAGTGCATGAAGGGGCTGCAACCACTGACTGGATGGAACAGGAAAAAGAAAGAGGCATTACTATTACTTCTGCTGCAGTAAGCTGTCAGTGGAATTTCCCTACTGATAAAGGAAAGCCAACCAGCGATACAAAAAAATACTATTTCAATATCATCGATACCCCGGGTCACGTGGATTTTACTGTAGAGGTTGAACGTTCTATGCGTGTGCTCGATGGTTTGATTGCCTTATTCTCCGCTGTTGATGGCGTAGAGCCGCAAAGTGAGACTGTTTGGCGCCAGGCCAATCGCTATAATGTTCCCCGGATTGGATTTGTAAATAAAATGGATCGTGCCGGTGCCGACTTTTTAATGGTGGTAAACCAGGTAAAAGAAATGCTTGGTTCTAAAGCCGTTCCTCTTCAATTGCCGCTTGGTGCTGAAGACAATTTCACGGGAGTGGTAGATCTGATAAAAATGAAAGGAGTTATCTGGCATATGGAAACCGAAGGGATGACTTTTGACGAAATTCCTGTGCCGGATGATATGAAGGCGGAAGCTGAAGAATGGAGAGCTCATTTGGTGGAAGCAGTAGCGGAATACGATGATAAACTACTGGAAAAATTTTTTGAAAATCCTAATTCGATCAGCGAAGATGAAATTCATGAAGCAGTACGCAAAGCCACGATTGATCTGAGTATTGTACCAATGCTTTGTGGTTCGTCATTTAAGAATAAAGGGGTACAAACAGCCCTGGATGCTGTTTGTCGTTACCTGCCCAGCCCGGTTGATATTGAAGCCGTGAAAGGAATTAATCCTGATACAGGGAAAGAGGAATCAAGAAAACCGGAAACAAAAGAGCCGTTTGCTGCCCTGGCTTTTAAGATCATGACCGATCCGTTTGTTGGTCGTTTAGCTTTCTTCCGTTGTTATTCCGGGCACCTGGATGCTGGTTCATACGTGCTTAATGTGAGGAGTGGAAAAAAAGAACGAATCAGCCGTATCATGAAGATGTTTGCGAATAAACAAAACCCGATCGATTTTATTGAGGCCGGTGATATTGGTGCTGCAGTTGGATTTAAAGAAATAAAAACAGGAGATACCCTTTGTGATGAAAATCATCCAATAGTTTTAGAAAACATGTTCATTCCTGAACCCGTTATCTCTGTAGCTATAGAACCAAAGACACAAGCTGACGTTGATAAAATGGGAATGGCTATTGGCAAGTTGGTGGAGGAAGATCCAACGCTACGTGTAAAAACAGATGAAGAAACTGGTCAGACGATCTTGAGTGGGATGGGTGAATTGCATCTTGAAATTATTGTAGACAGGATGAGAAGAGAATTTAAAGTGGAAGTCAACCAGGGTGCACCCCAGGTAGCCTATAAGGAAGCATTTCAGGCAACTATTGAACATCGCGAAGTATTAAAGAAACAGACTGGTGGTCGTGGTAAGTTTGCTGATATAATTTTTGAATTAGGACCGATAGATAAGGAATGGAAGACAGAAAACCCCGATAAACATTTTCAATTCGAAAATGATCTTTTTGGAGGATCAATCCCAAGGGAATATGTTCCTGCTATTCAAAAAGGATTTGAACAGGCAATGTCGACTGGTGTTCTGGCAAGTTACCCGGTTGACAATATGAAGGTTCGCGTCTTTGACGGAAGCTTTCACCAGGTCGACTCTGATTCTATGTCCTTTGAACTTTGTGCTAAAGCAGGTTTTCGTGAAGCAGCCAGGAAAGCAAAGCCTGTTTTGCTCGAGCCGATCATGAAAATCGAAGTGGTAACTCCGGATCAATATATGGGTGATGTAACTGGTGATCTGAATCGTCGTCGGGGAATGCTGGAAGGTATGGATAGCCGTGCCGGTGCACAAGTGATCAAAGCAAAAGTTCCGCTGAGTGAAATGTTTGGATATGTTACTCAATTGAGAAGTTTATCCTCTGGTCGTGCATCAAGCACCATGGAATTTTCTCATTACTCTCCTGCACCAGCAAATATCGCTGAAGAAGTGATTGCAAAGGTGAAGGGAAAGGTGAGTGCATAAATTAGTTTAAAAGAATATTTTATTAATAAAATCCTGCTGATTAGCAGCATTTTTCTTTTAACAAAACCTTTCAGGGATCTCACCCCAATCCTTTATTGACAAGGAGCGCAGGGCATTATCTTTGTGTTTATAATTTTTCATTAGCCCGTTTTTAAAGTCCGGCAGGTCCGTTCGCGGAACATGAAAAACACTTGCCCTACTAAGAATTAACAACAATAACAACAATGTGTCAACGAGGGTAATGGAATAAAGGGACTCGAAAGAGTCCCTTTTGTTTTAGAATTCTTTTTTTAATGGGTCATAAAAAACATAGAACAAGCCCCAGATAGATGCGACCACCGTCGATACATAAAAAAGCAAACTGATAACAAGACCGATTTGCGGATCGAGGTGAAAATATTTTGCCCCTTCAACAAATACCAATTCTCTTGTACCCAAACCTCCTCCTAATGAAATCGGAAATACAGCAACAACAGCAGCAATTAAAAAAATAAAAACCCATTGAGGTTGATTGATGGGTAATCGAAGGGATAATAAAATACAATACAGACAAACCACCTGCGTTAACTGAACAATCAATCCCCAAATAAAAGTTGACCAAAAACCGGGAAGAAAATCTTTAAAATAGAAGCGAACAACTGAGTATAAAACAATAATTGCTGCAATAGAGCCGGTCATGAGAATTGCATCGTACAAAGTTCTATGAAGAACAATTACCCCATAAACTGACATAATCAAACCTAATGCAAGCAAGCCGCTGAACCTATCTAATAAAACAGCGGCAGAGGTTTTTTTGTACGATGAATTGTATTTTCTTTTAAGCAAAACAACCTTATAAGCATCACCGCTAATGGAGCCTGGAAGAAAAAGATTATAAAACATTCCCAGCCAATACAGTTTTATATTGCTCCATTCAGGCAAGTAGAGTTGAATGTTCCGGAAATAAATATTCAATCGAAAAGCAGAGAAAAGTTTGGAAAACATCAGGAGTATAGCGGCTAAGGAAAGCCAGGCCCAGTTCGCTTTCAAAAAGGCTTCCTTCGCGGCATTGAAGTCAATTTTTTTTGAAATATACCAGAAGCAGACTATGGTTACTCCAATTTTTAGTAGCAACTTCAGATGCTTGTTTAGTTTTGGTTCTTGTTTAACGACTGCTTCTTCCATTCTGTTTTGTGATTCAGGTGAGATGGCTAAATTTAGCAGTAAAATAATCCGTGCAAGTAAACATAAAAGAAATGAATAAAAAAATACTGTTGTGTTTAATATTAATGCTTGCATGCTGTGTGGTCGATGCGCAGGAGAAAGTATTAAGAAAGGGGATGGTCATTACAGAAAACACCAGGATCAAAAAAGCGGTTTATAAATTGGATGCCAGCCAGGATTTTGATCAACCCGTTATTGTAATAGAGGGATATCGCATAACTGTAGACTTTAATAATGCAACTCTGCAGGGAAGTAATTCAAACCTGCCTGCCGGCAGGCAAGGAAAAAATCCCGATGAATTTTTTGGAGTAGCTATCATTGTTAGCAGCAAGAGTACGCATGTTACCATAAAAAATTTAAAAGCAAGGGGATATAAGATTGCCTTATTGGCCAGAGATGTCACAAGCCTCACGTTGGAGAACTGTGATTTCAGCTATAATTACCGTCAGCATCTCAACAGCACACAAGAGAAGGAAGATGTTTCAGACTGGATGAGTTATCATCATAATGAAAATGATGAATGGCTCCGGTATGGGGCTGCTATATATTTACGCAATTGCAATATGCCCATTATCCGTAATTGTAAAGTAACCGGCGGACAAAATGCATTGATGATGACAAATTGTAATGATGGCCTGATCGTTAGCAATGATTTTTCTTTTAATTCAGGCATTGGTATCGGCATGTATCGGTGCAGCTATAATGAAGTTGCCTACAATAAAATTGATTTCAATGTTCGGGGATATAGCGATGGCCTTTACAACAGGGGACAGGATAGTGCAGGGATTTTAGTGTATGAACAAAGCGATAATAATTTGTTTTACAAAAACTCGGTTACACACGGTGGCGATGGATTTTTTTTATGGGCGGGTCAAACAACCATGGATAATGGACAAGGCGGCTGCAATGACAATATACTTTTCGGGAATGATTTTTCATATGCTCCAACAAATGGCGTCGAAGTAACTTTCAGTCGTAATAAGATCTTAAAGAACCGGATTTTTGAATGTGATAATGGGATCTGGGGAGGTTACAGTTACAATACTGAAATTGCCAATAATCAGTTTAGAAACAATAATGTGGCTATTGCTATTGAACAGGGGCAGGAAAATGATATTCATCATAATTTATTTTTCAGAGATAAGACGGCGATAAAACTTTGGGCAAGAAAAGAACAACCCGCTGATTGGGGTTATGCAAAATACCGCGATATAAGAAGCAGGAATTATAACCTGGCACTGAATAGTTATAACGAAAACAAAACTGCTCTTGATATTATTCGTACTGATTCCTTAAAAATTTTTGGAGATTATGTTTCCAATACCGGCCAGTTTTTAAAAATTGATTCAACGGTTACTAATCTTGACACAACCCAGGACGATCATCTTGTAGACAAATTTTCCATTGACTCTGTTATTACCGGCCCCATCATTGAAAATCCCAATGATCCATTCAAGGGAATGGGGAAATTTGCCGGGAGAAAAAATATTTTAATGACAGAATGGGGACCTTATGATTTTCGTTCACCAATAATCTGGAATACAAATCCAACAGATAGTTCTGACAACATACAATTTGATATTAAAGGGCCAATTGGAAAATGGAAAATCATATCATATAAAGGAGTTGATAGTATTTCTGCAAAGAATGGAACAGTGCCGGCATCGATTACAGCAAAACGGGTGGAAAGTGAAAGAACTGATATCAATATTGAGCTTGAATATGTAGGCGAAGAGATAAAAACGCAATTGGGAGAAACTATCGCGAAAGGTATGCCTTATGCTTTTTCATTCAATAAATTTTTTCAGCCAGTTGACTGGATAGTGAACTGGTTCAGTTTGGATACAATGGTTTATAATCCGATCAGGACAGGAGAACTGTTTGCTCCCAACGTAAGAATGATTCCGGTTAAAACTGAGAAAGTTCAAAAGTTAGATTACGCCTGGTGGGGAGGAATTAAAACAAATGAAGGGCAGTTTACTCAATTTATTACAACGGCAGAGGGAACAGGTAATTTTAAACAAGGGGAATATGAGTTTGGTGTGACCTGGGATGACGCAGTGAGATTGTATGTCGATAATAAATTAGTTATTGATGAATGGAATCCTTCAAAATATAATTTTGATGAATCTCCTCACAAAAAAATAAAGCTAAGTTTAACTGAAGGCATACATCATTTTCGTGTCGAACATATTGAACTGGGTGGTTTTGCTACCCTTGCTTTGAAGATCAAAAAATCAGGATAACTTCTAATATCTTTTCCATTGTTGGAATGATTTCTGTTAAATTTTAACACCGGGATAACAACCTGTCAAAAAAATCGTTTCAATAAAATAAAGCAGACCATGAAAAATGCCATCATATTTTTTCTCTTATTTATTACCTCTTTTCAAACATTTTCACAGCGTAACAAAAAGAATGATTTTGAAAAAGAGAATTTCTTTCGTGTTGGCTTTAATGTCGGGATAAACATCAATAAAATACAAGGCAGGTCTTTTAAAGATGAATTTCGATATAACTATGGCCTGAAAGGATTTATGCAGTTCAATTTTTCCCGTAAACTCGGGCTCCAGCCAGAAGTTAGTTTTATCCAGGCTTCTTCCGAGCAATCACATGATTTTTCAGATATCTATGATGATATTTCTCTCGGCGGAGATCAGTTAAAGGCAAAATTGAATTATCTGAAAGTGGGCGGCTTACTTAATTTTAACGTCGGCCCTACGCAAAAAATAAAATTACAGTTTGGGCCTCAATGGGGTATTTTGCTGAATGAAAAAGTTGATAGTTTAAAGACTTCACAGAATATTTTCAAAAATGGCAACTTTTCCCTGGCTGGTGGTATTATGTTCCAGCTTCCTTTTGTACATTTTGGCGCTCGGTTTGAGCAGGGACTTACAAATATTAATGACATTGATAATCGTGATAAATGGACGAGTCAATCTTTCCAGTTATTTGCAGGTGTTACGTTTTGATCGGATGAGAATGTTTAAAATTCATCCTTAAATCTTTGTCTGTTTAAAATCATCCACTTATCTTTGCGCTCCCAAATTCAAAGGGGATTTTTCATACATGTCGCAGAGAATCAGAATCAAATTGCAATCTTATGATCATAACCTGGTAGATAAATCTGCCGAAAAGATCGTAAAGACAGTGCGCAGCACGGGTGCGGTTGTAACAGGACCTATTCCATTGCCTACCCGTAAAAAAGTTTTCACTGTGCTTCGTTCACCACACGTAAACAAGAAGAGTCGTGAGCAATTCCAGTTAGCTACCCACAAGCGTTTGCTGGATATTTATACATCTTCTTCACGAACCGTGGATGCTTTGAGCAAGCTGGATTTACCAAGCGGTGTGGAAGTTGAAATTAAAGCGTAAAAGAACCATGATTCTTAGGATTACTAAGGATTGTGAAGAAATAAAGCAAGCTCTTATAAATTATTAGTCTATCTGTCAAATTCCGGTTTAATCGGTACCAAAACAGCTCTGGAGTTAAATTACCGAGATTGATTTTCCGGTTCATCCGTCAAATCCAAAAAATCTTGGTTCTAAATAAAAACAAGCCATTCAGGGTTTGTTTACTGCCGGTACTTCCGAAAAAAAGGAAAAGGTCGGTGGCAAACGGGGGATTGAAACCTGTCTCACTTTAAATGAGGCATGTACAAGGTTGTCCCAATAATCCTGCAGGCATAAATTGTACAAACATGAAAGGTATTATTGGAAAAAAAATTGGGATGACCAGCATCTTCAATCCTGACGGCAGGCAAACTGCATGCACCATCATTGAAGCAGGCCCCTGTGTGGTTACGCAGGTAAGGACCAAAGACAACGATGGATACAGTGCTCTCCAACTGGCTTTTGGCGATAAGAATGAAAAACACTCCAACAAATCTGAAACAAATCATTTCGCCAAGTCAAACACTTCTCCCAAAAAGTTTGTAAAAGAATTTCGCGATTTTTCTGAAGAAAAAAATATAGGTGATACAATTACCGTCGACATATTCGCTGAAGGCGACCAGGTTAATGTAATTGGTACAACAAAAGGTAAAGGTTTTCAGGGTGTAGTAAAGCGCCATGGATTTCACGGCGTAGGTGGCCAATCTCATGGTCAGCATGATCGGTCAAGAGCTCCAGGTTCACTTGGTAACTCATCCTATGCCAGTCGCGTAATGAAAGGTATTCGCATGGCGGGTCGCATGGGTAACGACAGGGTGAAATTGAAGAATCTGCAAGTAGTAAAAATTTTTCCGGATAAAAATTACATATTAATAAGTGGTTCCGTTCCGGGTCATAATGGTTCAATCGTTTTAATTCAGAAATAAGCAAAGACGAGAAATGCCCTTGTCTCAACAGCATGGGTTGTCTGAACAGTAAATAGAATGAAATGCAAACAGACGTTTTAAATATAGAAGGTAAAAAGACAGGCAGAACAATTGAATTGCCCGAAGAAATTTTCGGGGCTGAGCCTAATAATCATGTCATTTACCTTGCCGTAAAACAATATCTGGCCGCTCAGCGCCAGGGTACACATAAAGTGAAAACCCGTGCTGAGGTGAAAGGTGCAAGCCGCAAACTCCATCGTCAAAAAGGTACTGGGGGCAGCCGTAAAGGAAATATCAGGAACCCATTATATAAAGGTGGCGGTACTGTATTCGGACCGAAGCCACATAGTTACGATATCAAATTAAACCGCAAGGTGAAAGATCTGGCGAAAATTTCTGCGCTGTCTCAAAAAGCAAAAGACAAAGCTATTTACGTTGTTGAAGACCTGAGCTTTGAGGCTCCGAAAACAAAAACTTTTGTTGACATGCTTGGCGGTTTTGAAGTTGAAGGTAAAAAGACACTTTTTGTAATCCCGGAATATAACGACAACGTTTACTTCAGCTTTCGCAACGTGCCTTATGTGAATGGTATTTTATTGAGTGATGTGAACACCTACGATATTGTGAATGCTGATGTAGTGGTATTATCTGAAAGCGCAGCAAAGATATTTTCTGAGGAGGAAGCCGAAGCATAATTAAAAATCAAAAACCTAAGCAATGAAACTTGCTGATGTATTAATAAAGCCTGTGTTAAGTGAGAAAGCGAATGCGCAGCAGGATAAACTGCGCCGCTATGCTTTTAAGGTGGCTAAAAAGGCAAACAAGCTGGAGATTAAAAAAGCTGTTGAGGAATTTTACGGAGTAACGGTGATAAATGTAAATACCGTCACTGCTCCGGGAAAAAATAAAACGCGTTTTACAAAAGCTGGTTTTATTTCTGGCCAAAAGCCCTCGTATAAAAAAGCTTTTATAACAGTAGCCGAAGGGGAAACAATTGACCTGTATGCTAACATTTAAACCCCATGTCCTCCGCCTGAGGCGGAGAACTTAGGTGATAAGTTCTTTTTAAATAAAATGTGGTAGCAAGCGCCGAGAAGTCTTGATTAGTTAGAAATCTCAAAACCTCTCCGCGCTAGGCGGAATGGGGGTTAATATGGCAGTAAAAAAAGAC
>WNFX01002119.1_pt1 | contig 20118 bp, 17 predicted proteins | sample 5400111 | NCBI WGS metagenome assembly WNFX01 (sample SAMN13153363, study PRJNA577476) | soil metagenome | isolation source: 40 cm soil or saprolite under grassland replicate 1 | place: USA:California | collected 2016-06-15 | reverse complement strand
TGCGCCGTTCGCTCCTGGCCGATGTCTCCCTACGCCCCATCGGCTACAAAATCCTGCTGGAGATTCTGATTCGCTGTCAATGGCGGCACGCGCTCGAAGTTCCCTACCATTTTCGGACGCGGGCTCATGGGCAAAGCAAGGCGAATATACAGCAGGGTATCCTGGTCTTGCAACATATGCAACGCTTGTGGCGTGAAGTACCAGCCGCCGGACGTATCTGGAAGCTCACCCTTTTGCTTCTTTTGAATGTGTTCATTGCATTGGCGTTGTTCAATGTCAACAAGTCTTTCCCGGGGCTAGGGGCCAATCTCAACAATGTTGTCTTTGGCTTGATGGCATGCCTGGACCTTGTCCTCTTCAACCGCTTTATCCTTCCCTCATCAATTGAGACAAGCAGCATTGCGCCTTCTGCAGCCTCTTTGATGGCTCTTGAAGAGAGAGAAACAGGCGAACTGCCATCGCTCCAGAACGCCACCGCGCATGGGTATCAGCTGTACTCCATCAAAGATATAAAAAGGGTCGAGCTTCCATCGGCGGAGCTAGTCGTGGCCTCTGGGTTCGAACTGATACGAAAATTTCAACCGAAGCAGAAGAAAAAATTCTACGACAAGTTTCTGCCCCTGGTAGCGTCGCTACCAGTCGTGGCTGCTATGCTCCAACTAATGCAGAAACTTCAACGAACACAGAAAAAATTTTTTGACAAATTTCTCCCCATAATGGCGGTGACGGTAATGATCCTGGCCGTTGCCTGGATTAGCTATGCCCTCCCTGGTGCATTGCTGGTCCTGGCCGTTCTGTTTATTGGTTCGGCAATTGTGTTCACGCAAAATGTCAAACGCGATCAGGCGATGACGATGGTGCTATCTATCGCTGTTGGCGTCTCTACCGTTGACTACTTGAGTTGGCGTTTTGCCGCCACCAACTGGCAGGGCTGGTGGGTTGCGGTACCGCTCCTCTTCGCGGAGGTTCTGGGGGGACTGCATGTGCTTGGTTTTCAATTTACCATCTGGCCCTGGCCAGCACCAGAGATTGAGCACAGTGAAGATCCGACGCGGCACCCGATTTTCGTCTTTATCCCCACTGTCAACGAGGGCGTGGCCATTCTCAGACCGACGTTGGAAGGGATCATGGCGGCTCGTGATAAGTACCTGGCACATTATCCTCATGGGCGCGTGACGATCGTTGTGTGTAACGATGGCCGTGTGGCGAACGCAGCGAACTGGGAAGAGACTGAAGAGCTGGCGCAGGAATTAGGAGTGTGTTGTGTGACCCGCGCAAAAGGGGGTGGAGCGAAGGCAGGCAATATTGAACATGCACGCCAGCAACTGCAAGCGACCGGTGATGCGCTCCTGGTCATCTTTGATGCCGACCAGGTCGCCAAACCAGATTTCCTGCTCAAAACCATTCCGCCTTTTCGTGATTCCAAGATGGGCTGGGTGCAGAGCGGGCAATATTATGCCAACTTGGACAATCCGGTCTCCCGTTGGGCAGATGATCAGCAATCCATGTTTTATAACTTGTTGTGTCCGGGAAAAGCAGCTCTCAATGCCGCCTTTATCTGTGGAACCAATGTGGTGCTGCGTGCCGCTGCACTGGACGAGATAGGTGGCTTGCCGCAAAATTCGGTGACGGAGGATTTTGCAGCCTCCATTACCCTCCATCCATCCTGGCGGAGTATCTACTTGACCGATGTGCTCGCTACCGGCCTGGGGCCGCTGGATATGCCATCATACCTCAAGCAACAGAGTCGTTGGGCTCTCGGCACCCTGGGTGTGTTTCGCACCCATTGGCGTGAAATCCTCCTCCCCAAGAACCATGGCTTGCGGATTGGGCAACGGGTGCAGTACTTCCTGGCCTGTACGCATTACCTGTGTGGGTTGCGGGATCTGATCTATTTGATTAGCCCCATTCTCTTCATCTTCACAGGTATTCCCGCGGTACACAGCGCATACTTGAGCGACTACCTCTGGCATTTTCTCCCATACGCGCTACTCAGTGCTACTGCACTGTGGTATTCAGCGCGGGGCATTACGGGCTTGCGGGGGATCATCATCGGCTTTGGCTGTTTCCCCGTCTTGATTGGCAGTCTACTCTCTGTCATCTTGGGGCGCAAAGTCGGTTTTGCAGTAACCTCGAAACAGCGCGGTGGAAAGCGCTCGCTCAGCTACCTGAGAGTGTACATCATTTCTGTGCTGATCTGTGTTATCAGTCTGTTCTGGATAACCCAAGTCAAAGGTCAGCAACTGACGTCTCTCTTCATCAGCGTGCTATGGGTAGTCTACTCCCTGCTGATCCTGGGGAGTTTCCTCTGGCTGAACTTCCAAGATATACGCTTTCAAAGGGCCGTGCAGCAATCTGGAGCCACCGATGAAACCGTTGCCGACCAGCCCTATCCTGCAAAGTTAGAGAAACGCCCACGAGGACTACAGCAAGTGTGGAACCTGGGGTTGGCGGCCCTGATCGCCGGTCCCATCCTGGCGAGTAACTCTTTGAGCTCTCTGGCGATTTTCGCAGGTGGCGCATCCACACCGTTTGTGATCAGCCAGGAGAAGATAGCTGCACCCTACTTTGGTGTCTCGCTTCCCATTCAGTTGTTAAAGAATCAACCACCAGTGTTGGAGCGAGATCTCGACACTCAGTTTGACATCATCGGGCGCACGCAAGACATCCACGATCTGTTTGATAAAACCTGGGCCGAGCAGCTCGCGGCACAGCAGGCCCGCCCCTGGATCACGCTCCAATTCGGGGAGTTCGGTGCGAATCACAAGCCGCCCCTCGATGCCAATTTGCCTGCGATTATTAACGGACTCCATGATCAGGCGATCCGCCGCTGGGCCGAAGCGATTCGTGACTACGGTAAACCGGTCTATCTCACGATCTTGCAGCATGCCGACAAAAACTGGTCATTATCATCGGGTGTCGCCAATGGTGGTATTCCTGAAGATGTACCCAAGGCGTGGATGCATGTGCAGTCCGTTTTTCGTGCGGTTGGAGCTAACAACGTCGCCTGGGTCTGGGCTCCGGCTGAGCCTCGTTATGATCAGGCGTATGCCCCGCCCGCCTCCACCATCGATGCCGTCCTCCAAAGTTTCATTAATTACCCTGGAACAAAGTGGGGAAATCCGGAGATGGTCTTGCAGGAACTGGTGCAGCGCTATCCAACGAAGGCAATTTTTGTGGAGGCTAGTGCTAATGGACCCGCCGTGCAAAAGGCCGCGTGGCTGACTAAACTTGGGCAGGCAATCAATGATGTTCCACACATCTATGCCTTACTCTATCACGAAGGTGGTCCTGCCTTGAATCTGACCGAAGCAGAAATTACCAGTTGGTCCCTGACCTCTGATCGTGATTCGCTAGCAGTCATGAGGAGTATCGCGGCCAATCTGCACAAAAAAAGCTAGAACTTACTCTTATTGGTACTTAACCCTCACAACCCATTCTCACAAAGTCGGGGTTCCAGGGAACATGAAAGAAGGAAGCACTGAGGAGCTTTTAAACATATGGGTATTCATGTGAAAGGTAAAAATGAAATTATGATTAATACCCCTTTACCTCAACGGGTAGATACCCCTTTACCTCAACAGGTAATTGAAACAAGAAAAATAACATGCAAGCAGCAGTTGAGGGGCATCACACTGTCGCGCTGGTCTTTGCCTCTGATTCTAGCCTTTCAGACTCTGCTGTCCTGGATACTCTTACAGAATACCCCCTTTCAGGATGAGGCACTGTATGTTTATGCTGGTCGGCAGATCTGGCAACAATGGCTGGGGGGACCACCATCTCTGGATCAGTATAGTTACTATTTTTCGGGCTATCCTTATGTCTATCCGCTTATCGGTGGTGGGCTTGACCTGCTGGGGGGCATAGAGCTGGCCAGGGCTTTCAGTCTGCTCTGTATGTTGCTGGTGACCACCTGTGGCTATTACGTGACGAAGAAACTTTTCAATCAGAAGAGTGCTGTCTTCGCCGCTATTTTCTTTGTGTGTCAAGGGCCGGTACTTTTTTTAAGCCGCCTGGCAACCTTTGATGCCTTCTGCCTTTGCCTGCTGGCAATGGGAACGGCTCTGGCTGTCAGGAGCAGCCAATCCCGACGACCCTGGCTAGCTTTGGGTATCGGTCCCTTACTGGTACTGGCGTTTGGCGCGAAATATGCTGCACTGTTGTTTATTCCATCTGTTCTTGCCATTCTTGTGGTATGTACCTTGCTCAAGCGAGGATGGATAGGTATGTTGGTGCGTGGGACGTTGGGAGTACTGTCCCTGCTCGTAGTAGGAGCGTCGACGGTTATTGTGGTAACCCATTTGGATCACTACGTGCTGCATGCGCTCGCTGCCACAACGACTAACCGTCAGGCCATTTTATCGGCCACACGTTTAGGGTTAACCGAACATGTTATCCAGATGGTCGGTTTATCGTTTGCCGTGGGGCTGCTTGGCCTTGCTTGTGCAAGCAAAAAACATTTGCTGATCATCCTCTTATTCTTTGGCTCGGCACTGCTCATACCCGGTTATCACATCTACAAAGCCGAGGAGATCTCTCTAGATAAGCACCTGGGCTACAGTATGTTCTTTTTGATGCCCGTGGCAGGTTACGCACTGTCGTCTCTCTCCAACTTCCAGGGCAAGTTCTCGCCCGGACGCCACTGGTTATCAGGCATGGCGATTTGCCTGATGCTCTTCCTCGTGGCAACAGGAGAGGCCCAGAATATGTACTGGGCCTGGCCAAATACAACTGAGCTTGCCTATACCTTGAATACCCAGGTGCGCCCGGGTGCTGGCCGCTACCTGGCGGAACAGTTTGAGACATCCCGCTATAACTTACGGGGTGATACCTATAACTGGCAATGGACCGGCCTCGACTTTTTTGAATATACCGATAAGCAGGGCCGCTACTACTCTGGCACGGACGCCTACATTAAGGCCGTTAACGATGGCTACTTCGACCTGATCCAGTTGAATTATGGATTTAACGCCCAGACCGCCCTTATCATTTTGCAAGCTATCCAGCAAAGTAAGAAATACCAGCTCATTGATAAAATTCCCTATCAGGACTCTTTTGGCCCTGGCTACTTCTGGATATGGCGTAAGGTCTGACCTGGAAGAGGGCCAGGTTTTGCTTCTTGCAGGAGTACGAAACACGTAATGATAGGGCGAGGACACTTCTTATACTAGCTCAGCCAAAGGAAACCAACCATGCAGAAACCACAACAAATTCCCTATGAGGACTATCACAACGCACCCAGCAGTGACGATAAAGAAGGGCCCTGGCTCTACAGTACGCAACAGGCTGAATCACTCCCTGTCGTAACCCTCAATGGACACGACCACCTGGCTCATGATGGGCCAGAGCTTAGCGGGGCATCAGTGTTATCTCTGGATAACCAGCAGCCCACGTGGAAAACTTTTTTCAACACCCCTGTGGTCAAACTCATCATTGGTCTGGTGATTGGTATTGGCCTGCTGCTTTTTGTCTCACGTTTCGTAAATATTCCCGCCACTATTCATGTGCTTCAACAGAACCTGACTACGCCTCGCTCTCTCTTACTCGTTCTCCTCTGCGGTGTCACCTTTCTCCTGGCCTTTTCCATTCGTGGCCTTCGTTGGAAACTCTTCTTGAATCCTGTTGCAAAGGTTAGTGTCGTCAAAGTGGTTCAACTCTCCCTGGTCGGCATCTTTCTGAACTTCTTGTTACCCATCCGTGCCGGGGAAATCGCAAAGCCTCTCATGCTCAAACGTATTGCACGTGTTCCCATTGGTCAATCAGTGTCAACTGTCGCCATGGACAAAGCGTTGGATTTAGTGCCTGCCCTTTTCATCATGGCCATTGTGCCATTTCTTGGCCTGCAAATGGATATCAAGCTCTGGTTGGTACTCGGACTGGTAAGTGGAGTTCTCAGCGGCCTGATCTTCTTTGTGGCACTGGCCGCCTGGAAACGCCACCTTGCTATTGATTTGCTCCACAAGCTCAAGGTCGTCTTCCCCCAATCGATCGGTAGCAAGATCGAGAGCTTTGCCATCGGCTTTATAGATGCACTCCTGCTAGGCGTAAGTCGTCCTAAAACGTTTATTGTAGCAATATTGCTTACCGCCATAGCTGTAACCTTTGATGGTCTTTTTGCCATGCTGGCTTTCTGGGTTATTGGCTTTCCCATCCCTTTCGCAACTGCTCTCTTCGGCTATACCGTCTACAATATGTTCTACATCTTACCCAATCCTCCTGCCCAGGTCGGCAGTAACGAAGCCGTTGGCTTGCTCGTATTCGCAGGATTGCTCCATCTGCATGCGGACAAAGTGGCCGCCATGTTTGTTTTCTCACATCTCTGGCAGGCCCTGCTTATGACTGTAACAGGCATGACCTGCCTGAGTGCTCTCGGGTTGACGATCTCTAGTGTGATGAAGATGGAGACCAAGGCGGAAGGGGACTTCTAGAAGATCCACTTCTATTATAAATAATCCAGAGAGCAGAGTCCGAGGCCCTCATACCGCCTCTAGAGAAGGAAAATATAGCTATGCTAGCAACACAATCTGATATCGATACTATCGCGGTCACGCGCACCTTCGACGGCGTTGAAGCCGCCGCCCATCGCGTCATCTCACAAATAGGCGGCATGGCCTCTATCGTCAGGGGAGCTAAAATTGCCGTTCTCAAACCCAATTTTGTGGCTGGCAGGTCTGCCGAGACGGGGTCAACGACCAGCTTTGCCTTGCTCAAGGCTGTCGCTGAAGAGGTACATGCTTGTGGCGCAGAACCGGTGCTCTGTGAAACCCCTGGTACGGAGTTTGACCGCGAAGCCACCTATACCATCCTGGGCGTCGAGAAATTCTGTGCGGACAATGGCATCCGCATCATCCGTATCGACCCAGAGGGCGGCGAACAGGATTGGATTACACTGCGACCTGCCGGTGCCAGACGTTTGCGTAGTTTCCGCATCCCTCGTTTCATGCAGGAAGCCTGCTTCATTAACCTGCCGGTCCTCAAAACACATGTTGTCTCGACCATGACTCTGGGCATGAAAAACCCCATGGGCATTCTGCCGCGTCCTGACCGGCGAGCCATGCACACTTTTGGCATCGCCCAGAGCATTGTTGACATGAATCGTGGCATCAAGCCCGACCTGACCATCGTCGATGGCAGTGTGGGTCAAGATGGTGAGGGGCCGCTTTATGGCGATAAAGCTGACCTGCAAGTATTAGTGGCCGGACGGGATAGCCTGGCCGTTGACCTGACCTGCTGCCAGTTGGTTGGCATCAAGCCACGCGCCATTCCTCACCTGAAGCTAGCTCTGGAGCAACTGGGCCAGCCCTCGTGGACGCTGGTTGGTGAAGATGTTGGCGTGATCAAGCAGTTCCGCCTGCCCGAGCAGAAGACACTCTACCGCTTCATCTTCTGGCTGATGTACCCATTAGACTATCCTTATAGCTGGATTGCCGAGCGCGGCAAGCATTTCTGCACGACACTGTACAGTACAGGGTTAGTCGGAACTCGTCCACAGATCAACGAGGCAAGCTGCACGCGCTGTGGCATTTGTGTCGAAACCTGCCCACTGCCAGATGTGATTGATCTGAAGACGCTGAAGGTGAACTATAAGACCTGCCAGCGTTGCCTGCTCTGTTACGAAGCCTGCCCGGAGAACGCCATCAGCGTTAAGGGCTACTCAGGAACGCGGAGGCTATCATGACCACAGTAATAACAGGCGCAACAGGCTTTCTGGGCAGCTCCCTGGTGACCGAACTCCTCAAACGCCAGCAAGCGGTGCGTATACTCACACGTGACGAAAAAAAAGCACGTCAACAATTCGGCAGTGCCGCAACGATCATTGCGGGAGATATTACCGATGCAGTGCAGGTCCAACAGGCTGTCGACGGGGCAACCGCCATCTATCACTTGGCGGGGCGTCTCTATCACCCCAGCACCCCCACAGAACTGTATCGTCAGACGCACGTAGAAGGCACGCGCATCCTGCTCAAAGCCTGTCAGGGACAGACACAGTTACGACGTATTGTGCATGTCAGTACCACCGGTGTGCATGGTGTCACAGGTGAGACCCCTGCCACCGAGGATGCACCCTTTGCTCCTACCAATCCTTATGAAGCTACCAAACTAGAAGGGGAACTGCTCGCGCTTCAAACCTATCAGGAGCAGGGTCTACCCGTAACTGTCGTGCGGCCTGGGCTTGTCTATGGACCAGGTGATCTGCACCTGCTGGGCTTCTTTGCATCGATTAGAAAAGGACTGTTTCGCGTCATCGATCACGGAAAAGCCTTACTGCACCCGGTCTACATCGATGACCTGCTAGCCGCCCTTCTGCTTTGTGCCGAACGACCTCAGGCTGTTGGCCGCAGCTATAACATTGCGGGAGAGCGTCCCGTTATCGTTCGCGAGCTTGCAACGGCCATCGCGCACGCACTCGGTAGAGAACTCCCACCAGGCAGTATTCCGCTCTGGCTTGCTAATCTTGCATCAGACATTTTTACTGTCATGCCTGGCATGAAGGGTGAGCATGCGCCACTCACGCGGAGCCGGGTCAAATTTCTGACGAATAGCCGCATCTATGATATCAGCCGAGCCAGATCCGAACTGGGCTACGCGCCCGCCGTCGGGTTGGAAGAGGGTATGAAACTGACAGCCATGTGGTACTACAAGCATGGATGGCTCATCTAGAATTTGGAGGACTGTTTGATGAAAGTACTGATTACTGGTGCTACCGGTTTGCTGGGTGGACACTTGCTGCAAGCATTACAGCAGCGCGGTGAACATATTCGTGCGCTGGTCTTGCCGACAGAAAATGCGGAGAAACTGCTCGCACAGGGAGTGGAGGTGGTGCAAGGGGATGTGACAGATGCCAGTACGTTGGCCCCAGCTATTAAGGATATTGAGCTTATCTTTCACCTGGCAGGCATGATGGGGGTGAATCGTCCACTTGCAGATTATCGCCTGGTGAACGTCACCGGTTCTGAGAATCTCTACCGGGCGGCTCAAGCAGCAGGTGTACGTCGTTTCGTTCACACAAGTTCGCATACTGTCTATGGGCTTGGGCACGGTCGCTTCCTGACCGAGGCGGATGCGCTGCGGCCTGATCCTGACCCCTACAGCATTACGAAGGCGGAGGGTGATCGCCTGATGCGCCGCCTCATGCTCAACAGTGCTGTGGAGACAGTGATCATTCGACCTGGCACCTTCTTTGGCCCAGGCGACCGCCTGCACTTTGGTCGCATTGCTCAGCGCATGAAGAATGGCAAGGGAGTCATGATTGGGCGAGGGGATAATGCGCTACCATTTTGCTACGTGACCGATGTGGTGCAGGGCTTCTTGCTGGCTGCCTATCATAAGAGCGCTCCCGGTAGTGTCTACAACATCTCTAATGACCGTCCTCTCACGCAGAAGGAGCTATTCAATGCCATTGCAGATGCTGTCGGTGGCAAACACCCTACGCGGCATCTGCCCTATCTGCCGACCTACTATGGCAGCATGATGGCAGAGAAAGTTGCCCTGATCACTCATACCAGGCCAATCGTAACACCGCTTGGCGTCATGATGTTTGGCAGTGACAACAGGCATAGCGTAGAGAAGGCCCGGCGTGAGTTAGGCTATGAGCCAAAGGTCGATATACGGGAAGGTATCAGGCTAGCAGCGACGTGGTTCAATGCTGGTGGTATGGAACAGCCACTTGCCGCCCAAACCAGCCAATATGCTCTTCCTCAGAGGAGCACATAGTCATGAAAGCTTTTCTCAACTCCCTTGCAGTCAAAATAACCATCAGCCTGCTGATAGGTATCGGCCTGTTATGGCTCGTCTTACGTTTAGTAAACATTCCTGCAACCCTGCAGCTGTTGCAACAAAACCTGGCGACACCTCGCGGCGTCATCCTCGCCCTTCTCTCAGGTGTCGCCTTCCTCCTCGCATTCTCCGTGCGGGGCATGCGCTGGAAACTCTTTCTGAACCCTATTGTCAACGTCAGCACCTTCACGGCTATTCGGCTCTTCCTCATTAGCATCTTTATTAACTTCCTTTTGCCAATCAGTGGAGGTGAAATCGCAAAAGTCTTGATGCTCAGACGAATCTCCGACGTACCCATCAGTCGATCACTCCCTACCGTCGCTATGGATAGATCGTTGGACTTGTTACCTGCCTTCTTCATCATGGCCATCGTACCCCTCCTGGGTGTGCAGATGGATATCAAGCTGTGGTTAGTACTGGGCACAGTCAGTGGATTGCTTATCGGCCTGGCTTTCTTTGTTGGACTGGCAGCCTGGAAACGCACTACCGCCATCTCGCTGCTTCGAAAAATAACGGGCCTGCTCCCTAAGGCCATCGGAGGCAAGATTGAAGGCTTTACTACTGGCTTTATCGACTCGCTCGTCCTCGCCGCCAGCCGTCCCAAAATTTTCATTCCTGCAGCGTTGCTCACGTGTGTAGCCGTCATGCTCGACAGCCTCTTTGCCATGCTGGCCTTCTGGACGATTGGCTTCCCCATCTCCCCTGGCACAGCTCTCTTCGGGTATACCGTCTATAACATGTTCTACATCTTTCCAACCCCTCCCGGACAGATCGGCAGCAACGAAGCGGTGGGCTTGCTTGTCTTCCACGGACTACTGCATTTGCAGTCGGACAAAGTTACCGCGATGTTCATTTTTTCTCACCCCTGGGCTGCCCTGCTCATGTGTACAACTGGTCCGATATGTCTGAAAACACTCGGCCTGACGATCTCCGGTATCATGAAAGCGCGGACTGAAGAAAGCGACACAGGCATGGAAATACTCACTCTCGAAGCCAGCCTGGCCGAGCTTAAACGAAAAGAAAAGGCGCAGGCCAAACTGCAAAGGAAATGCAATGAAAAGGCACAGACCGAACTGCAAAGGAAGGCAAAACTGCAAAGGATACGATAGTGTTCTTCGGACGATACGTTTGTAACTTGTGGTCTTCCATATAGCCCTCTACACTAGAGGTAGAGGGAGCTTTGCGGATGTATATGTTTTAGCCCAATACAGATAGGAGGATGCGGTTCACTTTTTTGCAGGAAGCCAAGACATATGGTAGGGGCGGCATTCATGACGCCCGTCCGTCTCTCTTCGGCTTGTCTCGTGCGTTTGCGGACGGGCGTCATGAATGCCGCCCCTACCATCCTTTATGAATTCGTGCAAAAAAATGAAACACACCCAGATAGAATGTTTATCCACCTTCCATAATAGTCGATCTGAAGAGGAGAAAAAGAGATATGTTCGAAGTTCTACCGAAAATTGCAAAGATGAAAGCCTCATATGCGCTTGGGAAGCCTCTTGCTCTTCCCATGAATCTCACCATTAGCGTGAGCTATCGCTGTAATTCCCGTTGTAAAACGTGTAATGTATGGCAGCGTCCCAACGATGATTTTACTCTTGAAGAATACGACAAGACCTTCGCTTCCATCGGCAGAGATGCCTATTGGTTCACCTTTAGCGGTGGGGAACCGACGTTGCGTAAGGATCTGCCAGAGATGGTTGAAGCTGCTTATCGACACTGTCGGCCTGGCATCATTAACATCCCGACTAATGGCATCCAGGATAAGATCATCCCTGGCCGCATCGAGCGAGTCCTACAAGCAGCCCCCACCAGTGAGGTCATTATCAACCTGTCATTAGACGGCGTTGGTGAAAAGCATGATATTGTGCGCGGCGTTAAAGGCAATTTTGAGCGGGCCATGCGCACCTACGCAGGTCTGAAGGAGCTGAAGGGCCGCTACAAAAACTTTACTTTAGGCGTGCATACCGTCATCTCAAACTTTAATGTGGATGAGTTTGACAACATTTATGCCTTCGTACGTGATGAACTGAAACCCGACTCATACATTAGCGAAATTGCTGAAGAGCGTGTCGAACTGGATACGGTTGGTATGGGTATCACACCGCCAATTCAGCGTTATCAACCTGTCATCGAGCGCTTGCAGAAAGGCATTCGCGAAGCTGAGTTCAATGGTGTTTCCCGTATCACGCAAGCATTTCGTGACCGTTACTACGATCTTGTCAAGGGCACGTTGGTTGAGAAGCGCCAGGTGATCCCTTGCATGGCCGGTGTGGCATCTGCACAAATTGCTCCCAACGGGGATGTGTGGACCTGTTGTATCCGTGCAGAATCCGTCGGCAATCTGCGCGAACACAACTACGATTTTCGATCGGCCTGGAATACCATCAAGGCCAACGAGCTGCGCCGAAGCATCAAGGCGGGCGAATGTTATTGCCCTCTGGCAAATGCCTCCTATACCAACATGCTCTGCCATATACCAACAGTTGCTAGCGTTGCCGTTGATGTTGCCAGGGGAACTGTGGCCGACACACTTTCTTCTTATCGTCCAGGCCAATCTGCTAAAGGGCGTAACCTTGCTGTAATCAAATGATCATCAGGGCCGATTTTGCATGGCAGGGGCAAGCCCAGCCACTACTATACTATGTAAAGGACACTCGTCGTATAGTAGTGGCTGGGCTCGCGCAGCTACCCCTGCCATGTTTGCCACCTTGCGCTCAATGCAAAAAATGAAATGCACCCGTATTACTGCCCTTGAGTCTTTTTCTGCTTCTGTGTCTCCTGCTGGCGGAGCAGGAAGCGCTGGATCTTGCCACTGGGCGTCTTGGGCAGTGCGCTGATGAACTCGATCTCGCGCGGGTAGGCATGAGCCGAGAGTCGCTGCTTGACAAACTGTTCCAGTTCGGTTGTCAAGGCTGACGTTGGTTCATACAGGGCGATTTAAAAGTCACCCACATGACGACCGCAAGGGTCGTCACTACTATAGACGGCGAGTACAACGGGCATGAAACGTAGTATAGTAGTGACGACCCTTGCGGTCGTCATGTGGCGGGGCGCTAGCCATGCCGTCGTTTCTCGCCTCGTGTGGACTTTTCAATCCCCCTGTGGTTCATAGCCGGGGCGTAACACGACGAATGCCTTGACCAGTTCGGTTCGCTCAGGATCGGGCTTGCCAACCACTGCCGACTCGGCAACTGCCGGGTGTTCGATCAGGCAGCTCTCTACATCAAATGGCCCGATGCGATAACCTGCCGAGGTGATGACGTCGTCATTGAGCGGCTCACCGGCGCTATTGGCCACGCGTAATTGTCCCTTGATCTGTTGGGCTGCCTGCGAACCGGCTGCAAGTAGCAGACGATAGGCGGTGGGCGCGGCGGCCAGATTCGTAATGTGATACTTTTCTAGCATATGATAGGTACTCTCAACCGTAAATGGCCCGTCGTAGAACGTCGTCGCGTGTCCGAGCAGTAGCGGCCCGACGACTCCATAATAGAGGCCATACGCCCAGCCGGGATCGGCGACATTCCAGTAGGCGTCGTCCGCACGCAGCCCGATTCCATAACGCATGTAGGCCATCATAGAGAGCAGCGCTTTCAGCGGCACGGCAACGCCCTTGGCCAGCCCGACGGTGCCAGAGGTAAAGAGTAGCATGAAAGGGTCGTCGGCCTTCAGCATCACCGGGTCAAATGTTGTCGGCTGCCGGTTGACTTCATGCCAGAAGTGGAAGTCACTCAGGTACTACTGGTTCTTGCTCTTTCACAGATGGAGTGTCAGATGTCTTTTGCGGACGGACGATAAGCATGATGGCGGCAGCCAACCACCAGAGCACCTGGATGCTGGCAAAAGCCTGGACCAGCACAGGGAGAGTCAGATCGAAGAGGTAGACAACTCCTGCGATGGCAAAGGCGGCTCCCAGCACAATTGCCAGGTAGCCTAACACGCGTGGGAGCAGACGAGAGCCGAGAATGACGACTCCCAGCGGTATGAAGAGGGCTGGCGCTCCCACTATGAAGTAGAGGTGCTGAACCGAGTGAATAAGAGCGAGGCTGATCAAGCCCATCGCGGCTGGATTATTATTTAAGGGGGTCGTATTTAAGGCGCTCATATAAAACGTGATTTCTACGAGGCTCACCGTCATGAGGATGGTTCCCCCAAACATGGTCATCCAGCCCGCAAGCCGTGTGGTAGCGCCAGCCAGGGAAACAATTGCGAAGGCAAAAAGCACGATAAGAAGCGGACCAACGGCCTGTAACCAGGCTCCCCAGAGGATAGAAGTGTAGTATTGGTTGCCAAAAGCGATCAACTGGGCACCGGTCGCGTTGGACGGCGGGCCGGGATTAAGACTGAAAGACGTAATCAGCATGATAACACCGACGATGGCACTGAGCGCGCTCAGCATACGGAATAGTTTGGTAGACATGGTCTCTCTCCTTTGGAAACAAAACATTTACGGCCTGATCGAGGTTGGTGGTGCCAATGCTTGTCGGATCGTTGCGATGGTCTGACGTGCGATGTGGGTGATGGCTTCTTGATCCAGGTGATCCAGGTGAGCGAGCAGCCAGTCGTCACTTGCGCCATCGAGCGCCCTGAACCAGGCCATGAGCAACTCATCGGGGAGATCCGTGCGGATCAGCCCAAGCTCTTGTCCGCGTTTGATCGTTGTACCTATGCCGGTCATCATGTACTGTGTCAGGGAGCGGGCGAGCTGTGCCAGAGGCTCACGCTGCAAGGACTCTGGTGTCAAGCGTTCGGCGGCACGCACTGCTCCGAAGAGCCAGGGGTGCTGCTGTGCATGTAGCAGCGGTTGATCGTGTATGTTGGCAATGGCGGGCCAGAAGGTCTCGGGGGTGAGCGAGGTGAGCGCTTCGCGGGCAGGGGCAAGCTGCAAGCGGTCGAGACAATAGCTGACCACCGTGCAGAAGAGATCGGCTTTATCCTCAAAGTAGTAATACGCCGAACTCTTCCCGATCTGCGCTTCCTCAAGAATGCGGTTGAACGAAGCCGCCTCGAAGCCATGTGCGGCGAACTCTTGTGCAGCGATGGTCAGCAACCGCTCACGTTTTTCGCTCGGCATCTTCGCAAAACGGGAAAAAGGCATCCTATGCTCCTTTGTCAGCGGCCAGATCAATGTACTCCAGGTATGTACTGCCATTATGTACCTTATGGTACATAAGTATATCAGCGACGCAAAGCGTTGTCAAGGGGTAGTTGAGCGTGGGGTGCTGTAAATTGCGGTTGTCAAGTAGGCATGCTTCCGGTTCAAAAACCGGCATCGTTTTCGACGAAAGTCACATCAAAGCTCTCCTGAGCCAACGGTTCGCCGTTCGTTTGATTGACTCCCCTTTTTAGAGCTTCTCAGTTGCCGCGAGCGTTTCTCCTTTCGGACTCAAGGTGACGGCTTCTTTCCCACCGAGGCGGTACGAAGAACCGCGCACGTAGAAGACCTCGCCATGATGAAGCAAGCGATCAATGATCGCCATCATTAAAGCCGTATCGCCGACCAGTTCGCCCCAACTGGCCAGACTTTTGTTGGAGGTGATGACCGTGGCGCCCTTCTCGTAGCGTCCACTGATGATCTCATAGAGTACGGGGCCGACCTGCGGCGAGAGGCTCAAATAGCCAAACTCATCAAGGATCAGCAGATCGCATTTCACCAGGGGCTCGATGAGGCGAGCGAGATCGGCTCGTGTTGTGGCGGTTAAGACGGCATTGGCCACCTGTTGCGCCATCACGAACCCCACACTGTAGCCCAGTTGCACCAGCTTGGTCCCAACGGCCACGGCGAGATGTGTTTTCCCCACTCCGCTTGGCCCGATCAGGACCAGTGACCCAGCTGTGGTCACGAAACTGCTGTCAAAGAAGCGCAACATGACCGTGCGCTTGAGTTCGGGATGCAGCGTGAAGTCGAACTGCTCAATGGTGGCCGCATAAGGGAAGCTGGCGGCTTTCATCTTGCGCCGCAGATGGTTCTCCTGGCGAGCAAGCAGTTCTTCGCTAACCAGTTGCTCCAGGAATTCGCCATAGCCCATCTCCGTGTGGGCTGCCTGTTCTATCCAGGTGGGATACACTTGCCGCATGCGTCCTAACTTCAACTCGGCGAGCTTGTGATCGAGCGACTGGCTCATCTGCCTCCTCCTGTTTGCATCCCTGCCGGTTCTCGCAGTTGCTCGCGGTTGGCCACATAGTCTTCATACTGAGCCAGGTCACGCTCCACATCCTGCTGCGCTGGCACCCAGGGCAAGAGCGCAGCCAGACGTCGTTGCACCGTCCCATTGGGCGCAGAGGCCGCCGGCATCGTCACAATCGCTCGCACATATTCTGCGCCGTACATCTGTTGTTCCGTTGCCAATTCCAGCGCCGCCACAAAATCGGCGTTGCCTACCTCTTGCGCCAGCTCATAGAGCGCAAGCATCTGCTCTTTCATCTCGGCTTGGCGCTTGTGCTTCCCAGGCCATTTAGCCCTTCTTTTTAACCATGTTCTACCTGACTCACGGAGTGTTTCAAACCCAAATGGGCTTCCCAGGCCATTTAGCCATGCAACTCAATTCGTGGTGTCCAGAATGTAGATGTGTTTCATGAAATAGGTAGCTAGCGCGTTACCTCGTCTCTAAAAGGGCTGGCGAGAGCGATTGAAACGACACTCTCCGTTCCCGGACTCTAGACGTTGACACGTTTCCAGCTACCCTTTCCCGAACCGGACGGGCTGGTTTCCTAGCATCCGGCTCTCCAGGCTCGTTTCCATCAGGGATGGCTGGCAAGAGCCTGAGTTTTGGCAATTGTGCATCTCGCACACCTCCCTCATCTTTGCCGCAAGCCCTGCCTGGCTTCACCGTGTAAATGGCTTTCCCATTCGCTGATGACTCCCCAGGCTCTGTCACCATGCCACTCTCGCGGTTTAGGTGATCCCATGTTTCGTCATCACAGTACGTGCTAGTGCGGGTTAGAACGCTCATTCATTGGCTTCAATGACGCGCATTAGTCATCGTTCACTTCCCAGGAGAGTGCAACAGTCGGGATTGATGACCATTGCAGAGAAGGATATGGGCTTCAGACGCTTTCCCATAGGCCCCGTTGCGCAACCACTGTCAATTGAGCTTCAGGCAGTTTAGCTTTATTCATACCGCACGGGTCTTGCCGTCCTCGATCTCTATCGTCTGTCAGATATTGACGGCTTTTCCAATATGCTGCTTTCCCCCTTGCTTTTCAGCTCAAGGTAGATTGGATGACCCAGGAATGTTTCTCCTCATTCCTCCTGGCTGTGCCAGGGATACTGTTATGCGCGACATGGCGCACAAACCCGAACGGGCTTCCCAGGCCATTTAGCCTGTCATTGCATTATTCTTTCTACGTCTACTACTGTTAGTTTCAAACCCGAACGGGCTTCCCAGGCCATTTAGCCGTTCGTAGCGGGACTGGCTGTCGGGTAGGCTTAATGTTTCAAACCCGAACGGGCTTCCCAGGCCATTTAGCCCCAACTATGACGCGATCTGGGATTGGTTTAGAGGAGAGTTTCAAACCCGAACGGGCTTCCCAGGCCATTTAGCCAAGCGACCAGATTACCGCGGCATTACGATCATAGAGTTTGTTTCAAACCCGAACGGGCTTCCCAGGCCATTTAGCCGGTCCAACGCCCAAAACTCCAGAAGAGTGGAATAAAGTTTCAAACCCGAACGGGCTTCCCAGGCCATTTAGCCTCCCCGATTAACGCTCGGCCGTGAACTGCGCTATGAGTTTCAAACCCGAACGGGCTTCCCAGGCCATTTAGCCCATGCCTAGTCCCAGATTTTTGATTCAGTTGATACTGTTTCAAACCCGAACGGGCTTCCCAGGCCATTTAGCCCTTGAGAAATCTGGCTCGACAGCCATCGTGATTTCAAGTTTCAAACCCGAACGGGCTTCCCAGGCCATTTAGCCACTGGATTCCCGGCGCACTCCTAGAAGGATAATCAGGTTTCAAACCCGAACGGGCTTCCCAGGCCATTTAGCCTTGCAACTACTGGTAGTAAATCTTTTAAATGTGCATGTTTCAAACCCGAACGGGCTTCCCAGGCCATTTAGCCTTTGAACAACGGTAACGCTTTATAACCAATGTCTTATTGTTTCAAACCCGAACGGGCTTCCCAGGCCATTTAGCCGCGGCCAATTGCTCTAAGTGGTAAAGGGACTCTTCGTTTCAAACCCGAACGGGCTTCCCAGGCCATTTAGCCCCGAAAGAGTATGCACTGTCAGTGCTAAATCCTGCAGTTTCAAACCCGAACGGGCTTCCCAGGCCATTTAGCCTATTCAATGGATTACGGATCGGTACGTCGAAGAAAGTGTTTGTTTCAAACCCGAACGGGCTTCCCAGGCCATTTAGCCGCCACCCAAGACATTCCGCTGAACCGCCGTTTCTACGTTTCAAACCCGAACGGGCTTCCCAGGCCATTTAGCCGTACCTCATCGCTGGCTCCTATGCGAACCTGCTCGGGTTTCAAACCCGAACGGGCTTCCCAGGCCATTTAGCCTTCTACAAATATCCGGATGGCGATGACTTCCCGGGGTTTCAAACCCGAACGGGCTTCCCAGGCCATTTAGCCGCACAGAAGGACGAAGTAATCGGTGCGTGGGGTTCCAGTTTCAAACCCGAACGGGCTTCCCAGGCCATTTAGCCTCATAACGGTGGCCACCCTTGCGGTGGCTGCTGAGGCTGTTTCAAACCCGAACGGGCTTCCCAGGCCATTTAGCCCCATCTAAGGGCACCTTAATACGTGACATTAGTTGTGTTTCAAACCCGAACGGGCTTCCCAGGCCATTTAGCCAAACCACCAACAAGAGGAGAACATCTTTCTATTGGAGTTTCAAACCCGAACGGGCTTCCCAGGCCATTTAGCCGCACAAACGTACCACGTTGGCAACGCGGACTTTTTGGGTTTCAAACCCGAACGGGCTTCCCAGGCCATTTAGCCACGAAAAAAAGAAATCCGAATAGGGAATACGTGTTGGTTTCAAACCCGAACGGGCTTCCCAGGCCATTTAGCCCGAGATGCACGTGCTCAAGCACCACAAGTGCCCGGAGGTTTCAAACCCGAACGGGCTTCCCAGGCCATTTAGCCACCGTGATTTCCCTCCACTTGCCATCGACCACCGAAGTTTCAAACCCGAACGGGCTTCCCAGGCCATTTAGCCTTGGCAAGTACAGTTGCCATGAGATTCTCCTCTGCCGTTTCAAACCCGAACGGGCTTCCCAGGCCATTTAGCCCTCGCTCTCGTATTTGAGAGCCTTAGCCAGTATGAGTTTCAAACCCGAACGGGCTTCCCAGGCCATTTAGCCGAGGATGCTTTGAAATCGCCCTTGGAAAGAACTATTGTTTCAAACCCGAACGGGCTTCCCAGGCCATTTAGCCACGACATGTTCCCAAAAATAGTCGTCCCTGAAGAAGGTTTCAAACCCGAACGGGCTTCCCAGGCCATTTAGCCGGCGAAAGGTACCCCGCAAGGGATATCGCCTAATACCGTTTCAAACCCGAACGGGCTTCCCAGGCCATTTAGCCCATGATAAAAACGAATTTTGCCAATTTTTAGTTCCCTGTTTCAAACCCGAACGGGCTTCCCAGGCCATTTAGCCTTTTTACCTGATAATTAAAAAGGACGCAAATTGCTTGGTTTCAAACCCGAACGGGCTTCCCAGGCCATTTAGCCTGTGAATACTCTGTGGCATTAAGCATCTTCAACTCACGTTTCAAACCCGAACGGGCTTCCCAGGCCATTTAGCCCCTGACATGTACGGGCATTATAACGGGGCAATGTGGTTTCAAACCCGAACGGGCTTCCCAGGCCATTTAGCCGTTCAGAAATACTGCGAACCAGTTGTTGAATCAGGCGTTTCAAACCCGAACGGGCTTCCCAGGCCATTTAGCCCCATAAGAAGGTAACTGAGGCAGAGCAAGAGAAGCTAGTTTCAAACCCGAACGGGCTTCCCAGGCCATTTAGCCTCTGTCACCTTCTTATGGTTGTTTGTGCGCAATCTCAGGTTTCAAACCCGAACGGGCTTCCCAGGCCATTTAGCCGAGCACATTGAGAGGAGAGGTAAATTTGCATGCCTGGTTTCAAACCCGAACGGGCTTCCCAGGCCATTTAGCCGTTTGTCCAGGGTAATCATCATGGGTAACCACAACAGTTTCAAACCCGAACGGGCTTCCCAGGCCATTTAGCCATTAGAAAAGCTTCTCGCGGAAGCGATGAAGGAACTGTTTCAAACCCGAACGGGCTTCCCAGGCCATTTAGCCAATCTCTCCCTTGATTGCCTCCGGCAACTGGTGACTGTTTCAAACCCGAACGGGCTTCCCAGGCCATTTAGCCTAA
>WNFX01002116.1_pt1 | contig 20126 bp, 14 predicted proteins | sample 5400111 | NCBI WGS metagenome assembly WNFX01 (sample SAMN13153363, study PRJNA577476) | soil metagenome | isolation source: 40 cm soil or saprolite under grassland replicate 1 | place: USA:California | collected 2016-06-15 | reverse complement strand
GCGGGCTCGTTCTCGGCGACGCACACCTATCTCGGGCTGCTCACGACCCGCACGATCCGTGTGACCGTCACCGACAGCCAGGGTGCGTCAGGTTCGGACACGAAGGTCATTACACTGATACTGTAGCGCCGCCGCGACGGATTGCTGCTGCCACCCGACGGAACGCCCCTCCCGCCGTCACGCTGCCCTGTGGGCACGGGCGTTGCACTTCCAGGGGCCATGACGGCTCATCACTTCACGGTCGACCTTGAAGAGTACTTCCAGGTCTCGGCGTTCGAGTCCCGCGTGCCGCGGTCCGACTGGACGCGCTTCGAGTCTCGCGTCGCCGGACAGGTTACCCTGCTGCTCGATCTCCTCGCTCGGCACGAGGCGCGCGCGACGTTCTTTGTGCTCGGCTGGGTGGCGGAGCGCCAGGCCGACCTGATCCGCACGATCGCACGGGCCGGCCACGAGATCGCGTCGCACGGGTGGGATCATGCGCGCGTGACCGAGCAGACGCCGCTCCAGTTCCGCGACTCGATCCGGCGCACGAAGGAAGTTCTGGAGGGGATCACCGGCGCGCCGGTGCTCGGGTTCCGCGCGCCGAGTTTTTCGATCGTGCCGGGCCGGGAGTGGGCGCTCGACGTTCTGATCGAAGAAGACTATCGCTACGACTCCAGCCTGTTTCCGGTGCGGCGCCCGGGGTACGGCTATCCGAACGGGTTGCCCCACCCGCATTGGGTCTACCGGCCGGCGGGGCGGCTCGCGGAGATTCCCCCGACCACGCTGCGCTGGTGTGGGCTGCGCCTGCCCGCGGCAGGGGGGGCGTACTTCCGGCTGCTCCCGTACGGCGTCGTCGGCACCGCGTTCCGCCAGTGCGAGCGCCGCGGCTTGCCGGGCACCTTCTACATCCATCCGTGGGAGCTCGATCCCGCTCAACCGCGGCTTGATGTCTCGTGGCTGACGCGCGTGCGGCACTACGGCGGACTGCGGCGGACGGCACGGCGGCTCGAGCGCCTGCTGGCCGAGTTCCGGTTCACCGCCGTTCGGGACACCGTGGCTGCGCTCTTCGCGGCCCCGGCCACTCGCCAAGCAGGTCCGGTCGGCAGGTTCAGCGAGAGCGCTCCCGTCGAGGCACCATGGTGACCTGCATGGAGCAGGACCTCATGGTGCTGCCCGTGGACCGCGTCACGGGCTCCTGGGATGACTTCGTGGGGCGTGCCGAGGGAAGCAGTTTCTGTCATCTCGCCGCCTGGCGCGACATTCTGAGCGACGTGCTGGGGGCGGAGTGTCTGTACCGGGTAGTGGTCGACCGCACTGGCGCATGGCACGGGGTTCTCCCCCTGGCGCGGGTTCGGAGCTGGCTCTTCGGTCATTACCTCGTGTCGCTTCCCTTTCTCAATGACGGCGGGCCGCTGGGGTCTCCCGAAGCCCGGCGCCAACTCGTGGAGGACGCGGTCGCCGAGGCGCGCCGGTCCGGGGTGGATCTCCTGGAGCTCCGCACCCGAGACGGGGCGAATCTCGAGCTGCCGGTTTCGTCGAGGAAGATCACGGTCCTGCGACCGTTGCCCGCCACCCCCGACGTGCTGCTCGCGTCCTTCCCGTCCAAGCTGCGCAGTCAGATCCGCCGCCCGATGAAGGACGGCCTGACCGTCCGCTTCGGCGCTGACCAGCGGGAGGCGTTCTACGACGTGTTCGCGCGGACGATGCGCGACCTGGGGACGCCGGTGTTACCTCGAGCGCTGTTCGAGCGACTCGCCGTCGCATTTCCCGATCTCGTGGTGTTCGGGGTCGTGTATCGCGGCGACCGACCGCTCGCGGCAGGGTGCGGGTTCGTGTGGCGCGACGAGTTCGAGATGACCTGGGCCGGAGCGCTGCGCGAGGCGCGTGCGCTCGCCGCCAACATGCTGCTGTACTGGGCGTTCATGGAGCACATGATCGCCCGCGGCGTGCGGGTCTTCAACTTCGGTCGCTGCACGCCCGGTGGAGGCACGCACCACTTCAAGAGCCAGTGGGGCGGCGACGACGTGCCGCTGCCGTGGCGCCAGTACGCGCCCGGTAGGGTGACGGCGACACCATCGCCGGACGATCCGGCCCTATCCTGGGGTCCGCGCCTGTGGCGGCGCTTGCCGCTGCCGATCGCGAATCGCCTCGGCCCGCGGTTGGTCCGCTTCCTGCCATGATCTCAATCGGGAGGGTGTACGCGTGAAACGATCACTTTGGGCATCGGGTCTGGTGGCCCTCGTCGGGTTGACTGCGAGTTGCGAGCCGGCCGGGCGGGGGGGGCCGGTCGCGCCACAGCTCAATGCTTCCAGCTGGGCGAACGAGCCGGCGGGCTTCGTGCCGCTATCCGACTACGGGTTCGACTCCGCCTTCTCCACGGGCGCGGGCGTGTCCTTGGGCGACGGGTGGTATCTCTACAATCCCAACGGGTACGCGACGCAAGTGAGCGATCCGAGCGCGCCGCTCTCGCCGCCCAACGTGGGGCAGTGGCGCTATCCCGTCGGGTTCGTGGCCGGCGACGCGCCCGCGGTGATGTACCGCCCCATGGATGCGACTCGCGAGCTGTACTTCGCGTACGCGTGGAAGGCGAGTAGTCCGTGGCAGGGACATCCATCGGGCGTGAACGAGATCTCCTTTGTGATCGCGCAAAACAACATTCTCGTCGTGCAGATGCAGGGTTCCCCTGGGGGACCGTACGACCTGATCGTGACCACCGAGTTCACGACCAGCAACGGCCACCTGGCCAACAGCGAGGGTGACGATCCTGGAGCGCGCCATCTGTTCGGCAATGTGAACGGCGGGAATTACGTTGTGACGCCGGGCCAATGGTACCAGATCGAAGTGTACTTCAAGATGAGCACGACGAGCACCTCGCGGGATGGAATCCTGCGGTGGTGGGTGAACGGCACACCCGTCGGCGACTACAACACGGTGAATTTCGACGCCGACCACCCCTTTGAGGAGTTCCACTTCAGCCCCACGTGGGGCGGCATCGGCGGCGCCAAGACCGAGGAGGACTACTTCTGGTACGACCACGTGCGGTTGAGCGCGGAGCCGGCGGGCGCCCCCAGTGAGCCTCCCCCTCCTCCTCCAGCAACGCAGCTCGCCTTCACCGTTCAACCAAGCAACGCGCTCCCGTACCCCGTGGCGACCATCCAGCCGCCCGTGCGAGTGTCGGCGCTTGACGCCCAAGGCCACACGGTCACCAGCTTCGTGGGCCCGGTCACGATCGCGATCGGGCGCAATGCCGGACAAGTCGCGCCGGGCATGCTACGGGGTACGCTGACCGTCACGGCCGTCACCGGTGTGGCCACCTTCTCGGACCTGAGCATTGACCAGCCGGGCCGCGGGTACACGCTCACGGCTGCAGCTGCGGGGTTGGCGGGCGCCGAAAGCGCCCCCTTTAGTATACTCACGCCCACTGGAGTTCCTTGATGCGCTCGCCATTCGCTTCGTTCCCGCTGGCGCTTGTCGCCCTCCTTGCGTTCGCTGCGGACTGCGATCGCGGGGGTGGGCCGGTGGCGCCCAATGTCCCCTGGCCGAACGAGCCAGCGGACTTTACGACCCTGTCCGACTATGGATTCGACGATGCCTTCACCGTCGGCACGGCCGTGCCCTTGAGCGACGGGTGGTTCATCGACAATCCCGATGGCAACGCGACCGAAGCAGACGACCCCGGCGCGCCGCTGTCGCCGCCGAATGTGGGGCGCTGGCGCTATCCCATTGGTTTCGTGGGCGGCACGGGACCGGCGGCGATGTACCGCAACCTCCAGGAACCGCGCCGGGAGATGTACTTCGGGTACCGCTGGAGGGCCAGCAGTCCGTGGCAGGGGCATCCGTCGGGCGTGAACGAGATTTCCTTCGTGTTGGCGCAAGACAACATTCTCGTGGTGCAGATGAACGGCCCACCCGAGGGGCCGTTTGCGCTCATCATGACGACCGAGTTCACAACCAGCAATGGCCACCTGGCCAACAGCTGGGGTGACGATCCCGGCGCCCGGCAACTGGGTGGGAACGTGCGGGGGGGGAACTACATCGTGACACCGGGCCGGTGGTACGACATCGAAGTGTACTTCCGGATGAGCACGACACCGACCTCACGGGACGGCATCCTGCAGTGGTGGGTCAACGGCATCCCGGTCGGCGACTACCGCACGGTGAATTTTGACGCGGCCCATCCCTTTGACGAGTTCCAGTTCAGCCCCACGTGGGGCGGCGTCGGCGGTGCCAAAACTGAAGAAGACGATTTCTGGTACGACCACGTGCGGTTGAGCGTCCCATCGGCCGTCCTTCGGTGAGCGGCTGGCGGCACCAGGTTCCGGTCCACTCGCCGGTCTCCGCCGCGGCCGTGTTCGCCGGAGCGCGCGCCGCCGCAGCGCGCAACGGCCGCCCGGCGCGGGCCGAGGAACGAGTGGTCGCGCTGTTGACGGAGCGTTATTCCCCGCGGGACGTGCTCTTGACCGACAGTGGGACCGTGGCGCTCACCGCGGCGCTCCTGGGCGTCCTCGCGGATCGTCCCGGCGCCGCCGTGGCGATGCCCGCGTACGCGTGCTACGACCTGGCCACCGCCGCCGACGGCGCGAACGCGCCGGTCCTGCTCTACGACACGGACCCGCGCACGCTCGCTCCCGATCTTGCCCAGCTGCAGTCGACCCTGCGTCAGGGTGCGACGGCGATCGTCGCCGTGCCTCTATATGGGTATCCCATCGATCTCGGCGACGTGAACCGCTTGGCCGTCGAGGCGGGTGCCGTCGTGATCGAGGACGCCGCCCAGGGCGCCGGCGGGACGCTGAACGGCCGTCCCGCGGGTACCCAGGGCTCGCTCGCGGTGTTGAGTTTCGGGCGGGGAAAGGGGCTCACCGGGGGAAGGGGCGGTGCCCTCCTCGCCCACGACGAAACGGGAGTGCGCGTGCTGGAGCGGGTGCGGGGCATGTTGGCCAAGCCGCGCCGGGGGTGGCCGGAGCTCGTGACGCTTACCGCGCAGCTGCTCCTCGAGCATCCGAGCCTCTACGCCATCCCAGCGGCCTTGCCATTCATCCGCCTCGGGCAGACGATCTATCGGGAGCCGCAGCCGCTGCGACGGGCGAGCGCCGCCTGCGCCTCCGTCATCGCCGCAACGTGGACCCTGGCGGGGCGCGAGCTGGACGTGCGACGGCGCAACGCGGAGCGCCTGTTGGTCGAGCTACGGCGCCAGCCGGGCTTTCAGACCGTCAACGCCGCCGGTCAGGCGCGACCCGGCTACCTCCGGCTCCCGGTACTCGCGTCGGCCCCCGCTCGCCGCGCGGCCGCAGAATCGGCGGCGCGGCGTCTGGGGATCATGCCCGGGTATCCGAGGGCGTTGTGCGATGTCGAACGTTTTCGGGCGCGCTGCCTCAATCGCGACGCGGATTTCCCCGGCGGTCGCCTGCTTGCGGAACGGCTATGCACGCTCCCAACCCACGGACGTCTGGCGGTCAGTGACCTCGTGCGACTCGAGCAGTGGATCCGGGCGGTGGGCGCCCGGTAGACGGAGTCTCAAGCCGGCCAACCACGCCTCTAGGGCGGCGTCCGAGATTCCGGCAGGCACATTCACGCGTGGCAGCGCGAGGGGATCGGCCCCCGGGCGATTCAACCCGTAGTCCAACGTCACTGCGGCTCGGTATCCCGCCGCGCGCACCGACTCGCGCACCCGACGGTTCCACGCGCCGTACGGGTAGGCGAACACGTCGGCTGCCGTCCCCGTTTCGCGCGCAATCACCTCCCGGCTCCTGACCAGTTCGTCCTCCAATTCGCCGTCGCTGAGGGTGGGGAGCGCGCGGTGGGTGCGCGAATGGACGCCGAGCGTGAGGCCCGCTTGGGCGGCTCGCGCGATTGTACGCCAGTCCGCCGGCTTCTGGTCGTTCGGCAGCGCCGGGTCGACGGCGGGCGCGAGGGACCGAAGAATCGCAGCGCCGTTTCCCCGGAGCTCGCTCAGCCAGGCCTCACGGCGCTGGGGCGTGGCGGCCGCCTGTACCGCCGGTTGATCCCACCAGAACGGCTCTCCGCCGGTCGGCGCGTTGGCCACGACAAACACTGTCGCGGGGATCTGGAGCTCGCGCAGCACCGGCCAGGCGTGCTGGAACACGCCGAGATAAGCATCGTCGAACGTGACGGCGGCGAGGTGACGTAACGGGCGGCGCTGCTCCAGACGGCCGACCAGGTCGCTCAGGGGAACGATCTGATAGTGGCGGACCAACCACCGCATCTGGCGCTGGAAGGCGTGCACGGGGAGGTGCAGGCTGGGTTCGCCGCCGCGTGTGACCGCGCCTTCGTCCACAACATTGTGGTAACAAAGGATGACGCCGGCATTCCTCAGTCGCCGCGCGAGTGCGGGCAGTCCGAAGACGCCAAGGCCAGGATATACGAGACGCGAGAGCATAGGTGGGTTGTGGCGGTCACGAGGGCGCAAGCTCTGTGCCAAGCGCTGCGTGTGGCGTCGCTGCAACAGCGGCGGGCGGGTAGACAGCTTCGATTCGACTCGGCCTCATTCTTGCGCCTGCCGTCCGCGTGGCGATCGAAGCTCTCCCGGGCACTGACGCAACGCGACCCGCAGGAATCGCGGGCGCGCGCAGTCTGTATGCGCTGCGAGTCTATAGCATCTGGCGCTTTCTCACGAGGCAGCCGGCTTCCTATTGGCTCGTCTGCGTCTACCTGTTCTTCGAGTATGTCCGACCGCAATCGATCTACGAGGCGATTGACTTGCTTCCTTGGGCGACCCTGTCCATCGCTCTGTGCGTGGGGGCATTCTTGCTGGAGGGCAAATCCTGGCGCTTCACCACTCCCGCGGATTGGTCGTTGGCCTGCTTCAGTTTGGTCGTTCTCCTCGCCTCGGCCGCGGCGTATTTTCCCGCGACCTCGCTTGCCGCCCTGCCGCTCTTCTTCTCGTGGGTCGTGATCTACGTCCTGATCTCGAGCGTCGTGACCACCGAGCAGCGATTCCTGGTCTTCATTCTGTCCTTTCTGTTGTACAACCTGAAGATGTCGCTGCACGCCACCCGAACGTGGGCGGCGATCGGATTTGCATTCCGCGACTGGGGGGTCGTCGGGGCTCCCGGGTGGTTTCACAACTCGGGGGAATTCGGCATTGAGATGACGATCTTCCTCCCGATCTCGCTGTGCTTCGTCATGGCGCTGCGCCGGTATTGGGGCCGAGGCAAGGTGGTGTTGCTCGCGCTCCTGCCGGCGACCTCCGTGATCGGGATGTTGGCTTCCTCATCGCGAGGCGCGTTGCTGGGCGGCGGCGCCGTGCTCTTCTGGTTCTTGATGAGGAGCCGGCACAGGGTTCGCACATTGATCGCCACAGCGGCGATTGTCGTCGCCGCCGTCGCCATTCTTCCTGACGAGCAAAAGCAGCGTTTGACGAATATGGGATCGGACCCGACCTCCCTGCGCAGGCTCACCTATTGGAAGGACGGAATCACGATCACGAATGAGCACCCGATCCTGGGGATCGGCTATGCCAACTGGCCACAGTACTATCGCAGGTACTACAATCCGAGAGGTCAGCTGCCGCACAATATTTTTGTGCAGGCCGGCTCCGAGCTGGGCTATACCGGCCTGCTCGTCTTTGGCCTCCTGATCTTCTACACCTTCGTCATCAATGCCCGCACCCGGAACCTCGCTCGGCAGCTGCCAGAACGTGGCTTCCTCGTGGGCATGGCTAACGGTCTGGACGGCGCGCTCGTAGGCTATCTCGTCAGCGGTTTCTTCGTCACGGTGCTCTACTATCCGTTTTTTTGGGTCAACCTCGCGATGACGGTCGCGCTTCACAAGGCGGCGAGACACGAGTTGCGGCAGGCGTCGGCTCCATGAAGAACATCCTTCATGTGATAGACACGTGCGGCCCTGGGGGCGCGGAAACCGTGTTCTTGGAGTTGGCCAAGGGTCTGGACCCGCGCCGGTGGCGCTCCTTCGTTGCCATCCCCGGAACAGGGTGGGTGTACGACAATCTCGTGAAGCACGGGTTCGAGCCGATCATCACGCCGCTCCACCGGGCGTTCGACGTGCGCTACCTCGCCGGGCTGTGCAGGGCGGTCCGGAGGCACCGGATCGATCTCATTCAAACTCACCTGTTCAGCACGGGTGTCTACGGTGGCCTGGCCGGCTTGCTCTGCGGGGTGCCGGTGATCAGCACGTTGCACGGCCGCCCCGACTTGTCCGGGAATGCGAAATATCGCGCCGTGAAATTCGGGATCATGCGTCGAGGCGTGAGCAAGGCGGTCTTTGTGTCCGAGTCGCTGCGACGGTTCTTTCTGTCCTCCGGCGATCTCCCGCCCGATCGCACGGCGGTGATCACTGACGGCGTCGATGTTTCGGTGTTCGCGCCGCGCCGCGCCACATCGCTGCGTCAGGAGTTGGGCATCCGCGACAGCGAAGTGCTCGTCGGCGCCGTGGGGAACGTGCGCCCGGCCAAGTCGTACCACGTGCTCCTGAAGGCGGCGGCGCTGCTGCGGCGGCAGGCGCTGCCGTACCGATTCGTCGTGGTGGGCGAAGCGCAGGGCGCTCTGTACCAGGAGCTCCTAGCGCTGCGCGACCAATTGGGTCTTGGAGACACGGTCGCCTTCACCGGTTTCAAGAGCGACGTCCACGACGTCATGAACAACCTGGACCTGTATGCCAGCACCTCGACCTCCGAAGGTTTTTCCCTCTCCGTGGTACAGGCGATGGCCTGCGGGGTGCCGGTGGTCGCCACGAAATCCGGAGGGCCGGAGGAAATCATCACGCATGACGTCGACGGGTTGCTGGTCGACGCGGATTCCCCGGAGCAGGTCGCCCTGGCCCTACGGCGCCTCGGGACGGAGCCGGGTACGCGGGAGCGGCTCACCCAGGCCGGCCGCAACGCGGTCGAGGCTCGGTTCACACTCACACAGATGGTGAACAGCTATGATCGTCTCTACGATGAATGCGTTCGCGCGGCGTAAGGTCGCGAGCGCCGCAGGACGCCTGTGATCCGTCATCCGGTAGTCGTGGACGACCCCAAGGGTCACTGGCAGGTGACGCCCCATGCGGAGGACTATGATCGCGGGCGTTTCAGTGACGTGAAGGGGCGCGTGTATCGGTGGCTGGAAGGGCGCGCGATGCGACAGGCGATGCAGCCGCTGGTACGTACCGATCGAGTCCTGGACGCCGCGTGCGGCACCGGTCGCATTACCTCCTTCTTACTCAAGGAAGGGTTTGCCGACATCGTCGCGTCCGACATCTCGCCAGCGATGATGGCGGTGGCGCAGCGCCACCTCCCGCACATCTCGTTCCACCAGGCCGACGTCACGTCCCTGCCGTTCGATGATGCCTCATTTGACACGGTCACCTGCGTTGGCCTGCTGATGCACTTGGACGAGGACACCCGGGTGAGAGCCCTGAAGGAACTTGCGCGTGTCAGTCGCCGATTCCTCGTGATCCAGTATGGTTGCGTGGGAGCTTTCTTGCGCTTCGCCACCTGGCTCACGGGGCGCGAGCCGGGTGGGGTCCGTCACTCTGTGGAGGAAGCGGAGATGCGACGGGACTTGCAGCGGGTCGGGTTGCGGGAGCACGCCCGGTTCTGGGCGCTGCGGCCGTTTTCGACGAGCGTCATCCTGTTGCTGAGCAAGTAGGCTACTGTCGCGCCGTCCGGACCCAGGGCTTGTCGCCGAGCATTTTCAGCGCGGCGACCGCCGCCCCAAGGCGCCACACCATGTAGAACGGCAGAAACGCGAACGCCGCCGCGGAACGCAGTGGGTTCGGCTGTACGATCAAGCCTGCTACCGTGTAGATCGCGGGCCGTACGATGGAGGCGCCCAACGTGAGCAGCAACGCGTCCGCGCCCGGCGGGCGGACGACGGCCGTGAGCGCCGCCAGGGCGGTCGCGAGGCCCAGGTGCACGACGGGTCCGGGGGCGGTGAGCTCGGCGACGGCGTCGAGCTTCTGGGCGAGGCCGATCTGGCCGCTGCCCACCAGCCGGGCGATGAGCCGTCCCAACACGGTCAGCTTGCCCGCCGTCCACCGCTGGCGTTGGCTGGAGCTCTGCCGCAATGACCGGGCTTCCTCCGCGTACAGGCGTGCTGGTTCCAGCGATTCGATGGGCACGCCTTTGGTGGTATACAACGTGTACAACTCCCAGTCTTCCGCGATGGTGAACGCGTTCCAGCCGTGCGCCGCGAGCACGGCCGTTCCGATACACATGCCGTTACCCAAGAGCGGCGCGTTCAGACCGACGCGTCGCTTCAGCGCATAGGCAAAACGGTAGTTGGCCGCGGCGAGCACCGTCGCCATCCGCGTGAGGGGTCCGTCTGCGGGATTGCGCACGTCGAAATACGCCTGGAAAGCCTTGCCCGCGACCGGGGCCTCCTCCGCCAGCGCCTGCCCAAAGCCCGGGTCGACGACCGTGTCGGCATCGATGATGATGACCGTGTCGAATTCCTCCAGGGGCAGCTGGGACAACGCCCAGGCGATCGCCCGCGGCTTGCCGGGGAGCTGCCGGTCGTGCCGCTCGAGACACAGCGCCCCCGCCGCACGGGCCCGCTCGGCCGTGCGGTCCGTGCAGTTGTCGGCGATCACTACCGCGCGGCGGCGCTCCGCCGGATACCGCTGGCGCACCAGGGACTGCACGCAGGACTCGATCAGGAGCTCTTCGTTGTGCGCGGGGACGAGGAAGAGCAAGCGGGGCTGTTCGACCGAAGGCCGCAGCGCGTTACGGTGCCTGCCGCGCAGCGCGCGCACCAGACTGATGACGTCCGACAGCGTCGGCAGCAACATCACGGCGGCCAGGAATCCCACCAGCAGGGTCACGCCGATCATACGGGGGTGGCCGCCAGCGCCGGCGCGCTACGCCCGGGCTCCTCGATCGCGCGGCTCAAGATCGGCGTCGCGAGGGCGAAGCTGTAGCGCCGGGGGCGGAGGATGCCGTACAACGCCAGCGGTGTGGGTCGCCGGAACGTGGGCAGCGCGAGCGCGTAGCGCGCCGCGTGGACCAGTACGGTGAAGAGCGAGACCGGCACCCACAGCATGCGGCCGCGCCAGCCGTGGCGCGCGAATTCCTCCAGCAAAAGCCGCCGTGTGGCGAATGCCGGATCGAGCAGGTTGAGGAGGGGCGGTGCTGCTTCGAAGTGCGCCGCCGACCAGGCAACAACCGCGGCGGCCCGGCCCACCTCGCAGACCGGCAGCGGCAGCCCGGGCCGGCCAAAGCCGAGGTGCCAACGTCCAAAGAGCCGACGTCCCAGCACCCCCGGCGGGTCGGGGTTCCCCCAGTCGACCAGCGCGCCAGGGCGGATGATTCTCGACTCGATGCCGAGCACCGGCGCTTCGGCCGTCACGAGACGCTCCGCGGCCGTCTTCCCCCACACGTAGGCGCCGTAGCGCCGGTCGTCGGGCGGGGCGAGAGGCGTGTGCTCGTCCTGCTCTTCCCACGGTGTGCGCGGAGGCCGCAGCACGGAGAGGCTGCTCACGTACACCAGCCGCGCGGCTCCCGCGGCCTGCATACCGCGCAACACATTCCGCGTAACCTCGATCGTGTTGCGTTGATGGCTCTCGAATCCGCCGGCGGATTCGGCCGCCGCGTGCACGACCACGTCGGCGCCGGTGAACGCCTGAGGTGGCGCCGAGCGGCTCAGGTCCAGCCGCAACCACTCGTGCACGTGGGGGTCGTCGTCGTCGGGCGAGCGGCTGATGCCGCGCACGCGATACCCGCGCCGGACCAGGTGCTTGGTGATCTCTCGCCCGAAGAACCCACGCGCGCCTGTCACGACGGCGAGCGGCGCCTCGGGCGCGGGCAGCGGCGCAGTCGGCCGCTGCACGACCGTCCGCTCGGCCGCGCCGCGGACGGTAGCGGCCAGCTCTTCGAACAACGCCGTGACGCGCTTCAGGTGCGCGGGCGTGAGCGGAGATGTGCTGCCGGCCGCGACCGCGGCATAAAACGCGCCGATCAACTCGGCCAGCCCCGGATAGTCTCCTCCCCGGACAATCCGCGCCGCCACGCCTGCGGTGCTGCGGACGGCGAGTTGCCACGCCTCGACGAGCGGGTTACCCGCTTTTTCGACCGGTGACTCACCGGGATTCGCCGCTCCCACGACGCTTGTGCGCAGGAAATCCGCGGTCAACGTGCCGCCGCTTCCGCTGACCGAGAACCACGACGCGACCGGCCGCGCCCGCAGGCTCAAGGACAGGCGGCCGTAACGCTCGTTGGCGCGCAGCACCGCGTGCAGGTCTGTGGGACCCGCGACGACGGAGGCGATATCGATCGGTCCGGGTTCGGGCGTCAGCCGCTCGAGCGCGTCGACGAGCGTGTAGAGAGGGTGGGGCAGGATGTCCACGAGCTGGTTGGCCAGCGCCCGCGCTCCGGCGCCCGCGGGATTGGCGCCGACCGGACGAAACGCGAAGTGGCTCTCCAGCTGGACGATGTCGCCGAGTGCCGGCGTCTGCCGCAAAAGCTCTACATACGCGGGGTCCCGCAGCTGCTGGTGTCCCGAGCACACGAGCAATCCGCGCGCCGCCGCGAGGGCCAGCAGCTCGTCGGCCTCGACGCTCGTCTCGACGAATGGCTTCTCAACGTAGACGTGGGCCCCGGCGAGGAGCGCGGCGCGCGCAGGCTCGAAGTGCGTGCCGGCCGGGGTGCAAACGTGAACGAGGTCCGGCCGCCCAACCTCCAGCAGGTCTCTGAGGGTGTGGTAACTGGTGGCGTCGGCCAGCTCGGCAAATTGCCGGCTGGCACTCTCGTCACTGTCGTGGACGCCCACCACCATGTGCGGTGTGCGCACGCGCCGCAGGCTGTGGAGGTGGAGGCGGGCCATGTTGCCAGTGCCGACAAAGGCAACCCGGAGCGGTCTCATAGCCTACGTAGCTCGCAAGACGCGGACCAAACCGGGCGTGGCGCGGGCGCAACGGTCGTGTAGTGGCACGGCTCATGCCTTGGTCTGTTGCCGAGCCATCCCCCGGAGCCACGTTCGTGGAACGCCGCGCCACGTCATTAGACCAGGTCCTGCTGGTTATCCTGCCCATCCTCGGGTGTCACAGCGCGACCGTCGCGAGGTGCATCTCGGGGGGAGGGACTGCGGAAAGCACGGCGGCGCCCCTGGTCGCGAGCGCGGTCGACGGCGCTTCGTGGCCAAACGAGCCGGCGGGGTTCACGCTGCTGAGCGACGGGACAGCCGATGCGCTGGTCGGGAAGACGTGGCGCGTACTCCAGCGGCGCACCACCAACGGGTCGGGGGCAGCTCTGACCACCGACACGACGACGTCCGTCAAGCCATCCCGTGTGCTGCAATTCACGTATGCCGCCGGATTCCCGGGGGGGTACGAACCGGCGGTCGTGTTTTACAATCCACCCAAGCCCGTACCGGAGACGTATTTCGGGTTTCGATGGAAGCCCGGCAAACCCTGGGAGCCCCACCCGAGTGGTGTAAACAAGATTGCGTTCATGTTCCCGGCCACATCGTCGGCGGGCACCCTCTACCTCATGATGTTCTTCGATGGGACCAGCTACACGATCCAGGTGGAGCCGACGTTCGAGCGAGACACGCGGAGGCTGGCTCCAAACACGACTGCGACCCCGGTGGTACTGGGGGCGTGGCACTTGATCGAGTGGTACGCGCGGTACAGTACTACGTCCACGAGCCGCGATGGCGTGACGAAGTGGTGGCTGGACGGGGTGCTGCAGGGCGAGTACACGGACCTGCAGATGCCGTCGGACGCGGGCTTCATCGAATACCAGTTCGCGCCTACGTGGGGCGGGATGGGGGGCAGCAAGGCACAGACCGGCTGCTACTGGTACGAGCGTGCCCACATTAGCCGGCGGTGACCCGGTGAGCTGCGCCAATCGCCGCGCCATCATGGTGGCGACGCTCGCCTTGCTGCCGGCGCTCGGTCTCGAGCAGAGTTGTGCCACTCGGGATGCCGGATCGGCCTCTCTGCAGCGGGACACCGTCTTCGCCGAGGACTTCGAATCGGGCACCCTCGCGGCGTGGTCGGACGGCGCTGATCCCAACCTGCAGCGCGTCGTGACGGACTCCACCATCGCCCAGTCCGGGCGCCGCTATCTCGACGTGACGTATGCCGCCGGCGGCGACGGCGGGTGGCTCACCCGCTTCTTCATGCCCGGGTATGACTCCCTGTACGTGAGCTACTACATCCGCTTCCCCCCAGAGTGGCGTGGTGGCACCAAGCTCCTGGGTCTGTATGGCTCGCGGACCGACAATCAATGGTCGGGCTTTGGCAAGGCCGGAGTCTGTCCGAACGGGACGGATTTCTTTATCGCGATGGTCGTGACGGAGCCGAGGGGCGACCCGGGGGACACCCGGTTCTACACGTACTATCCGGCCATGGCGCGGGAAGGCGACGGCGTCACGTGCTGGGGACGGTACGGCGATGGGACGGAGACGTACGTGCCACCGTTGACGTTGAGCTCAGGCGTGTGGCACCACGTGGAGTTCTGGGTGAAGCTCAACGCACCGGGCCAAGCAGACGCCAGCCAGACGTTGTGGATCGACGGCGTGCGGCGCGCCACGTGGTCGGGATTCGCGTTTCGGAACAACGCGGTGCTGCGACTGAATGCTGTCCAGCTCAGCTTCAATCGGGGGATCGCGGGGGGCCCCGTCGCCCAGCGACTGTACGTGGATAACCTGGTCGTGACGAAGACGCGACGGCTTCGCTAGGCACCGCGATTCGAGGCTGATGTCTCAACGCGCATTGCAAGGTTTATTGCAGAACGGTATGGAAACGCGTTGCGATATACGCGAAATCGCTAAAATCCAATAAATCCGTAAGTCATTTAGCCTTCCCGCCGTTACCACCATTCGCACCAATCCGTCGCACTGTCGGCACGACTGTTGCGTTTACGCCACGCCGGTCGTACGCTGCTCAGAGCAAAACCGCCGAAAGGTGGCGACGCAGAGCTAGGGGACTTCGGCGACGAGTAGTCGCCATGTCAGCCCGGCCGCCAGCGACTCGAGAAGTCTTCGAGGTTCCTTGGCGGCCTTTTTCATTTTCGGTCTTCCGTAGGAATCGCATCCCCTCGCGGGGAGCGCGACAAAGGCAAACCCGGCGAAAGCCGGGGACGCAAAGCCCCGAGGCTACCGCACGCCGTTCGCGTGCCACGCCAGTCGAGCCGCCGAAGCTCTCAGGGAGGGGTTTCATGTTTTCTCGCACTCCGTCGACCTGGACCGTAACGATTTTCACCGCACTCTCCGCGGCGCTCACCGCGTGCGACATGCATCGCAATCCGGGCACCGGCGTGGACGACGCGGTCGCGCAGGTCCTGGTGTGGCCGGATACGCTCACGCTCGATCCGTTCGAGAACCACGCTTTCCAGGCGTTCGGCCGCACCCAGGCCGGCGATAGCGTGCCCGTCTCGGTTCGCTGGAGTGCCTCGGCCGGAGCGATCACGTCGGGCGGCGTGTACACGGCCGACACGTCGGCTGCCGACGCGCTCGTGACGGCGACCCTCATCAGTTCGGCGCTCAGCGGCACCTCCAGCGTGAAGAAGCGTCGCGTAGTCCAGATCGTGATCAGCCCCAACCCTACCACGGTGTCGGCAGGAGGCGTGCGCCAGTTCACGGCGTACGGGCGCAGGAACACCGGCGACAGCGTCAGCGTCTCCGTCACGTACAGTGCGACCGGCGGAGCGATCTCCGGGACTGGCGCATATACCGCCGGGCAGACGGCCGGGACCTACCGGGCGATCGCCAAGCAGAACGGCAGTTCCCTGGCGGACACATCCGTCGTCACGGTGGCGGCCGTGCCGGTGGCCTCGGTGACTGTGAGTCCCGCGGCGCCGAGCGTGCAGGTCGGGCAGACAATCCAGCTCACCGCGACGCCCCAGGATGCCATTGGCAATGCGCTCAGCGGGCGGGTGGTGACCTGGGCGACCAGTAACGCGGCCGTCGCCACCGTAAACCCGAGCGGCCTGCTGACGGGTGTGGGCACAGGTTCGGCCGCCATCACCGCGACGAGCGAGGGGCAGAGCGGGACCGCGATTGCTACGGTGTCGATCGTGCCGGTCGCCTCGGTTACGGTGAGTCCGGCGACGGCGACCGTGCAGATCGGACAGACGGCGCAGCTCACCGCCACGCCGAGGGACGCGAGCGGGAATCCCCTCGCCGGCCGCGTCGTGACGTGGCTGAGCAGCGCAACCGCGGTGGCCACGGTGAACGGCAGCGGGCTGGTGACAGGCGTAGCCGCCGGCGCGGCCACCATCACGGCCACGAGCGAAGGGTACAGCGGCAGCGCGGCGGTCGTGGTAGCGGCGCCGGTGACGAACCCCGGGGCCGTGACGAATCTCACGGTCGCCGCCGTGACGGCCAATTCGGTCACGCTCTCGTTCACCGAGGTGACCAACGGGGCCGGCCAGGCGGCGAGCTACGACATCCGCTGGGCCGCAGGCACACTCTCCTGGCCGTCGGCGACGAGCGTCGCCCAGGGCAGCTGCAGCGTCCCAGTGGCCGGTACGGCGATCGGAGCTTCACGGAGCTGCACGGTATTGGGCCTCGCGTCCGGCACGGGCTACCAGTTCCAGCTTGTGGCGTTCCGGGGCACGATGAACGTGGACGCCGTGTACGGCGGGCTGTCCAACGTGGCGAGCGGGACGACCACGAGCTCGCTGGCGCCGGTGGCGTCGGTGGTCGTAAGTCCCGCGACCCTGAGCCTCGGGGTCGGGGCGACGCAGCAGCTGACGGCCTCGCTGCGGGATTCGATTGGTAACGTGCTCACCGGCCGGTCAATCGTGTGGACGAGCAGCAACGTCGTGGTCGGCACCGTGACCGGGAGCGGCTTGGTGACCGCCCTCTTGGCGGGCGGCGCGACAATCACCGCCACGAGCGAAGGCAAGAGCGGCTCGGCAGCGCTGACAGTCACGGCGCCTACAGGCGGCACCGTACTTCTCCAGGACGATTTTGAGGATGCCGGGTTTGGGACCCGCGGTTGGTACGACTACGCCAGCATCCCCACGCTCACCGATACGGCGCACATCACGGGCAGCACGCACGCGCTGGAGGTCCGCTTCACAGCCGGTGCGACGAACCCGTCGTGGGGGTTGGCGCGGCGCCTGTTCCCCGCGAGCCCCACCGTCTACGTCAGCTACTGGGTGAAATACAGCGCCAATTGGGTGGGCTCGCAGCAGCTGTATCACCCGCACGAATTCCAGATCCTGAGTGATCTGGACGCGGACTACACGGCGCTGGCGAACAGCTGGATGGAAGCCTACATCGAGCAGAACTATCAGAACGGTGGGATCCCGCGGCTGTCGATCCAGGACAGCCGGGCGATCAACACGAGCTACGGCGCGCCGCCGATCAATTTGATCGGCATCACGGAGAACCGTTCGATCGGCGGCTGCAACGGCCTCTCAGAGACGTACGTGGTGGCGAGCTGCTTCAGCTTCCCGCCCTGGTACAACGACAAGGAAATCAGCGCGCCGCAGGTGTGGTTTAAGCCGGCGCCGGGCCCTGGATACAAGGGCAACTGGAACCACGTCGAGGCGTATTTCCAGATCAACTCGATCGTGGGGGGCATCGGCCAGGCCGACGGCGTGGCGCAGTACTGGTTCAACGGCACGCTGGTGATCGACCGTCACGACGTGATGTTTCGCACGGGCGCGCGGCCGACCATCAAGTTCCATCAGTTTGTGATGGCGCCGTACATCGGCGACGGGTCACCGGTCGATCAGACCATGTGGATCGACAACCTCCTCGTGATGACGGCGAAACCATGAGTAGGACATTCGTGCACGGGGTCGCTGCGGCCCTCGGCTGCGCGGCGATCATGGTGGCGTGTGAGTTGCCCACTCGGCCGCGGACGGATTCCGGCGCGGCCTCCCGGCTGACCGTCTCACCTAAACTCGTGACGTTGCAACAGAACCAAGCGGCCGACTTCACGGCCATCGGCTTCACCACTGCCGGCGATACGGCCAGCGTGGCGGTCACCTGGAGCACCACGAGCGGCAGCATCATCGATACCAGCACGAGCAACGGCCGTCATAACGGGCGCTTCCGGGCCGGCGCGGACACCGGCGGGGTCAAAGTCGTGGCCCACGGGAGTCCGGGAGGCCCCGCTGACACGGCGGTCGTGACCGTGACGCTAGCGCCCGTCACGACGGTCGTGGTGAGTCCGGCCACGGCGAGCATTGCGGTCGGCCGGACGATGCAGCTGTCAGCGACGCCACAGGACGTGGGCGGCAATCCGTTGAGCGGGCGCGTCGTGACGTGGGCGTCGACCAATCCGGGCGTGGCTGCGGTGAATAGCAGCGGGCTCGTGAGCGGTGTAGCTGCGGGCGCGGCGACCGTGACGGCCGCGTGCGAAGGGCAAAGTGGGACGGCGGCGATCACCGTGACTGTCGTGCCGGTAGCGTCGGTGGCGGTGAGCCCCGCCTCGACGAGCGTGACCGTGGGCCAGTCCGTGCAGCTCGCCGCGACGCCCCAGGACGCGAATGGCAATCCGCTGACGGGGCGGACGGTGACGTGGGCGACCAGCAACGCGGCCGTGGCCGGGGTGACCGGGAATGGGCTGGTCACAGGCGCAACGGCCGGAACGGCCACGATCACCGCCAGCAGCGAGGGCCGAAGTGGCACGGCCGCGATCACCGTGACTGTCGTGCCGGTAGCGTCGGTGGCGGTAAGCCCCGCCTCGGCGAGCGTGACGGTGGGCCAGACCGCGCAGCTCGCCGCGACGCCCCAGGACGCGAATGGCAATCCGCTGACGGGGCGCGTGGTGACCTGGAGAAGCAGCGCGACCGGCGTGGCCACGGTCAACGGCAGCGGCCTGGTCACGGGCGCGGCGGCGGGCTCGGCGACGATCACGGCGACGAGCGAGGGGCAGAGCGGAACGGCGGCGGTGACGGTGACGGCGGTTCCGCCCCCCCCAGGGCCGCCCGGCACCGTCACCAATCTCACGGTCGTGGGCGTGACGGACAGCTCGGTCACCCTCTCCTTCACCGAGGTGAATGACGGGACGGGCCAGCCGTCCAGCTACGACTTCCGCTGGACCGCAGGCACTCTCTCCTGGCCGTCGGCGACGAGCGTGGCCCAGGGCAGCTGCAGCGTCCCGATGGCCGGTACGGCGATCGGAGCTACGCGCAGCTGCACGGTGTTGGGCCTCGCCTCCGGCACGGGCTACCAGTTCCAGCTCGTGGCGTTCCGGGGCACGATGAACGTGAACGCTGTCTACGGCGGGCTGTCCAACGTGGCGAGCGGGACAACGGCCGCGAGCACGGCGCCGGTGGCGTCGGTGACGGTCAGTCCCGCGGCCGTGACTCTCGGGGTGGCCGGGACGCAGCAGTTGACCGCCACCCTGCGGGATGCAAGCGGCAACGTGCTCACCGGCCGGTCGGTCACGTGGGCGAGCAGCAACGTCCTGGTCGGCACCGTGACGGGGAGCGGCCTCGTCACCGGGCTCGTCGTGGGCGTCGCAACGATCACCGCCACGAGCGAAGGCAAGAGCGGCTCGGCAGCGCTCACCGTAGCGGTCATGAACCCGCAACTGTGGCCCAACGAGCCGGCGGGCTTTACGCCGATCGTGGACCGCCCGTTTGACGCGGTGGCGGAGCTGGGGTGGTGGGCAAGCTCGCTGCTCACGGTGGTCGCGGACCCGACGGCGCCGAAATCCGCGCCGTTCGTCGGGCAGGTCACCTTCCCGGCCGGGTTCGGTGGCGGCTACGAGCCGGCGTCCACGTGGACGGAGGGCGTCGATGCGCGCGGCTTCACGCGCATGTATCTCTCGTTCTGGGTCAAGCTGTCGAGCAACTGGCAGGGGCACAACTCGGGGGTGAACAAGATCGGGTTTGTGTGGATGCATGACAACCCGGTCGTGTACTTCTCCGAGCAGGGCAGTGGGAGCGGGACCCTCGAGGCGCAGCTCCGGCTCCAGAACACGCCCGCACCGGCGCGCAATCTCACACCGAACCTGGCTGCGGTCTCCCTGACGCGGGGCCAATGGCATCGGTGGGAGGTGGTGCTGGTGGCGAACACGGGCGACCAGGCGAACGGCGAAGCGCACTGGTGGATCGATGGGGTGAAGGTGGGCGAGTACACGGACGTCCTCTACGGTTCCAGCACGCAGCCCAAGGCGTGGGGTGGTCCCGAGATCAGCTGGATGCCGATCTGGGGTGGGATCGGGGACACCGTCGCCGAGACGATGTACATGTGGATGGACCACTTCTACATGAGCGG
>WNFX01002952.1_pt1 | contig 20130 bp, 22 predicted proteins | sample 5400111 | NCBI WGS metagenome assembly WNFX01 (sample SAMN13153363, study PRJNA577476) | soil metagenome | isolation source: 40 cm soil or saprolite under grassland replicate 1 | place: USA:California | collected 2016-06-15 | reverse complement strand
TACTGCATCAGGTCAATCATGCCACCCAGCATCGTAGTGCAGTAGCGATGGTTTTGAGCCCATGGGGCTTCTCGCCGGGCTGGTTGGCTTTGCTTTATTTTGTCGATGAAAATAAACCATCTTGATCATCTTGTACTGACCGTCAAAAGTGTTGCTGTCACTTGTGAGTTTTACTCAAACGTGCTCGGCATGAATGTGGTCACATTTGGCGAGGATAGAAAAGCTCTGGTTGTCTTACTGGTAGCAGGTATACAAAATAATGGTGAACGCCGTGTGCTTAGAAGATACTATACTGAAGTTGGCAAAACAGTGACCCTCTAGGAGATTCCGGAAGCAGGTCATGTTGGTGGTTGGTCGGCTCGTCCCAAGGAGTATGAACAGCAAATAACAGAATTCTTTGCGCAGGCGTTGTTAAAGAATAAATGAGTTACTTTTCCCTTGCATAGAATCCACGCCCCAATCAATGTCCCGTTTCTAGCTATTAGGTGCTTCTCGTTTTCGATTTTATTTTCCAGCCATCAATAGGATGTGTTTACCAAAGAATATAAATCGCCAAAAGGAGAAAAGACTATGATACGTAAATCCGGTATTCTTAGTATGATGTTCATCGGCGTCATGCTGCTTACTTTACTGAACATGCCTACCAGTGTAGTGAATGCCGCGGGCAAGCCAGCTACCAAGACTCCAACTCCCACACCCACTGCAACTTCCGTTACACCAACTCCACCCGGCGTCTCTGGTGGATGGCGGACGAGTAGTACGCAGATTCTCAATCCATCTAATCAGGCATTCCTGATCTCTGGCGTGAATTGGTATGGCTTCGAGACGCGTGATAAAGTTGCGCATGGCATGTGGACGAAAGATTACAAATATATCCTTGATGAAGTGAAACAATATGGCTTCAACACTGTCCGCATTCCATTCTCTAATGAGATGTGGGAAACAAACCCTACACCCTCCTCCAGCAAGTTGAGTGCCTGCTCCGATTGCTCGGGGAAAAAATCGCGCGATATCTTAGCACTGATTATCAACTATGCAGGGTCAATCGGTCTGCACGTGATTCTCGATAACCATCGTTCCGAGGCTGGGAACTCAGCCGAGGGCAATGGATTATGGTACACGTCTGCTTATCCAGAATCAGCCTGGCTCAATGATTGGGTGAGCATGCAACGCTGGGTACACGGGATCGCGCAAACAGGCGATACAGTCACTTTGAATTATTATGCCGCGGATGGATTCCCCGTTGTCATTGGCTACGACTTACGCAACGAACCTCATACGCCCTCGCGTACCGCGTATTTATCTGGCGCGACCTGGGGAAGCGGCGATGGCATTGACCCCGCGGTCAACCCGAACCCGAATCCATTCGGGCCGGCCTGTGCCGCCGCCTCCACCTGCGTGGATTGGCGTCTCGCAACTGAGCGCGCTGGAGACGCCATCTTCGGAGATGCCGCCGCGCATAGTTGGGATACTCCACTTATCTTTGTAGAAGGGATCGGCCAATATCCATCCAATGGCGGGAATCCAGCGAACGGTCCCTATGATGGAACGTGGTGGGGTGGCGACTTGCAAGGTGTGAATGGCAACAGCACCAACCCCGGCGCACCAGTGGTATTCAATGCAGGTGGCTCATCTCAAAGTTTGGGCGCGCCTGTTACAAATAAGCTGGTCTATTCGGCGCATGATTATGGTCCCGATTTATTTCAACAATCCTGGTTCAACGCCAACACCTGCTACAAAAGCGGATGCGGCGCCTCAAGCCTGGTAGACGTCTGGTACAAATTCTGGGCATACACCAACGTTCCAGATGGAATCAATCCTGTCTGGCCCGGGCATGCGTCGTATCCGTGGAGCAATACAGGACATAGCGCCTATAGCGTTGCCCCACTTTATATCGGTGAATTCGGTACCGGCAATACCGATACAGATTTGACCTCGCCCACGCGCGGCAGCCAGGGACAGTGGTTTATGGACATGGTGAACTTCGTTCTAAGCAGTCGCAACAATACTCCTACCAATGACTCTGGTATTGCTGTCAGTAATCTGCACTATAGCTATTGGTCATTGAATGACGAAGATGCGTATGCTATTCTGGGCGCAAATTACAGCGGGCTTGAAAACCCGAAGAAGGTGTATTCTTATCTGTGCTATATTGAGTTTGGTCCGTTCGCCATTCCGTTCGGCAGTGGTGCTGGGCAATGTAGTTCGACGGGAGCGTTACCTGCACCCAATTAGCAAATCGTAGACCGAAACATGAAATCAGGCGGTGTAGTCTGTATATACCGTCTGATTTTGCGCGAACGTTATAGACGCCATATAATCATGATGTAAGCAATTTTTATCGAAAGGACATTCCCATGACAGCAGGTAAACCAATCGTTTCTCTTATGCTAGCCGTTCCCGATGCACCTGCCGCAGCCGAATGGTATAAGCGCGCCCTTGGTGCGATAGAACTCTGGAATCTCGGATCAGTCATCGGTCTGGAGATCGAAGGTGCTCCCTTCTTCCTGGGCCAGCCAGAACATAACGGGTGGGAAAGCCCTACCGTGATCGGCACGACCACGCTGCGAGTCGAGGTGTTCTGCGACGACCCGGACACTTTCATTGCACGCGCCTTGGAAGCAGGCGCGACCGGCAGCCTCGATAATCTGAGAAACCATCAAATGCCCTGGGGGACTCATCGTCAAGGCGGATTCGTCGATCCGTTTGGGCATAGATGGTTAGTGGGTGACAGATCTCCGTTAAACCGTTTTCCAGCGTAATGCTGTTCTGTATTCCATTCAGTAAGCGGAGGGAAGCATGAGATTCAATGGTATCTGCTTAGTGACCCAAGACGTAGCTAAGTTACGAAATTTCTATAAATCTATTCTGCAAGTAGAAGCTGAAGGTGATGACACCTTTACAACGTTATCTACTAAGGGAGCAGCCTTATCGATCTTCACCGAAGAAGGCATGGAACGTATGGCGCCTGGCTCAATGCAGCATTCAGGCCATGGAAGATACACGCTTGAGTTTGAGGTCGAAGATGTAGATAAGGAATACGAACGCTTAAAGGCAATCGATGTCATTTTCGTCAAGTCACCAACGACTCAAACATGGGGAAGGCGCTCAGTTTGGTTCCGTGATCCAGAGGGGAATATTATCAATTTCTTTGCTAATGTGGCATCTTAATATCCAATTGTCAATACACTGCACAGTTGACCTTTACTCTTTCCTTCTCATTACTTATCTTAATCCTATCTTCTTCATATTCAATGCATCTTCCGCGGTGAGACTATACCATGTTAAGCGTGCTATACTTTCCATTTAATGGAAAGGTATCTACACTATGCACCCGCATCACAGCCAGTCAATACAGAACGTCACAGAATATTTTCAGCGCGACCCTGAAGTGCTGGCTTTGCTGTTAAGCGGCTCCATCGCACATGGATTTCAAAGCGCGACCTCCGATGTTGACCTCATGATCTTTGTCTCAGAAGAGGATTACCAAAAGCGTTTTCAAACAGAACAACTCACTTTTTTTAGCAGAGAGCTGTGCACTTATGAGGGCGGATATGTAGATGGAAAGTATATAAGCCTGAGTTTTGTGAAACAAGTGCTGGAAAAGGGAAGTGAACCGGCGCGGTTCGCCTTTGAGGGAAGCCGCGTTTTGTTTAGTAAGATCGAGGGATTTGAAGAGGATATTTGCAAGATTGTGGAATATCCGATCGCGGAGAAGGCTGAACGCATCAAACGCTTTTATGCCCAGCTCGAAGCCTGGCACTGGTATTGTGGTGAAGCGCTGAGGAAAGAGAATCAGTATTTGCTTGGAACCGCCGTCAGCAAAATGATTTTATTTGGTGGTCGTTTAATCCTTGCTCAGAATGAGATGCTGTACCCTTATCACAAATGGTTTTTGAAGGTTTTGGAACAGGCAAAGGACAAGCCGTCGGATCTAATGACTTGCATTCAAACATTGATCGAATCGCCAACGATGGAAAATATTGAAGCGTTTTATGAGAAGATCAAAACCTTTCAATCCTGGAATGGTAATCCTTACGGCTGGGGCGCGCAATTTATGCTCGATAGCGAGTTGAATTGGATGGATGGGAAAACGCCGGTCGATGATCTATAGACTGAGTGCGGAAGTTTCATCCGCACTTTTATTTTTCTCTCTACTGCCACATTTGTCTATACTTTTTTACATTTATTCTCCTCATAGTGAGACTTTTGTAGGGGGTATAAATAGGGACATCCCCCATGCAAATATCCTCTCTAAATGAGTATATCTTTTGCAACAAGACACTTTACACTTTTATGGCGGCCAAAACAACCATAAACCAATAACCCCCAATCCAAAACAATTCTACACACTATTTCGCCTGGTTTGCCATCCTTAGTTTGATTAAAGGAGAAAAAACTATGAAATGGAAGAAACGATTTTTTGTCGTAGCAACAATCATGATTGCAATGCTTTTTGCTACGGCGACCACTGTAGTAGCAGCGCCACTGCTACAACTAGATCCCGGCAACTTCGTCAGCAAGGTGGATAACCCGTACTTTCCGCTCGAGCCGGGAACCACATTTGTTTATCGAGGCGAGACAGAAGGAGTTCCAACCCGCGATGTGGTGACCGTTACCTATGATACAAAAGTGATCTTAGGTGTTACTACTACTGTTGTTCATGATCAAGCCTATGAAGATGGAGTGATTGTGGAAGATACCTTCGATTGGTATGCCCAGGATAAGGCTGGCAATGTCTGGTACTTTGGGGAAGACACAAAAGAATTGGATGAGAACGGTAATGTGATTAGCACAGAGGGCTCATGGGAAGCCGGAGTCAACGGCGCGGAACCAGGCATTATTATGGAGGCAGATCCGAAGAAAGGTGACAAATACCAGCAAGAGTTTGCGCAAGATGTAGCTGAGGACATGGCGCAGGTCATCGGCTTTGAAGACTCTTTTTGTGTCCGCTATGGCTGTTTCGATAACGTCTTGGTGACCAAAGAATGGAGTCCATTAGAAAAGGGCGTGGTTGAAAACAAATACTATGCAAAGGGTGTTGGCTTCCTCTCAGCAGTCATGGTCAAAGGTGGTGATGAGCAAACCGAACTCGTGCGGGTTCGTTAATGCTTCATCGTTAGATAGATTAGTACCGATGCCGCGTCTCAACACTAGAACGTAGCTTAAACAAGAGTGCGGACCTTTGCTTCAGCAAACTCAGCGCAAGGTCCGCACTCGTATTATTTTTAATACAATAGATTACTCTTTTTCCTTACTCACCTTCATCCAAGCTTTCTTCATATTGAGCGCATCCTCTTCCATAATGGGGCTTTCGCAGAGGATGCGGCCTGCACAGCCAAATTCATTCAAAGCTTTGAAGAGGAAGTTAAGTTTTAGATCAGACTCAGCAACCGGCAGGTGGTTCTTTTCGCCTTTGGGACCATACTCAATTCCGGAAAGGTGGATGTGCAAATGTTTTAGCGCTTTTTTCCCAAGTGCCTTTTGATAGGTCTTTAATAAAGCAATCCATTCGTCATAAGTATTCATTGACCCATCGCCGGGGCGGGCATGGAGATGGGCAAAATCAATGCATGGTTCAACGCCTTCGATAACCTTGCTCATCTCCAGCGTATCTTCAAACGATCCTAGCATTGCAGATTTTCCCATTGTCTCCGGCCGTAACGTGACCGGGTTGCCTGCTTTTCGCAGTTCGTCCGCGCAGCTTTTCAGGCGCGGAATGCTGACCTTCAACACCTCAACAGGATCGTTGCCAAAATAGGAACCGGGATGAAAGATAATATCTGTTGCGCCCGCAAGGTTGCCATAGTGCGCAGCATCCATTAATCGTTTGCGTGATTTGGGCCACTCCTCTTCAGTTGCATTCAGGTTAAAGAAGTAGGGCGCATGGACACTTAATGAAACACCCTGTTCTTCAGCCTTTTGCCTGATCGCCGCACAAGTAACTTCAGTCACGCGCACCGATTGCACCCAACCGAGTTCAAAAGTATTCAACCCGATTGATTTGCTGAATTCAATTGCGCCCACTGAGCCACCCGGCTTCTTGGGCGTAGCGAGGGGTGAACCAACCGTGCCAAATTGAAAAGATAGTGTCATAGGGTCTCCAATCTCTAATTCTCCAGTAATCAGTGAGCAGTTTTCAGCAGGCAGGGATTAGTTGCTTGTAAATAAAGATAATATACGTGCCCACAACGGCGGTCCAAGAATAAGCAAACCGATCACAATCCCAGCCAAGGCCGCGACGAGCACTGCGCCCGCGCCCACATCCTTGCCGACTTTTGCCAGCGGATGATGGACCGGGCTTGCCAAATCTACAACAGCTTCAATCGCTGTATTGATGAATTCAGCAGTGAATACCATCGCAATCGTCAGCACGATGACAGCCCAATCAAGTGGTTTTAATTTCAGCCACAAACCCATTGCAACAACTATTGTTGCGACCATTGAATGGATCCAGGCATTGTGTTGTGTTCTTAGCACATGCCACCAGCCACGAAAAGCATGTCCAAAAGCGGCGATGCGTGAGGTGATGAACATTCTGAGTGACATTATTCTTCTCGAATTTGGATGTGACCAATCCCAAGTCTTTCTAGGATCTCGGCTTGGGCTTTCCACATACGGGCTTTTTCTTCAGCCTGCGCGTGATCGTGACCAAGCAAATGCAAGACGCCGTGAACGACCAGAAGTTGCACCTCCGCTTCAAGCGGATGACCCGCAGCATCTGCTTGAGCTTGCGCACGCGGGATCGAGATGAGGATATCGCCGATATAACGCGCGCCCGTTTCCGGGTCCGTTTCGGAGGCGGGAAAGGAAAGCACATCGGTTGGCGCGTTGATTCCCAAGTAATTCAGATTCAACTCATGCAAGCGCGCGTCATCTGTCAAAATGATAGACAATTCAGAATCCAAAGTATGCGACTGGTGTTCAAACGTCGTATTCGCTGCACGTTCCAGCAAATTTTTTGGGAAAGGAAATTCTGCTTCGATGTGGATCATCTTTTATTCGGCACAGTGCTTACATCTTGCGTAGCGGGCGATTCCTTGGGGTACGAAATACGCGGATGATGTGTGCCGCGCAAGATGTTGACAAATACATCTGTAATACTGCTGAGATCGCGCAGGGTGAGTTGTGTCTCATCCAACTGACCTTGTTTTTGAGCAACCTCAATGGTGGAGCGAACGATCTTTCGGATCGCCTCTTCATCCTCAGGGCGTTCGGCACGGGCGCGGGCTTCAGAACCATCTGCGAGCATGAGCAGCGCGGTCTCGCGCGAGCGAGGTCGAGGTCCCGGATAGCGGAACATTTCCTTATCCACTTTGGATTCGTCTCCGCCGGCAGCCTCCAAAGCTTGATTATATTGATAACGCGTAAGCATTGTGCCATGATGTTCAAGGATGAAATCATCGATGCGACGCGGCAGACGATGTTTGTGTGCAAGCAGGATGCCATCATTGACGTGAGAAATAATTGCTTCAGCTGATTCAAGTGGAGCAAGGTCTTCGTGGGTATTCACCTGATCTTGTGGCTGATTCTCCACAAAGAATAGTGGGTTTATTGACTTACCCACATCGTGGAAGAGCGCGCTGACGCGCGTCAGCAACGCATCTGCACCAATTGTCTCCGCGGCTTGTTCAGCAAGGTTTGCGACCTGCAAGCTGTGCTGGTAGGTGCCAGGTGCGTTTCGCAAAAAGAATTGCAGGAGCGGAAAATCGGGACGGGAAATTTCGATCAACTGTAGCGCAGTGGTCAAACCAAGCGTTTGGGCAAGGAAGTACTGCAACAGCAATGCGATGCTCGAGGCAGCCAGTCCGCTGAAGATAGCCGCACCGGTTAATTGAAGCAACGCAATTAAATCTATTTGCACAAAGGCAAATCGAAAGGCTATCAACATAGCAATTCCAGCGGCCGCGGTCGCCATCCCTGCACGAAAGAAGGTCCATACACGACGCGCATTTCCAAGCACAAGCACGCCGGTCAACGATGAGAAAAGATAATAAGGTGTCAGGTCGAACGAGTTCGGCAGGTTATATGTCACGAGAATCGCCAGCGCGATAGAGAACACGATCCCCGTCTCTACCCCAAATAACGTGGCGATCAGCAATCCCATTGCAGCTAGTGGAAATGCGTATGGTAGAACCGTACGGTTTGGAATGGTGAGGCGTACACTGACCATAAAAAGAATAAAAGCTAACGCAATCAGAATGAGACTGCGCGCTTCAAACAGAAACGGTAAGCGCCGCCGTGAAAAATAAAGATTGACAAAAGCCGCCATCATGACAACGAGCGCCGCTGCACCTACCGCCCCTGCATAGTCTTGCCAAGGGCTAGACTCTTCGATCAACCCAAATTGCTGCAGGGCTTCAAATTCTGCGGGGCCAATGATTTGCCCGCGTAAGACAATAATCTCACCTACCTTATATTCCTGGATGATAGGTTGCACCGCGTCACGCGCAGCCTGTTTGGCTGCTTGCGTTAACTCTTCGCTATACAGGCTGTTAGGAATAACGAACGCCGTTGCCAGTTCCGCTACCAGGTCCGCTTGTTCTTCATTCAATGCAAGACTCACAAGAGAAGGAACTGTCTTTCGAACAGATTCTAATTCTTGGTCGCGGATGGCGCGGCGCATGACCTGCTCCAACACGCTCAATGATTCCTGCTGAATGGTATCCCAGCGCGCGGGTGGCAACGCAAGGATGCTTTCGATGGTCTGCGGTTTCAATGCGACATCTTTGAGAGAGGCAATATCCGAAGCTTTTTGTTCAGGGGTGGAGCTCTCATCATTGCGGACGAGGTGATGTATTGCAAGGCAGCGCGGAGTCGCTCGATTTGACCGCGCGCAATTGAAGGGTCTGGCGGAGCGTAGACCGGCATGATCGCATTCTCTGCCGCTCGGCGTGCCTCTTCCGTTCGTACTTCACTGATATATTCTTTAGATCGCGGCGCCTGGAAGTCGCCGGGGGAAACATCCCCTGGCTTGAGTGGCACAGCTGCTGGTCGCAACATCTCAGGTAGAACCAAAGCCCCATAAGAGATAATGCTCACAATGACAAGCAGTATGATCTGAAACATGCGGATGCGCGCTGGCACTTGACGAATACGCGCGGATGAAATCCCCATTTTATTTCGGTGGGTTCAACCACTCAGGCATGCAGAGCACGGAGAATTTCCTTTTGAAGGAGATTCATCACAGCGGTATCATCGAGTTCGATCCGTTTATCCACTTCCACTTGCTTGACCGCAGCCAGTGCCATACGCACTGTACGCTTGCGCACTTCATCTCCACTCCTCATGGCGTCTTTCATGGATTCGTTCAATTGGGTTTTAATGGTCATGGACGGGATTATACTAGAGATGGGGAATGGAATGATAAAAACAGGGAGTGCTTATGAAATTACTAATGATTTTCCTATGCAATCATTACGGAGGGCAACGAACATACAGAATCAAACATTGGTCTATTCGTTAGGCGATTGATTCCGTTGATCACCTTTGCTGGGCAACACAAGCAGAACATCCAAAAAGGGATGCTTGACCACTTGTACAGGCAGGCAATAAGCTTCTTCGATCAACTCCTGTTTTAATACTTCCTTTGGCTTTCCCATTGCTTTGATTTTCCCTGCAAGCATAAGAGCAATTCGGTCTGCGTAATGTGCCGCGAGATTCAAATCATGTAATGCAATCAGCACAGCAAGATGATCCTTATGTGCGAGTTCGCTCACCAACTCTAATAAACTCACTTGATACTGCAAATCAAGATGCGCTGTAGGTTCATCTAATAACAGAATCGGCGTGGATTGACATAATGCACGCGCCAATAACACACGCTGCTGTTCTCCACCTGAGAGTTCACCTACGCGGCGATCTGCAAAAGGTAGAGCACTGACGCGTGCAAGTGACTGGCGTGCGATTTCCTCATCCTTTTTGGAAGGCTGACCGAGAAATCCAAGATACGGCGTACGCCCAAACAGAACTGTCTCCCATACTGTATACGCTGGAGGCAACGCAACAGCCTGAGGAACCGTAGCAATATAGCGCGCACGTTGAAGCGTTGAGAGCGAAGCGAAGTCATCTCCATTCGTGCGTACATGTCCATCTATGATAGGGATTACGCCACTCACCGCCCGGATGAGAGTTGATTTGCCCGCGCCATTCGGTCCGATCAGCGCGAGGATTTCTCCGCTTTGCACCTCAAGTGAAACACCATGCAGGATTCGGCGAGTACCATAATCAACAGTTAAATTTTGGATTTTCAACATAATAGTATTACTAATCGTTGGTCGAGTAATCCCAAACGGAATGAGGGGCCGTATCGAGACCACATGTTTGATTCAAACTCAATATCCTATGATTGTCGCTGGGTCTCGACACCTGCACTCCTTGGCACCGTCCGCCATTGCGAAGCATCCCCGAATCGTAGCTGAGTGGGAGGGCAGGTGTACAGTGAACCGCTTCGCAGCACCGCCTACTCAATTAGCGTGTCATATCAAAACATCAAATACCAATACAACGCAATTTCATCAGTGGCTGGATTCAAGCCTTTGTACAAATGCGTGTCAAAGCCGCGTAGTTCAAAGCCACAACTTTCATAGAGACGACAAGCAGCGACATTGTTATTTTGAGTCTCCAGCATGATGCCTGGGAATCCTTTTGACTTTGCCCATTCAATAGTGCGTGTGATCAGAGTGCGTCCAACGCCTTGTCGGCGATATTTTGCATCCACGGCGACGTTATCAATATAAGCATATCCATTCCAATATTTCATGATTCGGATTTGTCCAGCAAGTCCCTTATCTATGTAAGCCAAAAAGATAGTTTTATCGGGATTGAAAATATAATTACTGAAATCAGTTTCATCGGAAGCATATTGTTTTGTGTACGGAGATACAGCTACAAGGGTATAACTTATCTTCCCATTTTCCGCGGACAAATCCAGCTTTGAATCGACGATGAAAGAGTTGTCGCATTGATTCACATCCTGGAGAGTGCTTTGGTCAATTTCACGAATAATGATGTTCATAGAAGTTTATTTAACGACCATCGGAATTCCCGCCACCATAAAGATGACTTTATCTGCTTCACGTGCCAATCGTTGGTTTGCCCATCCCAACCAGTCACGATAGACGCGTCCCATTTGATAGGGCGGGACAAGACCCAAACCCACTTCGTTTGAAACGATCATCCAATCCTGTTTTTGTTTGCGGACGCGGAGCGTTGCGATCAATTCATCTACTTCCTTTTGAATAGCGTGTGTGAAAGGTGATTCATCTACAAGGTCGTCCTTTACAAACTGCATGAGCAAATTACTGACGAGTAAAGTAATGCAATCCAGAATGACTACATTCGATTTTATTTGCTGTACATGAGATGCAATATCAAATGGGATTTCAAGTGTTTCCCAACTGGCAGGGCGTTCGGCGCGATGTTTTTGGATGCGTATTTTCATCTCTTCGTCCAACGCCTGAGCAGTGGCAATAAAAGTTACCGACTGGCCCGTCTCCACAGCTAGCCTGTGTGCATAGGATGATTTTCCGCTACGTGCCCCGCCGAGAATGAGAGTGATATTGCTCTTTGTCGTCATCATATTTTCTCAATGACTTCCAGCGAGGAAATGAAATCCTCTTCCGAAAAAATCTCAAGTGTCAGCACACCATCATACCTCGCGCGGATAAGTTCACTCCATACCGCGCGGATTTTTTCCTGCGGCATACAAGCTAACGAGCGATGGTCACGCTCAGCCAAGCCATGAATGTGGATGACACGGGTGCGCGGTAATGCAGCCTGCAAATAAGGAATGGGATCATGACCATCCAGCCATAAGTGACCAATATCCACGCAACGACTGACGGGAATGCAATCCAGCACAGGTTGAATGAAATCGAGCGGATAGGTTTCCAGATTTTCAACAGCCAGTTTGTCCGCGCCACCTACCCATTCAGAGACAATCTCCAGGGCACGTACAGATTGACTTTGCCAATGCTTGATCGCCTCTGAATCGGATGAAGTGCGAACTGATTTTCCATCCAAATGCAACACATATGCCCAAGGATCCAGTCTATATGTGCAATCAATGACGCGTTTGGCTTTGACCAACGATTGATCGTGCTCAGAACCATCCTCACCCAACTTAAGATCAAGTGGCAAATGAACGGTGTAAGTCAGGTCATGTTGACTTGCGATCTGTGATAATTCGTCTATCACTTCAGGTGTGGGCAAGTTGTTAGGACCATCATCTACTTCAAACAGGATCAGTTCAATGTCTCTGGCTTTGCCCACTAAATAACGCGCGTTGGGCAAGATATCATCAGGAATGATGTAGGAAGTTGTACCGAGGCGAAAAGGATAAGACTGCATTATGCGCCAATCAAAAAGGCTAGTAACACCACTACCTCAACAATTTCAACGACCATACCAAACACATCACCTGTCACGCCGCCGATCCGTGACCTTGCCAACCATAACACCAGAGCCGCTGCGCCCACTCCCGCCAATGCAGACAAAGCGCCACGTATGCCAAAGAGGATTGCAATAACCAGCGGAATGATCGCGCCCCAAATCATGAATGGACGCCGAAAGCCTAATGCAAAATCCGCGCCCATGCCTGAGCCCGAGGGGCGCGCGAGTGGGAATAATCCTGCCGGCAGAATGCACCAACGGGCCAAACTTGGTGCAAGTAGGATTCCAAAACTTGAAGCTGAAGTAAGAGATGCGAGTGCCGTCGCTTTGAGAAATAAAACCAAAATCAATCCGATCACGCCGAACGCACCCACATGTGGGTCTTTCATGATTTCCAGCCTTCGTTCTACGGATGTACTTGCCAACAAGCCGTCACAACAATCCGCGAGACCGTCGAGATGCAACCCCCCTGTCAACGCGATCCAAACAACAAGAGTGACGACACCTGTGACCAACGGCTGAAACACAAACGTTGCACCTTTCCATGCCAGCCATGTCAACGCGCCGATGACTAGTCCAACCAGCGGATACCAGACAGAGGCGCGCCCGCTATCGCCCGTGGACCAGTGGTCCGGGAGTCTGAACGGAAGTGTGGTCATCAAACCTAAGGCGATACGCAAACTTCGCATTTCAATTTAAGCCAAAGAATTAAACACAAAGGACACAATGGTCACTAAGGAAAATCTGAAAGGAGTTTTCTTGTTATGCAATGCTGCAAACCTTTGCGCTCTTTGTGACCTTCGTGTTTAAAAGATTTATTCCTTATCACTCACGCCTGCTTCATCGAAGGTTGCCATTTCACGCAAAATACGCGTTGAAGCCTCAATCAAATGAAATGCTAGCGCTGCGCCCGTGCCTTCACCTAGGCGCAAATTCAAATCTAAAAGGGGTCTGATGTTCAAATATTTGAGCATCGCCTGATGACCAATTTCCACCGACTGATGTGCGCTGATCAAATAATTGTGCACAGCAGGCGCGAGGCCTACAGCGATCATTGCGGCAGCAGTTGAAATGAAACCGTCCACAACCACAGGGATACGCCGGCTTGCGGCAGCAATCATCACCCCAGCCAATCCTGCAATCTCTAATCCGCCGACTTTATGCAAAACATCCATCGCATCGTTTCCATCTGGTTGGTTCACTGCCAACGCCCGCTCAATTACGCTGATCTTGTGCTCCAGAGCTTTATCGTCTATTCCTGTACCACGCCCAACTACGCGCTCGATCGGTAAACCTGTCATCGCTGCGACGATTGCAGAGGAAGGTGTAGTATTCCCAATTCCCATATCCCCGGTTGCGACGATGTCGAGTCCGCGGGCAGCTTCATCGTTCAAGACATCTACTCCAATTTGAAGCGCCTGTTCCGCTTCTTCAGGCGTCATCGCTGGACCCTGAACCAGATTCCGCGTCCCACACATGATCTTACGCTGAATCAATTCCGGCCTTGGTTCAAGCTCTGTTGCAACACCGATATCTACAACTGTGACGCGCGCCCCAGCTTGACGCGCCAGCACGTTAATCGCTGCACCGCCGTGCAGAAAGTTCAACACCATCTGTGCAGTAACCTCTGTTGGATACGCGCTCACGCCTTCAAGCGCCACGCCATGATCCGCAGCCATCACAATGACAGCTTTACGTTCCACCGAAGGAAATGGATCAGCCTTCATCCCAGCCAATTGAATCGAAAGTTCTTCCAATCTGCCCAAACTCCCGCGCGGCTTGGTCAAGGTATCCTGGCGTGCCCGCGCTGCTCGCATCGCGGTTTCATCTAGCGGTGGGATTTGTTTGATGATTTTTTCGAGCTTCATGTAGACCTCTATTTGTTAATGTCGTTACGAGGAGCCGCTGGTCGAGTGTGGCGTATCACGACAAGTATCGAGACCGAGGCGACGAAGCTATCTCCGCACGGAGCATGAGATTGCTTCGTCAGTCCTTCGGGCTTCCTCGCAATGACGGGGCTAGAATTCAATGCCCGGTTGAGCCTGAATTCCCTGCGTTGTGAATGGATGCTTGATTTCGCGCATCTCCGTGACAAGATCCGCATAATCGATCAAGGCCTGTGGCGCGTCGCGCCCGGTAATGATGAGATGCAAATCTTCAGGCTTATTGGCTTTGAGCCAGTCAATCACTTGGGTTATGTCCAACCAACCAAAATGCATGGCATAGGTGAATTCATCCAGAATAATCACCTCATAGTTTCGACTAATGATTTTCTCTTTGGCGATCTCCCAACCATTGAGCGCACGCGCAACGGTTTCATCCATATTCTTGGATGTCCATGTAAAGCCATCGCCTGTTGTAAACCAATCTATACCAAGTTTTTTGGCAGCCTTGATCTCTCCCCATTGACCGGTTTCTGCTTTGATGAATTGCACCACACAAACACGGAAGCCGCGCCCCCAGGCGCGCAGAAGGATACCAAACGCCGATGTACTCTTACCTTTGCCATTCCCGGTGTTGAGAATCACCAGTCCTTTTTTAATTTTCTTATTCATAACCATTTCGTTCACCAGAATCCTTGATTCTTTGCGCGTCGCAGAATCCACAGAAAAAACGGTGCTCCTGCCAGTGCAGTGACAATACCCACTGGCAATTCCTGCGGAGCCAGCACGATACGCGCCAGCACATCCGCGAACAGCAAAACGGACGCGCCGCCAATAATGCTGAGAGGGATCAAGCGGCGATAGTCCACACCCCACCAGATACGAACTATATGCGGCACGATGAGACCAACAAAGCCGATGATGCCAGCAAACGAGACCGCCGCCGCAGTGACGAGCGAGGCTGCAACGATGATGATAAATTTTGCGCGGCGAACGTTCAATCCCATTTGGGTAGCCTGATCATCGCCAAATTGCAGGAGGTTCAGAGAATATCCGGTCAGAACCAGTATTGTCATGCCAACTGCAAGATAGGGAATCAGAGCCAGCGTTACATCCCAGCCAACCAGACTCACACCACCTAACAACCAACCAATGGCACGACGTACTTCGCTAGTCGAATGAAGTATGAGAAACGATGTCAGAGATACAGCAAAAGATGAAACTGCCACGCCCGCCAAAATCAGATTCGTGGTTGGTACAGTTCTACCAATGTGTGCAAAAGTGTAAACAAGATAAACAGTAAGCAGGCTAGCTATAAAAGCCGCGAGCGGCACAGCCAGTAGACCGAGCATCGTGTATGGCCATTTTACAGACATTGCGAGGATCGCGCCCAATCCTGCACCAGATGCCACACCAATCAGATAGGGATCTGCTAATGGATTGCGGAATAATCCCTGATATGTTGCACCGCTCCCAGCCAGCGCCGCGCCGACCAACGCGATCAACGCCGTGCGCGGCAAACGGATATTCAAAAGGATGGTGCGAAATATTTCATTCGAGGCAGCACCCGTTATCACGCGCCACAACTCCGTTGGGGGAATAAATACAGAACCAATCGCCATACTCAGAATCAGCATGATGATTAATATAGATAAGGTAAGGACGAATGGATTGCGCATGAGGAAAGGATACAGGTAAGCACATATTGTATACTTATGTACCTTGTTTACCTGTCTGCCTTACTTAAACAACTCTGGCCTCAGTAACTTCGCCAACTCTTCGAGCGCATCCACCAATCGCGGACCGGGGCGGCTGACTAAATCATCGTTAAACGGTACGACCTTTCCATTCTTTACAGCACTCAAGTTTTCCCAGCCGGGCCGTTGCGCGATCGATTCAGGTGTGACTCCATATCGGGCATCGCCAAGAATGATGAAAGCTGGGTCGGCGGCGACCACTTGTTCAAGACTCAACTGAGGATAACCATCAAGATCGGCTGCAATATTATGTCCGCCGGCACGTTCAATCAACTGAGTAATGAACGTCCCTTTTCCAGCAGTATAAGGCTTGGCTGGGTCTGTGCCGTCCAGTTCATAAAAAACGCTCGGGCGCGAGCTGATCGAAGCGATCTTCTCATCCACCGCTGCGACACGAGCCTTGAGAGATTCGATAAGAGTGGTAGTTTCCTGCTCATGTCCGGTCAATTGCGCGATGGTTTCCAAGTTGCCATACATTTCCTCTAAAGTAAGCGGGTTCTTTAGGTAATAGACCGTCAAGCCTAAATCTTCAAGTTGCTTTACCTGCTCAGGCGTGTTGATTTCGGCAGCCAGCACAAGATCAGGTTTTAGAGAAACGATTTGTTCTGTATTCAATGAGTCAAATGTGGAACCGACGTCCGTTACATTTTTTGCCGCTTCAGGGAAATCTGAAAGCTTATCTCGGCCTACAACTTGTGATCCCGCGCCAATGGCAAACAAAATTTCAGTATTGGATGGCGCAAGGGACACTACGTGTTGAGCAGGTCCATCGAGTTTGATCTCACGGCCTAGTCCGTCAGTGAAAGTTAATGCTGAAGCTACAGGCGAAGCGGTCGGCGCTTCAGTTGGTACTTCTGCAAAGTGATTAACAAAAATTTTCGTAACATCTTTTCTCCATTTATAGTAAAGAATCAAAATCCCCAGCCGAGTACTGGGGAGGTTGGAGAGGCAATCCGAGTGGCCGTCCTCCACCTCCTTTCCGCGAGAGTGTGGTAGAACCGACCAGAGCGGGCGACCTGACTTATTCGATCCGATAATCAAATATTCGAATATCGATCCTCGAATTCACAGTTGCGCGACAGTGCTGGACTCACACCAGCTTCGCCGCTGACTGATCGTATTTAATTGTTTGGACCTCTTGCAAGCGTATGGCGTCAAAACTTTCGCAAAAGGTCTTTCATATTTTATGCCGTGCGTGCAGTAAAGTCAATGACCGAACTCTTCATGCGAAGCATACGTAGGTAAAGAAGTCCACTAACTATCATTGTTACAATGATCAACGAAATATTTCCAGAGCGCCCAAAGAAGAGAAGTGCAAACGTTGAGACAAGATAACAAATGAGCACAATCATTTTTTGCACAAGATTACTTTTGTTGAAAAGAACCACATACGGTACGAGCAAGAGCAGGAAATCATAATTATAAAGATACGGACTGACGAGCAAAGTGATCAATAATGCTGCGCTCAACAATAATTCATATAGTTTAAATGAAGACCGAATGAAATAAAACAAGATGACGAGAAAAATCAAGAGCACAATGCCAATCCATATGGCATTCACAAGTGATCCGTCAAAAAGCCATCTCGACAACCATACTGGCAAACTTGCGCATTGAGAACAAACGGACACATTGCCCTCAGTTTGATAGTTCAACAACATCTTTGGATAACTGATGATCCACGTGGGATCAGCTATAAAGCCGACAATGAAAAGAAAGATTCCTGCGATAACAATAGAGCGTATCACGCGTCGTCCAAAGTTATTTCTGCTTCCGATCAAATAGATCAACACCGACAACAGAATCAATGCTCCGACATGGGGCTTAAAAGTGAGCAACATCGTGCCAAGCGCTGTCAATGCGACATTTTCTTTGCGTAATGAGTAAATCAACAATGATGTACCAAGCAAAACAGGAAAGTCATATTGCCCAACTGATAATGCTCCCAACACAGGTAAAAAGAATAATGCAAGGGGAAAGGCAATTAATCGCAATCGTCCTGACCATCCATCGGTGAGTAACCAAACGGACAGAAATAGCATAACAAGATTCAATTCAAACCATAGGGTTGCCGCGGCTTTGGCAGGCAACAAACCTAAATAGAAGGTGCTCAATGCATACCACGGCGGATACGGAAATCGCGCCAGAAAGAATTTCTCACGAGGAATGCCTGAATGCTGCTGTGCAAGTGCCTCCACTCTCGGGATGTCATAAATAGGAACACGCTTTACAAGAGCTAAATCTGTGTTGTAGATAGCACTGAAATCTGAATTAGCAGGGAGTGAATTGGGAATGTAAAGCGCAATAGCGAACAGGAGGATCGCAATGAAAATGATGAGCAAAAAGATGAGGAGGTGACGCTTCATTGAGTTTCGCTGTATTTGGCAATGGATTTGATTAAACCGCGAAAGTTGAACAAATGGAATGGATAGAGAAGATACCAATACAGAAATCCAGGCAATCCGCGCGGGGAGAAAAAAACGGTTTGGGTCAGGTAGGACAAGTTGCCAACTTGACCTACGCGCCATTCGATCCACTTGTTGCCCGCAGCCTGATCTTTTACACAGACCAGAATTTGCTGTGGCCCGTTTACTTCTATAAACCAGTTTGGCTTGGCGATCAACTCTCGTAAAGCATGAAAAACTTTTTCAGGTTCAGCATGGACAGCAACTTCACGATAATCAATGAAACAACCTTCATGCTTGATAGATTTTGCTTTTTGTTTATCATCGTCCCATACGCGCTCAATGTGAACTGGATGTGTTTTTTCGAGTGCCTCTTTTGTCGCGGAATCAAAGTCAATGAGCTTGACCTCAGGAAATATGTTTAAAGCCTCAGGATGTTTGACAACGCTATCGGCAGACAAGCCATCGATCAATGCATAGGCAATGGGATATGGCACGGGAGTCATCAGTCCTACGCCAAACGCCATAAACCAAAGAGGGATTCCAGGTAGTAAAAACATTTTACGTTTGAGTCCGCGTATGCGCGCGTAGCCTAACATCAAATCACCATACGTCCTGATGTCAGAACTGCCAATCTCAAAGACGCCTCCGCGCCCATTGGGGTTTGTCAGCGCGGCGAAGAGATAGTCAATTACGTTTTGAATGGCAATCGACTGAGATTTGTTTCTCATCCATAACGGACCTAGCACAATGGGAAACAGCTCAGTCATAAAGCGGATCATTTCAAATGAAATGCTCCCTGAGCCGATAATCACTCCTGCCCGAAATTCGGTCACCGGGACATTTCCTTCTCGCAAGACGTGTCCTGTCTCGATGCGCGAGCGCATATGAGGAGCAATGTGCTGTTCAGGGTCAGCAAGTCCACCGAGATAGATGATATGTTCAGTACCCGCTTCCTCTGCGGCAGAGGCAAAGGCACGCGCGCTATTTAATTCGAGTGCAGTGTATCCACGTCCATAAGACATATTGTGAACAAAATAATATGCAGTGTGAACGCCAGCCATTGCAGCCGGAAGAGTTGACGGCATCGTGACGTCAACTTGGATCACTTCCACATAACGGAACCAGCTACGGCCTTTGAGTCGAAGCGGATTGCGGGCGAGGCAGCGCACGCGGTAACCTGAATCCAATAATCTAGGAATCAAGCGGCTGGCAATATAACCTGTTGCGCCAGTGACAAGAATTAATCTATCCATAGGAATGTGCTAATACTCGCGCACGACTCGCGACTCGATTCGTAAGCCCGTCAAAAATAAATTTGTGGAAGGGCCACATCGCGTACCAATAAAGAAAACCAAAAAGTCCATAGGGCGCAAAGTAAGCTGTGACGGTAAGGAGCGTTTGACCGTTTTGCGGTTGCGACCCGAATTGAAGCCAGGCCTTGCCAGGCAATTTCATCTCAGCCCGCAAACGCAAAAGGCGATTCTTTTCCACATCTTCGACACGCCAAAAATCAAGCGCCTCGCCCGCGCGGATTTCATCAGGATGACGCCGCCCGCGTCGCAAGCCAACACCGCCGACCGCTTTATCGAGCCAACCACGCATGCCCCAAGCCCAATCCATGTATAGCCAGCCGCGCTCGCCGCCAATCCCCATATAAGACCGAAAAACATCTTCAGGGAAAAGATTGAG
>WNFX01003286.1_pt1 | contig 20132 bp, 18 predicted proteins | sample 5400111 | NCBI WGS metagenome assembly WNFX01 (sample SAMN13153363, study PRJNA577476) | soil metagenome | isolation source: 40 cm soil or saprolite under grassland replicate 1 | place: USA:California | collected 2016-06-15 | reverse complement strand
GGGCATGACCGCCACGATTTCGAACGTGACCGGGTCCACGAACACGATCTCGTCCTCCACGATGAAGAACCTGAACCCGCGGAATCGCGGCGCGATCACCACGATGTCCTCAGGCACCGCGAACAGATGGAAGCTCCTAGGGATTCTGGTACCGACGCGGACATCGAAGTTCACGTTGCTCGCTCTGAAGCGAGAGGTGAAGTTCTTGTTCACCACGACGTCGTGGATTCGCGTCCGTTGCTGTTCATTGATCGATACGCGTCCCTGAGCCCCACCCTGCGCGAAGCCGGTCTGCCCGGTGCGGCCCTGTGCGGTGGTCTGGCCGCTCGTGCCCTTGTTACCCTTCTGCTCGCCGAGCTGCTTGTTACCCTTCTGCTCGCCGAGCTGCTTGTTACCCTTCTGCTCGCCGAGCTGCTTGTTACCCTTCTGCTCGCCGAGCTGCTTGGTACCCTTCTGCTCGCCAAGCTGCTTGGTACCCTTCTGCTCGCCAAGCGCCTTGCGTTCCTCGCCCATGGCCCGACCGGTTTGCCCCGTCTCGGACCTCTGGGTATGGCCCTGCGTGCCTAAGCTACCGGGCTGCGTTTGGGCGTGACCGGCGCCACCGCCACTGGACGGTCCTTTTTGCCGTTCGGCGCCGCCACCACCACCGGCCTGACCCTGGCTCATGCCGTGGTCGCCGGCCCCTCCTTTCATACCACCGCCACCGGTCTGTGCCGACGCGATGGTAAGTCCGGTGACGAGGGCTGCCGCCGCAGTCGTCACCAGAAATGATTTCCTCAGCGTCTTGCTCATCGGAAAGGTCTCCTTGCTGATTCTCCCCAGTGCTGATTAGTGACAACGCACCGGCACGCAGCAAGGTTCTAGTTAGAACTCGGCGAATCCGCCGAGATTCATGCAGATTTCAGCGAAAAGCGGCGCAAAGACGCCTAAATCCGTCCGAGCAACACAGGATTGACCAGGATCAGTCCCAAAATACCGCCCGGGCCATAGCCCCCAGCCGGCGCTGTGCGGCCCGGTATCCCCAGCCCCCAATCCCCAGCCGGGGCTTGCCCTCTCGGGCCGCCTTCAGTGCATATCTCGCTCGCGGACATTTCTAGGAACCATTTTCAGCCGACCCGGGAGATCAGCCGGGTGTCGCAGAAGATGTCCGCGCCGATCTGGAGGACGGAGTATGCCTATAACCACCGGTGAGCGCGACGAGTTCGGCTACTTCGTTGTCTCGGCCCGTTTCTCAGCGAGCTAATTGGGCCCCTTGTCGCAGCGAACGATCTGTAACCGCGGGGCCCTTGCTCTGTTCGTGCAGCTTATCTTCGACCAGGGTGGTAGCCCAAATCATCCGCCCAAAACTATAACGACGTCCCGCTGTCATAAACGAGACCCCACCTCGCCCATCAACTGCCCCGAATCCCCGACGCCGGAGGCAGCTGGCACGACGTGTACGACATGATAGTTCTGTGCCTTTAGCGCTGCCAATAGTCTTGGTAGCGCAAGTGTCGTGCGCCGCTGTATGTCATGGAGTAGCAGGATGCCTCGGCCGCGTTTCTCTAACCTAATTAGCGCCCGTTTTAGCACTTGGTCCGGCGAAATTCTCCGCCAGTCGTCGGCAACGAGATCAACGCTCCACACCATGATTCTTTTAGAGGCAAGGTAATCTTCTGCAGGGACTGGATGGATCAAGCCGGGAAAGCGAAAGAAAGGAGCAACCTCCGAGGGATTGCCGAGCGCTCGACCGACGGACTCGATGCCGTCGTCGATCTCCCGCTTCATCCGCTCCACTGACAACGTTTTGAGCGGATGATCTTGAGTATGAGTCCCGATCGAATGCCCCTCATCACGAATGCGGCGCAGCAAGGGCGGATAACTGTCCGCCATTTGCCCAACGATAAAGAAGGTCGCCAGGACGCACTGCGCTTTCAAGATGTCCAGTACGCGACTTGTGTAAGGAGATAGAGGGCCATCGTCGAACGTCAGCACCACTTCGAGATCGTCCAAAGGCAGGGTCTGGTCGTATTGCATCGATCCGACCCGAGGATAGTCCGTCGGGCTCACGGCGAGGGTTCGGCTGGTGCCGAGTGCGTCGGGGTTGCCCGGACACTCGCTGGCGAAAAGCGGGGCGCCCGTGAACCACAGCAACACGAGGACAGCAAGTACGGCGCGCATTGATCGCCCGCGAAAAAACGCTTTCGTATAACAAAAATGGCTTCCAATGTTTTCCGTTTTGCAATCTTTTATGAAGACGGTTAACGCACGGATTTGATAAGACGAGTGACGTCGCTTGTCGCCGGAAAGAGAAAGCGGGCAATCCTAGCTTCAGCCCGGCGACCTCCTTCCGGGGGGAAGAGCTGATACGAACTGCGTCTCAGCTGTGTGCGAACCCGTCTCCTGCCTCAATTCGGAAACTCGCCGGGAAACACCATTTCTGCTCGGGGAGACGCAAGGCGCAAATTCTCCCGTGAGCGCGTTGAGCTCGGCTAGAGAGACCGAATCCCGGCCCAAACATCCCACTAAATTCGCGCCACCACGGAAGGGGCCTATGTCCGAGTATGTAGGCCCATGAGTGATGCCCAAGGGAATCGAGGCGCCCGCTGTATGGAGAAGGGGAATTCGCAAAGCCGAGCCGCAATCCCTTAGGGTAGCTATCCCCTTCGTTCTTGCGGATAAAAATCCTGCCAGTGGCTTGGAAAATGTTGTGCTCGGCAATCCCGATCCTGGTCCGCTCAAAGTCCTCCCTCGGCGCTCCTCAGGGATCCCAATTTTCTTGGCTGCTCTAGCCCCAGCTGAAAGTCGCCGCGCCCTCGTCGATCCCAATATCTCAAGCAACGCCGAGAATGTGCCAGGAGCGGGGTGTGAGCCTCAATCGCACGCGCTCTCGAAGATGCGCAGTCCTGCCGTTCGGTGGGTGTGCAACAGTTCGGTTCAAGCCCAAGCTTAACAGCACCGCGGCGCCCATTTTTGCCAAACGGATTTATTCGGCATTTACCGCTGCCACGCGCCTCAGATCCTGCAGGCGGATTAGCATAGTCAACATGCGTTCTAGCTTGCGGTCGAGATGGGTTTCGTAACGGGCGAGACCGTCAAGCTTATCGACGTCGAGAGCCTCGCCAAAAGCGTGTTCTCGGAGCGCCGGCCGGTTCTGCAGTTCCTTCCGCCGGGCCTCATACGAAGGCATCACCTCGTCCTGCAGAAACTCGAAAAGACCGTCGGCATTCGCGGTGTAGCGATTCTCCTCATTGCTAAACATGAGCAGGCCTAACTCTGGCTTAAGTTTGATCAGTTCTTTCCACCGCTCTTGTGTTTTTTCGCTAAGGGAGCCAAGCGCTTTGTCGTAAGCCCGCGTCTTGCCTGCCCGAAGCAGGTCAAGCGCGCGAGCGGTTACGGTCTCACGCTGGTCGAGGTCGGCGAGCTCCATCGTTGCACTGGCGGCGGTTTGCTTTCCGATGTCCAGGTGCACGAGTGCCGCCTCGATCGTCTGTCGATTCTGGAAGACCGCACTTTTGAGACCCCGTCGATATGCCGCAGCCTCGGCGAGCCTTAGACGGCGCTTGCGCCAAAGTATGCCGACCATCTCCTCTACCAGGTGTTCCTCAGTCGGCCCCTTCGGTCTGTGTTCGGCGACGAGCGCATCGAGAAGCCTGCAATATTCGTCATGGTCCTCCCATGGCAAAACAGTGTACCGGGAGAGCACGCCGTGCCGCAGCGCGTTGAAGCGGGTCATCTCGTACCCCGTGGGGTCGGCTGGTGGTGCGGGTGTCGCTTCAGTCATAGCCAGAATCCCTTTCTCAGGCGCGGGTTGTTAGGGCCCAGCACCCGGGCAGTTCACTGCACCCCGCGACGACGAGCATGTATGGCCATCTTGCCAGCGGGTGTGCCATCGGCCCGTTTGTGCATTTGCTCACCTAGCTCTCTCGGTTCGTCGAAAGCCTCCTCGACGGCAGGGTCGACCGACGACGTTTGGGCGCCGGCGCATTCAGAATCCCCGGTGGGACCGCGTTGTGGTCCTCTTCGTTGCCATCGATCTCTTTGAGGATGGTTTTGCCGATCACGACGGCGCCCCGTGACCGCGGGGCTCCGACGACGTGGCTGGTTTCTGAGCGTTCTCGGTCGCCGACGTGGTAGATTCGGTCGTGGCCTTACGCATTTCAGCGAGGAAGTGATCTAGCCAGTGGGTCAGATTCTCGATCAGTTCTCCCTGAGGAAATTCTTTGCGCAGCGCGCTCACGACCTTCTGCGGCTCGGCCTTCAACCCGTGCGCGGCAAGTTCGGTAAGCTGACGTTTGGCGATTGCGACCGCGCTCGAAGCGGAATCGCCCGAGCCCCGATGGCGGTGGCGGCGCGGCGCCTCGGTGCCGGCGGGCGTATCGGTGGCCACAGGTGCGATTAGCCGAGCATCGGGTTCGGGCTCGGCCTCGGGCAGCGGCGGCTCGGCCGGCTCGGGCACCTTGACAGCCGGCGCGCTGGCTGCGCCGTTGGCCTTCGCCTGACCTTCGCTCAGACCGAGGGTGTTTTCGGCGCAGCGGTCGACGGCTGGCTCCGGCGCCTCGGCCTGCTCCTGCTGGCTCTGGATAGCCTCCGCTTTGCGCGACTTTCTGCTCGACGATCGGCTTTGCCGGACGCGCTTAACGACCTCGGCGTGCGTAAGCTTCTCGCCGCGCTGGGCATCCTCGATGACCTTATCGCGCACCTCCGACGGCGTACTCGGAGCTGCCAGCAGATAGAGCGACCGCAGCGGCAGGTCCAAATCCAAAACGCGTTTTGAATTTGAGAGGTCGAACACATGCATGAAATTTCGTGCCGTCTGGTCGCTCCACCCGAACTCGCGATCCAGAAACATCAACCATTGTCCGTGTTCGATGCGATCGTTGACCTCGGTCAGCCGCCGGCCAATCTCAACCACGTTGGCGATAACGTTGCGCGCCAACACCCGGATCGCGTCGGCGTGCTCAGCGAGGAGCGAATCGATGTCCGTTGAGACAAGCGCCGTCTCGGATCGGCGCGGCGCAGGTTTCGTGCTAGTGCCGGCCATCTTGTTGTCCTCCGATTGGAGTCAGCGGAAAAACGAGATTGGACTGTCCTCGGCGAGATGCTGAGGGAACCGATTTGCGTCCTCGATGATCTTGCGGCCCTTCGCGAGATCCATGTGGAGCCGGGCCGCGCGCGGAGGGATGCCGCGGGATCCCCGATACAAGCGCTCCTGTTCGCCGTAGCCAACTCGCTTCTCGGCTTGGAGGAGCATGTCCCTGGCGTGGCGGTTGATCGTCGCGTTGAAACACGAGCCCATTCACGCGGTTTCACCAGCCTCCAGACGAGCAATATGCTCAATGAGGGTGCTTCTTCTCCCGCACCATCGATGTCCAATTTTGAAGAGCGGAAGCAGGCCGTTCTCGGCGAGGTAAAAGACCCGGCGCGGCTTGAGCCCGGTGAACGTCGCGATTGCGGCGACGCCTTCGAGCAGATCGTCCGCGAGCAGGTCGGATTGGGGGCTGTGGGCGGGCTTCTTACCCGGGATTTCAGGGCGTGCTTGCATTTTCCGTTTCGTCGTAAGGGGAAGGGAAACTCCTTTTCCTTGCCTCCTTACCAGAGCTTCCCGTCCTTGACAAGGTTAAGAGAAACGTCTTACCTTTACCGCTCCCAGGGCCTGCCAGCTAATGCCTCTCACTGTCAGCGAAATCGCGGAGCGAATCGCGAATCCGGGCGCAGACAAGGCCGCCGTGGCCGTTATCGTCGGTCGGTTGCGGCACTGGACGGCGGAAGGTCTGTTGCATCCTGTCGGCGAGAAGAGTCCGGGCACAGGACGGCACCGGCGCTATGACGAGGCAGTTTTAGAGGATGCCGCACTGCTAAACGAAATGGCCGAGCTAGGCCTTCAAATCAGACTTATGCGCACATGCCTCATACTTGCGCAGGACGCAAAAACTAAGTGGACCGATAAGGCGAAGCGACGCATTCGCGTTTATCTGGAAATCATCAAGATGCCGGACGGCGAGATCTTGCCGCGCCTGCACGACGTGCATGAAGGCAAAAAAAGCAAAAAAGGGGATCAATTTTTCCTGCCTGCTCTGACCTCAGTCCTAATCAATCTGACGCAACTTTTTGGTCGGCTGACAATCGAGGGAAGGACCTAGAATGGCCATTCGCAAGCGAAAATGGAAATCGCGCGGGATCGAACGCTCGGCTTGGGTGGTCGACTACTTTGATCAGTCCGGCAAACGGCACATCAAAACGTTTGCAACCCGTAAGGAAGCTGACCAATGGTCGGTGACAGCGCGCAGTGAGGTTAAGCAGGGCATCCATACTGCCGGAAGCCTCAGCATCACCGTGGCCGAATGCGGCAAGCGATGGCTAGAACACTGCGAGGTCGAAGGCTTAGAGATGAGCACGATCCGTTCGCGGCGGCAGCATCTCGATCTTCACATAAATCCATTCCTTGGCGGCGAAAAACTTTCGGCGCTCACGGTGCCGCGGGTGAACAAGCTCGGAACCGATTTGCGCGCTAATGGCCGCTCAGCAGCAATGCGCCGCAAGGTACTATCCAGCCTTGGGACAATGCTCGCCTTCGCACAGGGTCAAGGTCTGATTGCACAGAACGTTTCGCGTGGCGTGCGGCTCAAGAGCGACGACCGCAGGGCAAAAGGTCCACTGCGCGAGGGAGCGGATTTTCCGTCTAAAGCCGAGCTGCGAACGATGATCGACAAGGCAAGCGGTCGATGGCGGCCGTTCCTACTGACGGCAGTTTTTACCGGCATGCGTGCCAGCGAGCTTCGTGGCCTGTCCTGGCCGGACGTCGATCTCGATGCCGCGATTATCCACGTCCGGCAGCGCGCTGACGCATGGGGCCGTATCGGTCCACCAAAATCCAAAGCAGGCAAGCGGGACATTCCCCTCGCGCCAATCGTCGTGAATGCATTACGTCAATGGCGGGAGCACTGTCCGAAGGGTGAGCTTGAACTCGTCTTTCCGACCGGGACCGGCAACGTCGAAAGTTTGTCGAATATCCGGGCACGCTTCTGGGTGCCCCTCCAGCTCGCCTGCGGAATCACTACGGCCGATGGAAGGACTGACGGAAAATACAGTTTTCACATGCTGAGGCACGCAGCAGCCTCCCTCTTGATCGCTCACCTAAACTGGACGCCGAAGCGGGTCCAGGCGGTCATGGGACATTCGAGCATCAACATGACGTTCGATCTGTACGGCCATTTGTTCGAAGACCACGACGCAGATCGTGAGGCAATGAAAAAGATCGAGGCTGCGGTCGTCGCGGCGTGAACTGCGACAAGACTGCGACAAGGAAGCAGAAAGCCTAATTAGATCAACAATCGCACTGAGCTTCCTAAACCGAAGGTCACAGGTTCGAGTCCTGTCGGGACCGCCAAACAATCTGGCTTTGACGTACGGTCCATGCCCGCGGTCTCATCACAGGACTTCTCGCGGACTCATTGTTGACAGGTCAGCTGCCGCCCAGGGAAAGCTCGCGCCGATGGGATCGAAGCGGCCCGGCAAGGTGGTGTGTCGCACCCCGCCGGGCCTGACCCGTGCCCAAGACCACGGCACGGGCTGACTGCAAGCGCTATGGCGACATCAGGCGAAACGGGGCGAGCGACGCTCGGCCGCGGTTGTAATACCCATTACGGCCTTGGGCGCAGCGTCACCATGCCGTTGTACCGAGACTGCGGTTTCAGTTAGGCCTTAGCGGGCCGCCCGCCCCGTCCCTTGCGATTCCAGGAATTGCATGAACTGTGCGAACAGCACCTCCCGCTCACGGGTCGACAGCGTCTTGCGACCGGACGACGCAGTGTAGTTTTCAAGGAACTGCTCGAACGCCGATCGCAAGTCGGCGGCAGATTGGCCGGCCGGATTGCCTTGATTTCGCGACATAGCCACGGTTCGATGTGCCGCGAGCCAGTCGGCTGCGGGCTTGAAGCGGGTCCAGCCGGGGATGTCAGCCGAAAGATTGACTTCCTTCCACTTGGGATGCCGCGCGCTGCTGTGGAACTGATCGATTTTTCCGAAGAACTCCTGGACGAATTTGCCCAGCCGCTTATAGCGCACGGACTCCTCCGGCCACGCGTACGCGACGAGCAACGCCCTGTTCGCAACAGTCGGAACAGACGTCCCTTCGGCAATCAGATTCGGATAATGTTCGTGGGTAATTTCCGCAGGCAAGTAATCGGAGAAAATCGAGTGCAGATCGTGAGCGGGCAAGCTGTCCCGGTCGAGCGCCAAAAAATGAGCCCCATCCTCTTTTTTTATCTTGGCCAAAGCCGCCTGTGGAGCGCCCGAGAGGACGATCATTGCGGCAATTTCACCGTCCTTCAGTTTCTTGACCGCCTCGTCGTTATCGTAGTTCACGCGCTGCACATCAATTCCCAACGCATTGAAGATAGTATCGGCAGTGACTTCCGTCTGACTATCCTTCAGATTGAAGCTGACCTTTTTGCCGCGCAAGTCGTCGTAGGTCCTGATCTCGTTCCTTGCGAGAACGTGAAATTCCGAGTTGTAGAGCTTGGTGATGTACTGAATGCGCTGCTCCAGGTTGGCATAGAGATGGGGATCTCGCTTCTTGAGGAGCCTGAGGTTGTCCTCATCGGCAACGCCCATGTCGATACCCTTCATGAATAGCACGTCGTTCACGTTTTGAAGGCCACCGACGCCCAGGACCGGGAGGACACGCAAACCGTCCGGCCGCAGATCATTCACGACATTTCGCATATCTTCGGCAAACCGAGCGCACGTGCAGGAAAGTCCCGATGTGACAATGGTCACCGCAATATCATTTGTCTGGCGCTTCTTTTCTTCGTAGCCGACCGAGGCTTTCTGCGCTCGAGCTTGCGCAATCTGAAAGGGCATGACCAGCAGGGATGAAAACAACAGCACGATGGCACTTCTGGCGACTGAGCTGGAGATCTTCATGACATCTACCTCTTGATTCCGAGTGGATGGGACCGACCGAACGATCGGATTCTCGAACCTGATCTGTTTCGCCGGCATGGGGCGAGCGGCCGATGCAGCGATATTCACTCTCTCCTGCTCGCCAGCATCTCCAGTCGTCGCGGCGCATCCGCCGATCCGAATTGCCTGGCTTTCTCATACCAGCTTCGCGCCATCGCGATATTCGGAGCGAAGCCGTGAACGGGGAGCTTCTCGAGCACCATCGGATCGTAGGTTCCGGCAAGCGTCAGCGCCCCACGCGCATCTCCGGCCTCGGCCGCGCGCTGCAGCACCAGCCGGGCCGCAGCGAGATCGCCGCTGGCGATCAATTCATCTCCACGCTTCAGCAGCGCGGCGATCTCATCGGGATCGAGTTGGTGGATCGCAAACTCTTTCGGCTTGTCCTGCGCGATCGCCGGAGCTGCCCACTCGAAGCGCAGCGACCTGCGATCGGCAGGGGTGTCGTCGGCAAGCCGCAATTCGATCGCGAGGTCCATGGCGCCGACGAAGTCCCGCGGCGGCTGGATCGTGGCATCGTCGAGATCTGCGGTCGACACCCGCCAGCTATTGTCGCCTGCCGGGTGGCCCGCCGACAACGTTGCGCCGTTCGTCAGGCCACCGATGAGCAACAGCGCGCCCTCGCGCGGACCGCGAACCGACACGCCGAGCGGAAACGCCTCGCCGGTACGGCGCGGGGCTGCCTGACCGGCAACCAGCTTGGGAGCCGGCCGGCTCGGACGCTCCGCACTCGCCGACGTTTGTCCCACGAAGCGCGGCAGAAACGAGTTCGGGTCGTCGCCGATCTTGGCGACCCCGCTCGTCCACGGCTTCCCTACGATAACCAATGCAGCCACGGCCGCGACTGCGATCGCCAGCGCCAGACTGCCCAGCAGTCTGGCAAGCGAGCGAGATTCCGCGCCGGGCGCCTGAACCAACGTCGGCTCGAGCGAGCGGGGCAAGCGGAAGCGTTCGATGACCACACCCCCGTCCGGACCTGTAGCCGGAGCGCCGGATGGGGAAACCGGTTTGTCCTCGAAGTTCTCGAAACCCGTTGCAGCCGTCTTCCGTTTCGCCGCATAGGCGTCACGGACCCATTTTGGTGCGTAAGGCGATGGCTCGTCAGGATTAACCGCTCGATCCAACGGACTCGTCATGGATCGCCTCCCGATTGTTCGACCTGGATCACCGCGTCAAATTGCCTAGCTCCTGGTTTAGCGGGGGCAGGAAGCCCCTTGCGCCATCGCGTCGCAAACCCTCGCCGCGGCGCCGCGCGCGGACACACCGACCGCCGGCGTGCCGCTTCCCGCTGCGCCGTCGCGATGGCGAGGTCCTACAGATTTTGCTTGGGTCTTTTTGCCGCGAAGGAAGTCTGATCGGTGTTGCCAAGCCCCGCGCAGAGCCTCTCTTGGGGACCGCGCGTCTCTCAGCCGTCGATCGGGTGGGACCCCAGCAAGGTATCGACATGCCTCCCCTGAACGCACCGGCTGTTCACACGAACACAGACAGCTACCGGCTCACTTGAATCTCGTCCTGGTTGGACCGGGTTCAGCGTTTTTTGCAAGCGAGCCGATTATCACTTTCAATATGACTTCAGTAAGGCCAGCGCCATCGGTCCAGCATCACGGGGCAATTACTTGTCGGGTCACGAGATTTTTGCGCAAGCTCCCGAGCTTCGAAAATTTGTCACGACATTTAGACACATTTGCCGCATACCGTGGCACGCTAGACACATTTGCTACATACCGAGGTCATGATTAGGATGAGATCTTGCCATTCGCATCATGCCGATTCCCGCCGATCCTGATGGGAGGACACGATGATAACACGACGCCGCCTGCTCGAAGCGGCAGGCACGAGCGCAGCACTCGCCGGCACTGGCTTGCTATTGCCGCGAGTGGTCTGCTCCCAAGCTCAGGCTGCTCTGAAGCTTTCGCCGCTGCTGTCCGAAGGCACGCAGGCCGAAGCGGTTCTTGACGCGTTGCGCGACAAGCAGCCGCTCATCAAGCTGAGCTACCGGCCTCCGAACTACGAGACTCCGATCGAGCATTTCCAGACGGCGATCACGCCGAATGACGTTTTCTTCGTGCGTTATCATTTGCCGGACATTCCCGAAATCGATGCCAAAACCTGGAAGCTTGCCGTCGGCGGCGAGGGGGCGAACAGCCGAGCCGAGCTCACGCTCGACGATCTGAGGAGCATGCCGGCCTTCGAAGTGACCGCGGTCAACCAGTGCTCGGGCAATCGGCGTGGTCTGTTCCAGCCGCACGTGGCGGGTGTCGAGTGGGGCTACGGGGCGATGGGCTGTGCACGCTGGAGGGGCGCGCGCCTCAAGGACGTGCTCGACAGGGTGGGCCTCAAAAAGGAGGCGCTCGAGATCGTCATGGATGGAGCGGACGGGCCCATCGTCGAAAAAACACCGGACTTCATCAAGAGCCTCCCGATATGGAAGGCCGTCGACGAGACGACGCTGGTCGCGTACGAGATGAATGGGGCGCCGCTGCCGCACTGGAACGGGTTCCCGGCACGCATCGTGGTTCCGGGTTGGACCGGCACCTACTGGGTCAAGCACGTAACCTCGATCATGGCCGCGACCCGGCCGTTCGACGGCTTCTGGATGAAATCCGCCTATCGCATCCCGGTCGGGAAGTTTCCGGTCGTGGCGCGGTTCATCTCCCAGGAGACCCCGGCGAACACACCCATCACCGAGATGGTGGTGAATTCGCTGATCACTAGCCCCTCGGATGGAACTTCGGTGAAGGTGCGTTCCCCGGTCACGGTTTCCGGCATTGCCTGGGATGGTGGCTACGGCATCCGATCCGTCGAGGTGTCAGTCGACGGAGGAAAGTCTTGGACCGACGCGGCGCTCGGGGAGGATCTCGGCAAATATGCCTTCCGCCCCTGGAGCTACCGGTTCTCGCTCAAGAAACGCGGCAAGCGCGTGGTGATGGCGCGTGCGACCAACAGAATCGGCCAGACGCAAACCACGGAGTTGATCCTCAATCCGGCAGGCTATCATCACAACGTCGTTCAATCCGTGACCTTGGTTGCAGTGTGAGGACCCCGATGCGCGCGATGTTTGTTGTTGCTGCAGCGATGCTCCTGCTTGCCGTCCCGGCTGTCGCGGACGAGAACCGGTTCGGCTCAAGCAGGCGCCGGGCCTGGAAAAGGTCGAAGCCAATTGCGCTGCTTGTCACAGCCTGGACTACGTCACGATGAATTCGCCATTCCTCAGTTCGGCGCAATGGGACGCCGAAGTCACCAAGATGATCAATGCCATGGGCGCTCCGATCGACGCGAACGATGCCAAGATCATCGCCGACTACCTGAAAAAGAATTACGGCGACTGAGCCGGTTGTTCGCAGGCCGACAACAATACGGGATCGAGTCCTGTCGCCGTCACGTTGGTACCGTCATTTAAGCTATGAAAAGGGCAGCGGCGCACAGGTCCGCTGCCCTGCGTCGGCGAGCGAGGCGCTCGGCCTCGCTTCACATTCGCGCGCTGAAATGGCTGTTGTGCACGTCGAACGTCGTCACGCGCGGTTGCGGCAGTCCGCCGGCCGCCTGGAACGCCGGCTTCAGGCGCGTGTCCATGAAGGTGTCGAACTCCTGCTTCGAGTTCCAGACGTCCACGACGCAGAAGCCCTCGTTCGTCACGCCCGCCACGTGGCTGACGATGCCCTTCGGCCAGCTCGTCTTGCCGTTTTTGAGCCCGAGCTCCTTCATCACGCCTTCGTACTTCTTCTCGTCGATACCGGGAAACTGCAGGATCAAGCACACCGACATGACATCACCCTTTGTTCGTGTTGTTGTTTCGTGGGCATTCGTTGCCCCGCCGCCGATCGGCGGCACCCCGCCGATCGGGCCGGAACCATATCGAGCGCTTAGGCGACACTATGGCGCCGATGCGTCATCGGAGTGTCACGTGCAGTTCGGCGCACGGCGCGCATGGAAGCATTTGCGCTTTCCTTGGCTCAACGAACACGCGCGGCAAGCTAGCGTCTGGCCCGCCCGCGCACGCATTGATCGACCTGCGGCGAGCGCAGCGCGCGCATCTCGTAGAGCGCGGCGAGGCGCAGCAGCACCGGGCGGGGGCGGAGGGCGCTGCGACGGATCGGATTGGGCAGGATCGCGGCGAGCAGCGCGGCCTGGTGCAGCGACAGCTCGCGCGCCGGACGCCCGAACGCGCGGCGTGCGCCGGCTTCCGCGCCGAACTCGCCGTTCGGCCCCCATTCCGCGATGTTGAGATAGATCTCGAGCGTGCGGCGCTTGCCGAGCACGAAATCGAGCCAGTACGCGAGCGGCACTTCGAGCGCCTTGCGCACATAGCTGCGCCCCGGCCACAGGAACAGGTTCTTGGCGACCTGCTGGGGAATGCCCGAGGCGCCGCGGACCTCGCCATCCTCGGCATCCTCGATCGCCGCCTGCACGCCTTGCCAATCGACGCCGGCATGCTGGCAGAAGCGGGCGTCCTCGGCGATCAGCACCGCGAGCGGCAGCGCAGGCGAGATATTCTCGATTTCCGTCCAGATCCGCTCGACCCGCTCGCCGCGCGCCCACCGCCACAGCATCGGCGCCGACACCGGATTGACGAACGAATAGAGCAGCGTGAGCCCATAGGGCAGCAGCAGCAGGCAGGCGAGGACGATCGCCAGCACTCGCAGCAGCGTTGTGGCGGAGTTGCGCGGCATACCGGGAATCAGAGCTCAGAGGTGGGTGATCAGGTCAACCGAGGCAGAGTACAAGGGCTCGCGGTCGGAACTGAGGATTGAGAGCCCTTGAGCCTGACCGCTGACCTCTGATCCTGGTAGGATCGCCCCCATGGTATCCATGCCGGAACGCCGCCCGTGGCGCCGCGTCCTTGTCCTGGTCGCGCGGGGCCATCCTCGCTCGCTGCTGTCGATCGCGATCGGGCTCATCGTGATGGCGGCGCTTCCGGGCGCATGGCGGATCGCGACGCGGCTGCTCATCGGCTGGGACGTGGGCATCGGGCTCTACCTGCTGGCCGCCTACGAGCTGATCTGGCGCTCCGACGTCACCCGAATGCGCCGGCGCGCCGCGCTCTACGACGAAGGCGCGCTTACCATCCTGGTGCTCACGGTGGGCGCGGCGCTGGCGAGCCTCGGCGCGATCATCGCGGAGCTCGGCGTATCCCATGGGGTTTCCGGCCGGCCGCCGGCCCAGCTTGCGCTCGCGGCCGCGACCATCGGGCTCTCCTGGGCGTTCATCCACACCATCTTCGCGCTGCATTATGCCCACGAGTTCTACGGCGACCGTCCCGGCGCGGCCTGCGGGCTCGCGTTTCCGGGCGGCGAGGAGCCGGACTATTGGGACTTCGTTTATTTCTCCCTCGTGGTCGGCATGACCTCGCAGGTCTCCGACGTGGCGGTGACGTCGAGGCGCATCCGCCGCACGGTGTCGGCGCACGGCACCGTGTCGTTCCTGTTCAACGTCGCGTTCCTGGCGCTCACGGTGAACATCGTGGCCAGCGCGATTTAACGCGTCACCGCGAGGTGGCCGCGCGTAGAGCGGCCCTCTCGAAGTCGGAAACATCCGACTTAGGAGCGGTGGTAGCGAGCCGCGGAGCGCCGGGCGATCGGATCGGAACCTGAGGCCCAGCTGCCCCCTCGCACGCTCCGCGCGCCGGGAAGGGGAGCCCGCGGCGTCCCCGCCATGCGCCGATGTGACCGCTTGCAAATTCCTTGTTGCAGTGCAACAAAACCGCGTCGGTCGCGTTGGGGCAACGTAGCACCCTCCGCCGCCGACCATCACGCGGCTTCTCGGCAAAAAGGTGCTCCATGGCCAAGGCAAAAGCTGCCGTCGTCACCGGCTCAACCTCCGGCATCGGGCTCGCGATTGCGCGGGCGCTCGCGCGCGGCGGCGCCAACGTGATGATCAACGGCTTCGGCGATGCCGGCGAGATCGAACAGACCCGGGCCGAGGTCGAGCGGCAATGCGGGGTGCGGGCGCTCTATTCGGCGGCCGACATGAGCAAGCCGGTCGAGATCGCCGAGATGATCCGCACAGCCGAGCAGGCGTTCGGCGGCGTCGATATTCTGGTCAACAACGCCGGGATTCAGCACGTTTCTCCGATCGAGGAGTTCCCGATCGAGAAGTGGGACCAGATCATCGCCATCAATCTGTCGTCGGCGTTCCACACCATCCGCGCCGCGGTGCCGGGCATGAAGGCGCGCAAATGGGGGCGGATCATCAATACCGCCTCGGCGCATTCGCTGGTCGCCTCGCCGTTCAAGTCCGCCTATGTGACGGCAAAGCACGGCCTTGCCGGCCTGACCAAGACCGTGGCGCTCGAAGTCGCCACCTTCGGGATCACGGTCAATTGCTTCAGCCCTGGCTACGTGTGGACGCCGCTGGTCGAGCGGCAGATCCCCGACACCATGAAGGCGCGCAACCTGACCAAGGAGCAGGTGATCAGCGACGTGCTGCTCGCCGCGCAGCCGACCAAGCAGTTCGTCACCGTCGACCAGGTCGCCGCACTCGTGGTGTTCCTGTGCTCGGATGCCGCCGCGCAAATCACCGGCGCCAATCTGTCGATCGACGGCGGCTGGACGGCTCAGTAGGCGGAAGCCGGAGTGCAGAGAGCGGATCGAACACAGCCGTGATCCCGTCGATCATCCGTCGCCTGTCCTCCATCGTCCGTCGTCCGCCGCGCAGCGACAAGAAGCGCATCAATCTGGCGCTCCAAGGCGGCGGCGCGCACGGCGCCTTCACCTGGGGCGTGCTCGACCATCTGCTCGAAGACGGGCGCTTCGTCATTTCGGGAATCTCGGGGACTTCGGCCGGCGCCATGAATGCCGTCATGCTCGCCGACGGGCTTGCCCGCGGCGGGCCGGAAGAGGCGCGCAAGCGATTGGCGGAATTCTGGCGCGCCGCCAGTCTTTCCGGCGATTTGCCCGGCGTGCAGCGCACCGTTATCGACCGGCTGTTTTCGTTCCTGCCTTACGAGACCTCGCCCGCGCAGCTGTGGTTCAACGCGCTCTCGCGGTTCCTCTCGCCGTACGACCTCAATCCGCTCAATATCAATCCGCTGAAGCAACTGATCGAGCGCTTCGTCGATTTCGACGCGATCCGCACCTGTCAGCGCCCAAAACTGTTCATCTCCGCGACCAACGTCCACACCGGCCACCTGCGGATGTTCCCGCCGGAGAAGATCAACGCCGACGTGGTGATGGCCTCGGCCTGCCTGCCGTTCCTGTTCCGCGCGGTCGAGCTCGACGGGGTGCCCTATTGGGACGGCGGCTACATGGGCAATCCGGCGATCTTTCCGCTGTTCGGCATCAAGGAAACCGAGGACGTACTGATCGTCCAGATCAATCCGATCGAGCGGCGGATGACGCCGACTTCGTCGCAGGAGATCATGAACCGGATCAACGAAATCACCTTCAACTCCTCGCTGATCGGCGAGCTGCGCGCGATCGAGTTCGTGTCCCGGCTGATCGATGAGGGTCGCCTGCCGCACGGCACCGGACCCGACGAGTACCGCCGCATCAAGCTGCATCGCATCTCGCTCGACGACGCGTTCCGCAAGCTCTCGGCCGACAGCAAACTGAACTCCGACTACGATTTCTTCGTGATGCTGCGCAACGGCGGCCGGCGCGCGGCGCGCAATTTCCTCGATACGCATTTCGACGATATCGGGGTCAAGAGCACCGTCGATCTGATGGCCGAGACACGGGCCGAATGGGCGTGAAGACGCCAGGACCTCGTGTCCCGGGCGCAACGCAGCGCGAAGCGGTGCGTTGCAAGAACCGGGACCCATCTTGTTGGTTAAAGCACCATGCCGCCGCCAAAGTCCAAGCAAGTCGCAGCGCCGCTGATCTCCGCCGAGGTCGGGCCGGCGCGGCTCGACGTCGTGGTCGGCGACATCACCACGCTCGCGCTCGATGCCATCGTCAACGCCGCGAACCGCTCGCTGCTCGGCGGCGGCGGCGTCGACGGCGCGATCCACCGCGCCGCCGGTCCGGAGCTTCTCGCTGAATGCCGCGCGCTCGCCGGCTGCGACACCGGCCAGGCGAAGATCACCAAAGGCTATCGCCTGCCGGCGAAGCACGTCATCCATGCGGTCGGACCGGTCTGGAAGGGCGGCAAGCCGGACGAGGAAAGGCTGCTCGCGTCTTGCTACCGCACGGCGCTCGAGATCGCGCGCAATCATGGTCTCGTCTCCATCGCGTTTCCGGCGATCTCGACCGGCGTCTATGCGTTCCCGGCGGATCGGGCGGCGCTGATCGCGGTCGGCGCCGTGGTATCCGAAGTCGCGGCCGATGCCGGCTCGCTCGAGCGCGTGGTGTTCTGCTGCTTTTCCGAAGAAGCGGCGCGATACCACGTCACCGCCTTCACCGAGCTCGGCATCGGGTGAGTTACCGTTCCGCAGCCACCGGCATGAACTCCGCGCGGATGTTTTCCGTGTGCTCGCCCAGCGCCGGCACCGGGCCGTAGCGCCGGGTTTCGCCCTCGCGCCGGCGCGTCGCCGGGGCCGGATAGCGAACCGCGCCGCTCGGCGTCTCGACCGAGATGCGCCGCAGATGCGGGTGGCGCGCGAGCTCACCCATGTCGCTCACCCGGGCGAACGCGACGTCGGCAGCGATGAGCTTTTCGATCAACGCTTCCACGTCCATCGTCGCGAGTACCGCGGCGACGCGGCCGTCGGTTTCGCCGCGCCGCTCCACGCGTTCCACATTGGTGGCGAATCGAGGATCCGCGGCGAGCGCCGCATCGCCGAGCACGTCGCGCGCGAGCATCCGCCACTCGCGGTCGTTCTGGATGGCGATGAGAATGTCGGCGCCGTCCCGGGTGCGGAACACACCGTAAGGCGCGATCGAAGCATGCGCCAATCCCATGCGCCGCGGCGGCTTGCCGCCCTCGTGCTGCAGCAGCGGCACCGTGACCAGATCCGCCACGGTATCGAACATGGAAACCGCGAGCGCCGCGCCCTCGCCGGTGCGCCCGCGCGCGATCAGCGCCTCGAGAATCGCCTCGTAGGCGTTGAGCCCGGTGGCGACGTCGACGATCGACACGCCGACCCGCGCCGGCGCTTCCGGCCCGCCCGTCACCGACGCCAGGCCTGCCTCCGCCTGAATGAGAAGGTCGTAAGCCTTGCGTCCGGCATAGGGCCCGGTTTCGCCGTAGCCCGAGATCGAGCAGACGATCAGCCGCGGATGATCGCGCCGCAGGCGCGGCAGCGCGAACCCGAGCTTTGCGAGCGCGCCCGGCTTGAGGTTCTGCACGAACACGTCGGCACGCGCGAGCAATGCTTCGAGCAAGGCCATGTCCTGATCCTTGGTCAGGTCGAGGACGGCCGATTCCTTGCCGCGGTTGAGCCAGACGAAATAGCTGCACTCGCCGCCGGCGAGCGTGTCGTAGGTGCGGGCGAAATCGCCTTCCGGCCGCTCGATCTTGATCACCCGCGCGCCGGCGTCGGCGAGCCGGCAGGTGCACATCGGCGCGGCGACCGCTTGCTCGAGCGAAACCACGAGCAGCCCTTCGAGCGGGAGGGTCATTGTGTTCGCGAGCTCGGCTCGAGTGATGAGGATCGCTCCGAAACCCTCTCCCCTTGTGGGAGAGGGTGCCGAGCTGCCGCAGGCAGCGAGACGGGTGATGAGGGGTTCCGGCCCCGGAAATACCCCTCACCCGGCGCCTCACTTCGTTCGGCGCCACCCTCTCCCACAAGGGGAGAGGGGAAGCGCGATGCCGGCTCGCTTTGGATTTGGTCTGCCTGCAACATGAGCCTCAATACGATCGCGGCAGGCCGAGCACGTGCTCGGCGAGATACGCCAGGATCAGATTGGTCGAGATCGGCGCCACCTGGTAGAGCCGCGTCTCGCGGAACTTGCGCTCGATGTCGAATTCCTCGGCGAAGCCGAAGCCACCGTGGGTCTGGACGCACATGTCGGCCGCGGCCCAGGATGCGTCCGCCGCGAGCAACTTCGCCATGTTGGCTTCGGCGCCGCAGTCGCGGTCCGCCTCGTAGAGCGCCGCGGCCTCCCGCACCATCAGCTCGGCGGCGCGCATCTGAGCATAGGCGCGCGCGATCGGGAACTGCACGCCCTGGTTCTGTCCGATCGGCCGTCCGAACACCTTGCGCTCGCCGGCATAGCGGCTCGCCCGTTGGATGAACCATTTGGCGTCGCCGATGCATTCGGCCCCGATCAGGATACGCTCGGCATTCATGCCGGACAGGATGTAGCGGAAACCCTGCCCTTCCCGGCCGATCAGATTTTCGGCCGGCACGCGCAGATCGTCGAAGAACACTTCCGTGGTGGCGTGGTTCATCATGGTGCGGATCGCCCGGACCGTGAGGCCCTTGCCCTTAGCCTCGCGCATGTCGACCAGGAACACCGAAAGCCCTTCGGTGCGTTTTGCGGCCTGCTCGCGCGGGGTGGTGCGGGCGAGCAGCAGCATCAGATCCGAATGCTCGACCCGCGACGTCCAGATCTTTTGGCCGTTGACGACGTAATGGTTTTCGTTTTCGTCGCGCACCGCCGTGGTGCGTAGATTGAGCGTGTCGGTACCGGAGGTCGGCTCGGTGACGCCGAACGCCTGCAGCCGCAGTTCGCCGCGCGCGATCGCCGGCAGGAATTTCTGCTTCTGCTCGGGGCTGCCGTGGCGCAGGACCGTGCCCATCACGTACATCTGGGCATGGCAGGCGGCCCCGTTGCAGCCGTTCGCCTGGATTTCCTCCATGATGGCGATCGCCGCGCTCATGGTGAGCCCGCTGCCGCCGTATTGCTCGGGGATCAGCGCGGCCAGAAAACCGGCCTGGGTCAGCGCCTCGACGAACTCCGTCGGATACGCGCGCTCGCGATCGAGCGCGCGCCAATATTCGCCCGGGAATTTTTCGCACAGCGCCCGCACCGCCTGGCGGATCGCGGCGATCTCGTCGGGCTCGTGATGGGGGTGAGTCGTCGCCGTGGTGATCATTCTCAGCCTGTCATGGCCCGCGCATGCGGGCCACCTAGTATCCGCTTTCGTTGCCGCCAAAGCACCAAGCATCCTCCGAGCTCGGAGGATTATGGATCGCCCGCATGCGCGGGTGATGACACGTCCTGGGATACCTCATCCCCACACTTCCTCGGCGAGCTCGACGATCATGCCGAGCTTTGCCCATTGCTCGTCCTCCGCCAAAATATTGCCCTCCTCGGTCGAGGCAAAGCCGCATTGCGGCGACAGGCAGAGCTGGTCGAGGTCGACGT
>WNFX01002113.1_pt1 | contig 20163 bp, 19 predicted proteins | sample 5400111 | NCBI WGS metagenome assembly WNFX01 (sample SAMN13153363, study PRJNA577476) | soil metagenome | isolation source: 40 cm soil or saprolite under grassland replicate 1 | place: USA:California | collected 2016-06-15 | reverse complement strand
GTCGCTGGGATTCCCTCCTCACCGATGGTCAAGCCAATGACTGCCGCACCTCGATCCTTGACAATAGGCAAAACCGTTGCAAGTTGCTTCTCTTCGCCATTGACTGAATTGACCAGCGGTTTGCCTGGAGTGTGTCTAAGCCCCGCTTCGAGAATTTTCGGTTCGTTTGAATCGATACAGAGCGGAACGTCCACAACAGAGATAACTGCTTCAACGACTTTCGGCATGATCGCCACTTCATCAATTTGAGGATGTCCCACGTTCACATCGAGCACTTCTGCTCCCCAAGCGACCTGTCTTTGTGCCAGTTGTTTGACGTAATCAAAATTTTGTTCGACCAGTGCCTGCCCTAGCTTCTTCAAGCCAGTTGGATTTAACTTTTCTCCGATGATGACAAAAGGTCTATCCGCCCCAATGATGACTTCCTTTGTATTACTTTTCAATATGGTGTGCATTGTTCCACTCCCGCGAGGTGTGCTCAAACACAAATTCTTTTGGCATCAAGCCTGCCTCGATAATGATGCGTGGGACAATTTCATCCCAGCCAACGGGCATCAGATGAATACCATGAATGCCCTGTCCGTGATATTTCTTGATTTGGCTGATCAATTCTAACGCGATTTGCACGCCTTCTTCCTGAGCGTTGCCTGCCACGTTGGCTTCGTCCATCCGCTGAATAATTTTCTCTGGCATGTAAACTCCTGGCACCTCAGATAACTTGACTGCCATTTTCAAACTCTTGATTGGAGCGATGCCGATCAAAATATAGACTTTATCCAAAACATTTCGCTTCGCCAGTTCATTGAGCCAGAGTTCCATTCCATTGATGTCGAAGACCAGATTTGTTTGGAAGAATTGCGCGCCCGCGTTGATTTTCTTTTGTTCGCGCAATGCCTGGAATTTTGGATCGGATGAGAAGGGAGAGGCTGCTGCCCCTAGGAAAAACTTCGGAGGGTATTTGAGCTCGCGTCCATCCAGATATTTCCCCTCATCGCGCATGCGGCGCAGAATCCAAAGCATTTGAATCGCATCAAGGTCGTTGATTTCCATCTCCTCGCGCGGAGAGGGGGAGAGCTTTGCACTGTCGCCAGTTACACAAAGGATATTACGCACGCCGAGCGCGGTCGCGCCGATAACTTCACTTTGCAAGTTGCTGCGTGAACGATTGCGTGCAGAGATTTGCAAAACGGGTTCAGCCTCATGGTCAATCGCGACTTGACTACATGCCCAGGAGGTCATGCGTGGTATGGCAGAGGCATTGTCAGTAAAGTTGAGCGCCGAAACATAGTGTTTAATAGCTTCGATATGGTGAATCAATTTGTCGGTGCTGGAAGATAACGGAGGAGTGATCTCGCTAGTTATGACAAATTCGCCGGCGACCAGCCTGCGTTCCAGCTCTGACACGGGTTCCGTATAAGCGGGTGGATGATATTTCGAATCACCCTGCCACCAATCCGGTTGGCGGACCGGGCGGAAAATCCCATCCCATGTTTCTTTGCGAGTCTCCGCAGACCGTGAAAGGAGTCCACTGACTACTTTTTTATAACCGATTTTTGCAATATTTCTAAAAATGTCTCGCCATGAATCCTGTCCCACCTTTTCCCAATCGAGAGGAGGAAGAACTTCAAGCAAAAGCTCCTCACGCCCTAATTGGAAAGATCGTTCATAAATCTTATACCAAATGCACGGCCGCGTTTTGTCTATGTAACAGTACTCAGACGTTGAGCCGCCACATGGACCATTCCGCAAGCCTTTTGGACATTCCATTGGACAGATGAACGCCGTCTCTTGCAAGAGGCAGTTCCCACACATACGGCAACCAAAAAGCGGACCTTTGACACTATATTCGAGAACTTGCAAGGCTCTATCGCCAAAGTTCTCTTTTTTGAAGGGAGAGTACGCAGGTTGCCATCTTCGACCAGGAGTAAAACCAGGCATAGGCACCTCAGATTATATATTATATATAATTTCTACTTGTCATTTTACCTGATTTTAGCCTCCAGAGGTAGTGTCTTTCTGCGCCCTGTTCATGAAGATTTGTAACGATTTATATAAACAGATGTAGGTATAAAATCTTTTGATATCGTGGCATTCATTCTCCTTTATCGTTTTATTCCAGTATAAGCTGTATGTAGCTAAGATCGTTTGATCGGTGTGGGTTTCTAACAAATGGAGGATTATGCAAGTAGATGTTCAGCGAAAACCAAAAACTTATGTTGTGATTAATCCTGTGGCGGGCCTTTCGCAGCTTGAAACTGTCCGTGAAAAGATCCAATCGGCTTTGCAGGCACGTGATATTCCCTTTGAAATCTTTGAAACCACTGGCAGAGATAATCTTAGGCAGAATATTCGCGATGCGGTTCAACAAGGTTATAGACTTTTTATTTCAGCGGGCGGAGATGGCACTCTCTCTGGCGTTATAGATGGTTTGGCTGGCACACCAATTCCATTGGTCATTATCCCCACAGGCACGTGGAATACTGTTGCACAAGTGCTGAACATTCCCCTTCAAATTGATCAGGCGATTGAATTATTATTTCAGGAGCATCACATTCAAGCAATTGATGCCCTACAAGTTGATCAAAAATTTTATATTTTGAATGTTAGCGCCGGAGTAGGTTCGCGGACGATTGAAGGTGTAAAACGCCATGAGAAGCGTCGTTTTGGCAAGCTAGTTGATTTATGGAAAGGATTGACCCAACTTTTAGAATTTCGCTCTTACAGATTTGAGGTCAAAATCGATGGCCAGCCTACCAAATTTCGAGCCTCGGAATTGGTGGTTGCTAATAGTGCGGCCCTTGGTCTAAAAGCACTTCAACTGGATCCCAATATCCGTATGGATGATGGCAAACTGAATGTCTGTCGTATTTATGCTAACTCTATTTCCGATTATCTTAAGTTAGCAGCCAGCATGTTTAGGGGAGATCAGAAACATAACTGGAATGTGTTATGTGTAGAAGCGTTGAAGGAAGTCGAGATTCGTTGTAGCGAAAAATTACCTGTCCAGGGCGATGGAGAGGTGATTGGTCGCCTTCCTGTCACAATTAAGATACGCCCGAAATCCATCCATATTGTGACGCCGATTAATTCTGAAGCGTAATATACAGTTAGCTCAGTTTTTGCAGGATGTGACTGACAGCCGTGGAGGCTGGTCCCCCAAGGGATTGGATCAGTGCAGTCTTTGCGTTCGAGACTTGGTTCGCCTCAGCCCGACCTCGCAGCTGAAGCGCCGCTTCGACAGCTTGATACACGCCCGCAGCGCCTCCGGCGAATCCGCGCGCTTTCATGCCTCCCATTGTCGCACATGGAATTTTGCCTTTTAAGCCGATCTCGCTATCCGCCGCGAGCTTCCATCCCTGACCTTTAGCTGCAAACCCAACGGCTTCAAGTTGTAATGCTGCGTAAATGCTAAATACATCGTGATATTCAAAGAAATTAATTTGATCAAGTGGAATACCAGCTTGTTTCATCGCTTTGCCCGCAGAAATTTGCGCGGTGTCGAAATACAACATATCCTTGCGATCGTGCAATGCGAGCGTATCAGATGCAGCCGCGGAGCCAGCGATCTTCACGAGTGGATTCGCAAAATTTGATGGAAGCAGGTCACGGCGAGTCAGAATGAGCGCGGCAGCGCCATCCGCATTAGGAGCCATATCAAACATATTAAGCGGGTCGCTGACCATTTCCGCTTTGGCATACGTCTCAGGCTTGATTGACTTGCGGAACATAGCACAAGGATTGCCCACGCCATTCGTGTGCGCGGTCAACGCAAAACCCGCGAAGCCATCGCTAGGAACATCGTACTCATGCATATAACGCTTCATAAGGAGGGCAGCTTGTGCGGAGGGAGCCATTCCCTGCACAGCTTCGAAATCGGAGTCGCTTGCGGTGGCGAGCGCGGTATCAATGTCTGAACCAACCTTATCGGTGAACTTCTCCACGCCGACCACGAGCGCCACATCTACCATGCCACTTGCGACCGCGAGATACCCCTGTCGTAACGCCGCGCCGCCCGACGCGCCCGCGGCTTCGATGGTCACCGCTTCAATGCCAAGTAACCCTGCATAATCTGCGAGTAACACGCCGAGATGAGCCTGGTTGGATAGATTCGGCGCGAGCATATTGCCAACGAATAAAGATTGTGGTTTGAGTCCACTCGCATCTTTTACTGCATCTTGAATGGCGGCGAAAGCAAGCTCACGCAAGCCAATATTCCAATGCTCGCCAACTTCTGTTTGTCCGATTCCTGCGATGACGACTTCTGTCATGAGTTCTCCGTTAGGGAGGGTAGAAATGTAAACAGGTAAACAAGTACACACGTAAACATGTCTGCCTGATCCGCTTATAGCCCGTATTTTGAATTTAGATTTTCTGTTAGCCAGGGCAAGATGTTTTTTTCTCTTAGGTGGTTAATAATTTTTTGCCAACTGCATTTTCTCAACATCGTTGGCACTTTCAGCGCTTGTTTTGTTTCGATATATGCACTTAGACCATCGCCGTTTTCTTGAAAGGCAGGGTTTCGCTTATCGTAAATCAGGATAACATGCCCTTCATCAAGTGATATAGTTCCATCTTGCTTTACGCCCACAGCAAGAACGTTTCTTACCAATTGCTAGTTTTTGTTTAATGGGCATGGATCCCAGTTTATGTTGTTTTGCCAATTGAATAGTTTCGGCACAAAATCCCAATACGAGATTTTCATTTCAGTTAATGAACATCGCGTTGTTCTTCCTCGTTGTATTGAATAAGTGCCATTGCAATGTTCACTTTCATAATTTGAATCTTTTGGCTCTAATTTCGGGCGTGAGCAGGTTCCTACTTCGGGTTCCGTGAATTTGCACTCGATTGCGATTTGATAATCTCCCGAAAAATACCCATCAAGGCTTGTTGAGCGTGATTCTCCGAGATGTCTTATTTTATGTTCCATCTCAAAACTACTCGATGAAATTTTACTCTTGCCGAACAAATCCATTCCGTCCTCATCTTTTAGTTCGGATAGGCAGTCAAGAAGCCCATATACAAACAAATTTCCCAGAACACTTTGTGCCAATGCCTGCGAGCTGTTCATACTCCGAAACCATTTATGTCTATCGCCTTCGGACATTAGGTCGAGTAATCTTTTCTTTTCCCGCTCGCTTGCAGTTGGATTGATGATGATGTTTCTCCACGATTCGTTTCTGACGAATACGGGTGGACTTGTACTTTGAGGATAGTTAGAATCAAGAACTTCCTGCTTATCTGCAAAACAAACCTCTTGATATTTCCAATATCGTTGGAGTAAGTCTGCCCGATACTCTTTCATGCTCACTGACAGTTGTTTCATCTGTTTGCCTGTCTACTTGTTTCCTTGTCTACCTGTTTACCCGAATACCTTCTTCAAAAACTTTATCTTCTCCAGCGTCTGATAGCTTGTGCCGCCCTCATGACTATTATATGGGTAGACCTTGATCTCCTTTTCGCCAGCCCAATAATTGTAGGCAGCATAGACCGTCGAGGGTGGGCAGGTTTGATCCATCAAGCCCACGGAGAATAATGTTTTTGCAGTTGCTCTGCTTGCGAAATTAACTCCATCGAAATAGGAAAGCGTGTTGAAGACCGTATCCACTTTGTCGCGGTGCACGTGACAATACTCTGCGATTTCTTTGTAGGGATAGGTATCCACAATTTCAGTCGCGCGGCGGTAATGACAGAGGAACGGTACATCAGGCATGGCTGCGACCACATCCGGGACAAGTCCTGCTGCAGCGATCGTGATACCTCCACCTTGTGAGCCGCCTGTCATGGCGATTTGACTCGAGTCCACGTCGGGGTGACTGCGCGCTGCCTCAATGGCGCGGACGGCATCCGTGAAGACACGTCGGTAGTAGTAGTGCTTCGGGTCGAGAATCCCTTTGGTCATACTACCCGGATAATGTGCATTGCCGCCCTCCGCGTATAAATCAGGCGTATCGCCTGTCGACCAGGTACCACCTTGTCCACGCGTATCCATCACGAAGTGAGCATAGCCGGCGCTTGCCCATAAAAGCCATTCGAATGCGAAGTTGCGTCCGCCGCCGTAGCCAATGAATTCAATAACGCAAGGAAGTTTTCCCGCGCGCTGCCTAGGAAGGATCAACCAGCCTTTGATGGGTTGTCCACCGAAGCCGTTGAATGTGACATCAAAGGTTTCTTGTGCGACGAGACCGTAGTCCACTTTTTCAAAGGTCGCGTTGAGAAGAAATGTCCGCGCTTCATCGAGTGTAGACTTCCAGAAGGAGTCGAAGTCTGCGGGTTCTTCGCGGATAGGGCAGTAGATTTTGAGTTCGTTGAGTGAGAGGTCAAAGAATGCCATGTTGTGTTCTCCTCGGTGGTCGAGACGCAAGCAGTCGAGACCACCTGTTTTAAATTTATATTTTCTTGTCATTCTGGTCTCGATATGCCCTTCGCACACCTGCCCTGGCGGGCGGTGCCAGGGACGAACGCTCAGGGCTACTCGACCAGCGAAGTGTTTACTTCATTTGTAACTTGCCACGATAACGTACATACGTCGCGTAATCGATCTCTGTTCGACGCGCGATGTATTCTTGTGTCTTCACTGCGAGACCTGCGCGGGCAGTAATCGCGTCAGTGACGGTGATGTCGAAGGCATCGGAGCCAGCCCCAGATCCGAAAGAGACCATGAGGATTCGATCCCCAGGCTGGGCAATGTCAAGAGTCGCAGTAAGCCCAATCACGGCTGCGCCTGCATACGTGTTTCCGATCACAGGCACGAGAAGCCCGGGTTCAATCTGTTCCTTTGAAAATCCGAGTTGACCCGCTACACGCTGTGGGAACTTCGTGTTCGGCTGATGGAAGACTGCCCACTTGTAATCCTTTGCAGTTGTGCCAGAGGCTTCCATCAAATGTGTGGCAGCTTCGGTGATGTGCTTGAAATAAGCAGGCTCGCCGGTGAAGCGCATGCCGTGCTCGGGATACTTTTGATTTTCGCGTCGCCAGAAATCGGGCGTGTCGGTGACGTAGGAGTACGCAGAGTTGATGATCGCCAACGACTCTTCTGCGGGACCAAGAATGTACGCGCCGCCGCCCGCGCCTGCTGTGTATTCGAGAGCGTCGCCTGGCTTGCCTTGCGCGGTGTCCATGCCAATAGCCATCGCATAGTGTCCCATGCCCGAGCCGACCAAGCCCATCGCGGCGACTAAGGCTTCGGTGCCCGCTTTACAGGCGAACTCCCAGTCGGCGGCTTGTGTGTTGGGAACCGCGCCAATCGCTTCGGCGACCACGGTGGAAGTGGGTTTCACCGCATAAGGATGAGACTCAGACCCAACCCAGACTGCCCGCAATTCAGTCGGGTCGATTTGAGCACGTTTCATTGCGTTGCGCGCCGCCTCGATGGACATGGTGATGACGTCTTCGTCGAGCCCAGGGACGGCTTTCTCCTTGATGGGGAGTCCGCCTTTGCCGCCTGTCCAGACGCGTGCGACCTCCCTGGCGGGCAGACGATAACGCGGCACGTACGCGCCATAGCCAACAATGCCGACAGGCTTGACGGGTTTAAGTAGAGTGGGGGAATGAGAATGAGGGGTTGTCATAGTAATTCCTAATTAAATTCTTTCCAATCATCGTATGTCTTGCGAGCAATATTCGGAATATTTTTCATTAATTCTCGCATAGATACTGTTCCAGCAGAAGAAAGTTCATTACTTGATATTTCAGCAATTGCTTGAAACTCAGGCTTAGGATTTAAGTTTTTCTCTTCTACCATCATATATAAATAAGCTAATGAGAGTGTATTATCTCTTTGATCACGTAGGCTCTTTTCGATTGAAGCACCGACAAGACCCCGAAGCAGCCAAGTTTTTTCACTAGTTAATTTGATTTTCTCTCCTGCCATCTGAACATAGCCAATGAGGAAGAGATCTAACATATTAGGTGTTTCAGAGCTAGTATGATGCTTCTGTACAAGGTCCCTAATCTCTTCGCGCTCTTTGGTGTTTGAATTTAAGTACGTTTCATAATTCTGATCTAGGAATTGGTAGATTTCATCCTTAATATCAATAATAGACTCGTGGGAATCCTGAAATCGATAAATTCTTTTTACTAGTTGGTCGAACTGATCTATAAACGTCTTTGCATTCATAATAATTTACACATACCAAAACTTTGACGTCAAACCTTTGTGCGCCCGACCTCACCCCTGCCCTCTCCTACAGGAGAGGGAATTGGTTGCCGCGATTTTAGTTTTCCTTTGTGCTCCCACCTGCACTTGCATGCAGGTGCAAGTGTTGTGTCCTTAGTGGTTAATTGTTTTGTATTCCCTTCAAAATCTCTTCTGCTCTATCTATTCTCACAACTTGCTCTGCCACCATCTGCGCCGCGACTTTTTCAATCATATCACCCGTCGCTCCCGCTGCAATCGCGACCTGCCGTGCGTGTAGAGACATATGTCCACGCTGGATGCCTTCGGTGGCGAGAGCACGGAGGGCTGCCATATTTTGAGCGAGTCCCACCGAGACAATAATCTCAGCTAGCTCATTGGCGGTTTTCACACCCATCAGCTTGACTGCGGCTTGCGCGGCAGGGTGGACCTTGGTTGCGCCGCCGACGATCCCGACTGCCATTGGCATTTCGAGCGTGCCAACGAGATTTCCATCTGTGTCTTTATTCCATGTTGATAAGGAAGTGTACCTGCCAGAGCGCGCCGCGTAAGCATGTGCACCTGCTTCGATCGCGCGCCAATCATTACCTGTGGCAATGACCACCGCGTCCACACCGTTCATGATGCCTTTGTTGTGGGTCGCAGCGCGATACGGGTCCGCGGCGGCAAAAGCATAGGCGGCGATAATTCCCTCACGCACTTCTTCACCCGTGTAGGACAAGATGCCATCTTGTCCTACAAACGCCAATTCTTTGACAGGAATCGTACAACGGGCGCGGGCAATTCGTCTATCCGCCAAATTTGAAAGGATACGTAAATGGACTTTTCCGCCAGTAATGGCTTCTATTTTCGGAGCCAGCCTCTCACAGGCGGTGTTGACCGCGTTGGCTCCCATTGCATCGCGAACATCATAGATAAGATGAACCACAAGAAAAGGTCCAATCGGCGATGATTCAATCGTTCGAACTTCGAGATCGCGCGCGCCGCCGCCAAATTTTTTGAGGACGGGGTCAATTGAATCCGCTTCGGCGAGAAGTTCGGCTTTATGTTCATAAAGTTTGAGCTTTGCTTCATACAAGTTAGTCACGTTGATAATCTGCATTTGTCCAATCATGAGCGGATCGGTGCTAGTAGTAACGAATCCGTCGCCTGCACGGGTGAGTTTTGCCATGAAGGATGCGCCCGCGACGACGGAAGGCTCTTCAATTGCCATAGGTACCAGCACATCGCGTCCATTCACCTGGAAATTGAGCGCAATTCCAAGCGGCAGGCTGTACAAGCCAATCACATTTTCGATCATGTGGTCAGCAGCTTCAGGAGAGAGTCCGCCTGTAGTAAATGGAGCCAGGTTTTCGGGAGTTAGAGCCGTTCCTAATTCGGATGACAAAGCTTCCATGATTTTCGTGCGGCGCTCGTCCAGAGTCATATTATAGAATCCAGAGATGCGGGAATTCGTCATTACGTCACCTTTACAGAATTGATTTTATGCTTATCCTCTGCCAAAATCTATCACATTTATGAGATAATAGCGGGCGAGGTGTCATTGAAATGCTATTAACGCGTGAACAACTTCAAGAAAGACTTATTGCTCTACACAAAGCCAGCCTCGAATTAGTGAAAGACGTTTCGCTGGATCATTTATTGGAACGGATTGCCAAGGTTGCCTGCGAACAGTCAGATGCACGTTATGCGGCGCTCGGGGTATTGGATGAGGATGGCAAATTGGTGAAATTCATTACAGTGGGAATGACTGATGATGAGATCAAACGCATTGCTCATCCGCCTGTTGGGAAAGGATTGATCGGCGAATTGATGAATACAGAAGTCCCTTTGCGTATACCTATTATCCAGGAACATCCACACTCCTCGGGTTTTCCAGCTCATCATCCTCAAATGATTTCGTTTCTAGGTGTGCCTATTCGGGCCGCCAATCACCAATTGGGACAAATCTACCTAACGGAAAAGATTGACGCGCCCGAATTTACCGCCGACGATGAAAAAATTATCCAGATGCTGGCTGCCTATGCCGCTGCGGCAATTCAAAATGCTCGCTTGCATGAGAATACTCACCGTCTAGCTGTGCTCGAAGAGCGCGAACGCATCGGTATGGATTTGCATGACGGTATCATTCAGTCGATTTATGGAGTGGGATTGTCTCTCGAAAGCGCATTGCATTCGTTTGAAGATGATCCCGTGGACGCAAAAACACGTATTCAGTATTCTATTGATAGTTTGAATCAAGCCATACGCGATTTACGCGGTTATATTTTAGACTTAAGGCCTCGTCAGATGGGTAGCGAAGGTCTGATGAGCGGCTTGAATCGCCTCATCACTGAGTTTCGCGCCAATACACTTGCAACTGTACAGCTTTCCGGGATCGATAAGGAATTAGAAGATCTGCCTCAGTCGAATTCAATGGTGTTATTCCATATCTGCCAAGAGGCTTTAGCGAATATTGCAAGGCATGCCAAGGCAAAACAAGTGGATATTTCGCTTTGGTCAACAGATGAACGTGTGTTGATGGAGATTCACGATAATGGGAAAGGCTTTGAAATGGAAAAGATGAGCATGACCATCGGACATGGACTCGCGAATATGCAAACGCGGGCGCGTTCCGTTGGCGGTGATGTGGATCTATCATCAGTTGTGGGTGAAGGCACGACCGTGCTGGCATGGGTTCCACGTCGCGCGCGCAGACCAGCGTAGCACGCCGCAAAGCGGCAGTGCGGATAAAAGTATCGAATCAAAAGTTTCTTTTCTATCGAATCACAGGATCTTGAGTCTCATAAATTAAGAAACAAAAAGTTTTCAGCGCGCGGTTCTTTAAGAGCATAGTTCCATATTTGTGTTCTTGAAGTTAAATATTGGATTAAAACCCTATATATGGGGGGTAAAAAAATTTGTTAGGCGTAATTGGCTGAAACGTGTGTTCTATAAAAAAATAAAATCTATTCATTGTTTGCGCGATGAATCTTTAACATTGAGTGACCTTAAAAAAACAGAAGTTTTAAAACTTGCGTAGGCTTTACGTGTTGTTATTTTCCATGTATATCTGCTAGAATGTATGCACGCTGAGATAAAGATGTGGTGAAAGAACCCCATCGCAAGTCCCACTAGATCTCATATAAAATTTTATAAATAGAATAAAGCGAGCCGCTGACTAAGCGGATTAATTCGACGTACTTTATTCCCCTACATATGGAGCAATACATGAACGCAGAACAGGCATGGCAATCAGTACTAGGGCAACTCCAGATGGAAATGCCACGCGCCTCTTTCGATACTTGGGTGCGCGACACCAAACCAGTTTCTTATCAAGATGGAACTTTGACCATTGGAGTGCGCAATGCATATGCGCGCGATTGGCTTGAGAGTCGCCTCGCGAGTACTGTTAGTCGCTTGCTTGTTGGAATTATGAATGCCAGCGTTGCAGTCAACTTTATCGTGGATAGCAACGAAGTAGATCTCATGAGAGATGAAGCGTATCTTCCCCAGCCGGAACCGATCGCGGCTTACGAACAGCCTGCGCGCCCTTCAAACCTGAATCCGCGCTATATCTTCGAGACATTTGTCGTTGGCTCTGGCAACCGGCTTGCGAACGCGGCTTGTCTTGCAGTCGCGGAGAAACCAGCCCGTGCCTACAATCCGCTTTTTCTGTATGGAGGAGTTGGTTTAGGCAAAACGCATCTTCTCCATGCGATTGGGAATGCTTGTCACGTGCGCGGCCTAAATGTTTTATATGTATCCTCCGAAGAATTCACCAATGACATGATCAGTGCCATCCGCACACACACTAATCAGGCTTTCCGTGAGAAATATCGTTCAGCCGATGTGTTGCTAGTAGATGATATTCAGTTCATTGCTGGTAAGGAATCTACACAAGAAGAATTCTTCCACACTTTCAATACCCTGCATGGGCAGGATAAACAAATCATTGTTTCTTCAGATCGTCCGCCAAAATCTTTTAATACCCTAGATGAACGATTGCGCTCACGCTTCGAGTGGGGGTTGACCGCCGATATCCAACCACCTGATTTCGAAACACGTTTGGCGATCTTGCGCTCAAAAGCCGAACGTACTGGCCGGCCGATCCCAGCTGAGATTTTGGAGAACATTGCGCGGCGCGTGCAATCCAACATCCGTGAATTGGAAGGCGCGCTGAACCGTATCCTTGCTTTTGCAGACTTAAGCGGCATTCCCATGACGCCAAACCTTGTTGAAGTAGCTCTGGTTGACTTGTTGCCCCAGCGTAGTGATGTTGAACCACAAAAGATCATCGAACTGGTTGCGAAGGAATGGCAGACGACTGTGGAAGCATTGCTCGGTCGTGACCGGTCACAGAAGATTGCTCAACCCCGACAAGTTGCCATGTATCTACTGCGGAAAGAGACAGACGCATCCCTGCCGCAGATTGGCGAAGTCCTTGGTGGACGGGATCACACCACGGTCATGTATGCCATTCAAAAAATTGCTGGTGACATCGAAACCAAAACAGACTTGCGCAAGCGCGTAGTCAACATCAAGCAGCAATTATATGGTCAGGGGGCCGTGATTTAGGGAATGATATTTGTCACCGTCCCGGAGGTCTGGAAGGGAACCTCCGGGACGGCTTGCTCAAGGTGATTTTGTAGACTTGCCTCGAGGAAACTCGAGGCTTTTTGTTTCTTTGATAGAATGTCTTTCCTGGAACATTTATGATCCCTGGCTTAGATGGTTTGCGCGCGATCGCGATCTTGCTTGTTTTCTCATCTCATAGTGACCTCATAGCGGTTGGGTGGGTTGGGGTTCAGCTCTTTTTTGTTTTGTCTGGTTTCCTAATTACAGGTATTTTGCTGGATATGAAGGACTCACTACCTTCGGGGGAATATTTCACCAAGTTCTACGGCAGGAGATTCTTGAGGATTTTTCCACTTTACTATTTTTATCTTGCCGCGATGGCTGTCATTGCTTACAGGCTCATATTGGCGGATTTTCGACCGAATTACATGCAAATCTTTTTTGACCAGGTTCGGTATGCGGTCCTGTATGTCTACGATTTTTACTATCGGGTTCCATCATTCCAGCCATCCCAGTTTCTCGACCATTTCTGGTCTCTATCTGTAGAGGAACAGTTCTACATTATTTGGCCGCTGATATTGTTACTCTTTCCCCAAAAACATCTGAAGAGGTTGTTTATTTCATTCATCATCTTGGGAGTTGTCTTTCGAGCCATGTTGTACTTGTTATATGTTTCAGGCAGCAGTTTATGGGTTTTTCGTGAGCCTTTTGCACTTGTTATTTATTCATGGCCGTTCAGTCATCTTGATGCCTTTGCCTTTGGAGCATATATATCAAGATATCCAATCTGGCGCCCCAAACAACAATTGTTATTTTTAGCATTGCTTGTCTCTGTAAGCGGGTTCATAGCCACGTACCTTACCACCGGTAACATTGGATTGGTTTCTGCATTCGGATACGATTTACGATCAAGTGCTGGATATCAGTTTATTTGGGTGTATACCCTGCTCAATTATTTTTTTGCGGTGTTGATCTATTGCGTGGTTCGTGAGAAGATGTTGACCAGGTTCCTTGAGATGCCATGGTTGCGTTATCTTGGAAAGATCTCTTATGGCATGTACGTATATCATTTAGCTTTGATTTGGTTTGTGTGGCGCTTTTTTGAGGAGAGAATACAAGGTGGAATGGCATATTGGATAAAGGTTGCGGTCTCTTTATCTGCCACAATTCTTATAGCTACCTTAAGTTATTATTTACTGGAGAGACCGATTCTGAACTTGAAGGATCGCTTCTTTTACTGGTCACAACCTCAGGTTGATGAGAAGTTGAACTAATTTTTGTGATATAATCCCACCGTGGCGCCAAAGGCGCCACATATCTTGCCTGGGACGGGCAATAAGCGTCCTTGAGTGGGTATTGATCCCCACTAAACTCATTCCGTTCCGCGTCAGTCTTTGAACTGCACGTTGGAGGACGGCAAAAGTTAGGAGAAATAAATGGCTGTCATTTCTATGAAAGCCCTGCTTGAGAGTGGTGTTCATTTTGGACATCGCACCAACAAGTGGGAACCCCGTATGAAACCGTATATCTTCACTGAACGTAACGGTATTCATATTATTGACTTACAACAGACTTCCAAGCTGTTGAATCAGGCGTACAATGTAATCCGTGATGCGGTCGCCAATGGTGGGATAGTATTGTTTGTAGGTACCAAGCGTCAGGCACAGGAAACTGTCGCGGAAGAAGCCACTCGCTGTGGTATGCCTTACGTAACCGAGCGCTGGATGGGTGGTATGTTGACTAATTGGTCTACCATGCATGCCCGCATTCAGGAACTCGAGCGCCTTGAGAAGATGCGCGATAACAATGAATTAGATCGCCTGACCAAAAAGGAAGGTCTACTAATTGGTCGTGAGATTACACGCCTTACCACACGTCTTTCAGGCACACGCACAATGAAACGTCGACCAGATGTGCTCTTCATTGTGGATGTTGGTCGCGAAGAAGCTGCGGTGCACGAAGCGAATCTGCTTAATATCCCGATCGTCGCATTGGTGGATACAAATTGCAATCCCCAAAATATTGACTATGTGATTCCTTCCAACGATGATGCCATTCGCGCGATCAAGCTATTGGTTGCCAAGGTCGCAGATGCTGTTCTTGAGGGCAAAGCAGTGCGCAAGGAAGAGGAAGGGGAGGAGAAGCCTGTTGAAGAGGCACAAGCCCGATCTGAAAAATCAACTCGCCGAATCCCGAAGGTCGTGGACGTTGACGAGGAGCTGGAAGACAATGCACTTCTCGGAGAATCTACTCTAGCGAAGCTGAGCGCAGCCCGCGAAGATGTTACAGAAGTACCTGCTGCTGAAAAAACAGAAAAAGAATTACCGACAGCCATTGAAGCTAGTGCAGAAAATAAAGATGTCTCAGAGAAAGAGACATCAGACAAGACAGACACAGAGTAATTGTTTGAAGTAAGATAAGGATAATATAGATGGAAATCACGACCGAAATGATCAAAGAGTTGCGCGCTGCGACCAATGCCGGTATCTTGGATTGCCGCAAAGCGCTCACTGAAGCAAATGGTGACTTTCAAAAAGCTGTGGATTGGCTGCGTGAAAAAGGCATGGCAACTGCCGCCAAACGCGCTGATCGCGAAGCTTCCCAAGGCGTCGTGGAGCTCTATTCGCATGGCGGTGGACGTGTAGGTGTGATAGTGGAAGTCAACTGCGAGACTGATTTCGTGGCTCGCTCGGACAAGTTCCGCGAATTGGCTCATGAAATTGCGTTGCAGATCGCTGCCTCTGCACCGCGCTATCTCAAAGCCGAAGATATTCCAGCAGCTGTATTGGAGCATGAGTCAGAGATTGCCCGTGCCCGCGCGAAAGAAGAAGGCAAACCTGAAAACGTCACCGAGAAAATCGTGCAGGGACGTCTCGAAAAGTTTAAGGATGAAGTTGTCCTTTCACGCCAGGTATACATTCGCGATGAGTCAATCACAGTTGAAAAGTTGATTCTTCAAACAGTGGCTGCGATTGGTGAGAATGTGATCGTGCGACGCTTCCAGCGCTGGGAGCTGGGTGAAAGTTTGAACAACTAATATTGAAATGACCAACCAAAAGGTTGGTCATTTTTATAGCACCCCTCCCGCCCTTCGGGCACCCTCCCCATTTTCGCAGAAAATGGGGAGGGATGGGGTGGGGCAGGAAGGAGCATTATGACTGTAATCAAATATAAACGTATTCTTCTCAAACTCAGTGGGGAAGCACTGGCAAGCAAATCGGGTTTTGGCATAGATGTAGATGAGGCTGAATCCATCGCAGTCAGAATTAAAGAAGTCTATGACCTGGGCGTTGAAGTCGCTGTTGTGATCGGTGCAGGAAACTTATGGCGCGGCAAGCAAGGCTTGGAACGCGGCATGGACCGCTCCACGGCTGATTATATGGGGATGCTCGGAACCGTCATGAATTCCATGGTGTTGATGGATGCTCTTGAGCGGATAGGCGTTATTACACGTGTTCTTTCTGCTGTGGAGATGCGCGCGGTGGCTGAGCCGTACATTCGACGCCGCGCCATTCGTCATCTCGAAAAGGGACGCGTCGTTATCTTCAGCGCCGGGACTGGAAACCCGTTCTTTTCAACGGATACAGCGGCTGCCTTGCGCGCCATGGAGATCGGCGCTGAGGTGGTGATCAAAGCCACGAAAGTGGATGGGATCTATGACTCTGATCCTAAAAAGAATCCAGATGCCAAGAAATTTGAAGAAATGACTCATATTGAATTTCTCAACCGCCGTATTGCTGTGATGGATAGCACCGCAGTGACGTTGTGTATGGAAAACAATCTGCCTATCCTTGTTCTGAATCTATGGGATCCCCATGCACTCGTGGCTGCCTTAAAAGGTGAAGTGGTTGGCACATTGGTTCATGATTAGTGTTTTCTTATCCAATCACTAGGAGAGAGGTTTCTCTCCTAGTTTTATTTGTAAGCGAAGTGGCGCCAACGGCGCCACGGATGAGAGTCTCTCGTTTTTCTTCAAATTCTCTCACCATTCTCCTTTTCCGTAGCGTTTTTTATCGTTTTAGGGTATCCTTAACATTAAGATTACAAAGTGCCGCGCGCATGTTTGACATGCGTAGCTAAATGGAAATTATTCAAAAAGTTTAAGAATTACTGAGACAAGCGGCAATTCAGCGCTCTAGGAGGCTGTGGTGATAAAAGATATTCTCAAGGATGCCGAATCTCGCATGCGTAGTGCTATTCAAGTCCTTCACGACGACCTTGCGGGTATTCGTACAGGCCGAGCCAGCCCAAGCCTTGTTGAAAGATTGCCCATCGAATACTACGGAACTCCTACTCCTCTTATGCAGCTGGCTACGATCAGCGTACCAGAACCACGTACATTAACGATCAAACCTTTCGATGGGACCACGCTCAAAGCGATTGAAAAAGCGATCCAGACTTCGGAACTGGGCTTGAATCCTAATAACGATGGCAAAGTCATCCACCTCAATCTACCTCCGTTAACCGAAGAACGCCGACGTGATCTTGCCAAGCATGTGAATCATCGTTTAGAGGAGACACGGATTGCTATTCGTAACATCCGTCGCGATTCACATAATGATATGCGAGATTTTGAAAAGGAAAAGTTAATTTCGGAGGACGACCTGAAACGTGGTGAAGATGAACTTCAGAAGTTGACAGATCGTTTTATCGAAGAGGTTGCCGAACACGGTAAGAAAAAAGAAGCCGAGATCATGGAAGTGTAGTAACGACGCTGCACAGAATCATTACTACGTGATTGTTTATGTCAGATAAGCCTTTCAATATTCCTGCTGATAAACTCCCTCGTCATGTTGCCATCATCATGGATGGCAATGGACGCTGGGCACTTTCGCGTGGACTGCCTCGCCTGGCGGGCCATAAAGCAGGGACCGAGAATCTCCGACGCGTGATCCGCGCCACAGCGGAGTTTGGTGTAAAGTATTTGACCATTTATGCCTTTTCTACTGAGAATTGGGGGCGTCCACCCGAGGAAGTGAAAGGACTCATGTACATCCTCGAGGATGTCATTGACCGGGAGTTGAATGAATTGCATCAGGAGGGTGTGCAATTGCGGCATATTGGGCGGCTTGAGCGCTTGGCTCCCACTCTCCAGGAAAAAGTGCTGGAAGCTGTTGAATTGACAAAGAATAACAACCGCTTGACCTTGAATGTCGCGTTCAATTATGGAGGACGCGCTGAGATTGTCAACGCGATCCAAAATATTATGAAAGATGGCATTGCCCCTGAAGATGTGACCGATGAACTTGTCAGTCGCTATCTTTACACGGCGGGTGTGCCTGACCCAGACCTCATCATTCGTACTTCGGGAGAACTACGTGTGAGCAATTTCCTGATCTGGCAAGCTGCATATTCAGAATGGTATGTCACGCCTACTTATTGGCCCGACTTCGATAAAGAAGAATATCGCCGTGCGCTGGAAACATTTGCTCAACGTGACCGCCGCTATGGCAAAGTCTCGTCGAACGAATATGAGGCCAGCAATGTTTAGGCGTACACTAACTGCTCTTGGACTTGCAATCATTGGTTTGCCTGCAATCATTTATGGAGGGGTATTTTATTATCTGTTGATAGGAGCAGCTCTTGTTGGTGCTGCATGGGAGTATGTCCGCTTATATCGAGCGGTTAAGGTTGAACCGAATGAAATTGTCACGATTGGAGGCGTGCTGGGTATTGCTACAGCACGCTTCTTTTTTCCAGAGGCGGCTATCCCAGTCTTTGTGTTGCTCGTCCTCCTTGCAATGACTATTCATCTCGTTGCTTATGAGCGCGGCCGTGACCAGGCTGGGCTTGATTTTGCGATCACTGTGACAGGGATTGTTTATCTCGGCTGGATTGGATCTTATCTAATTGATCTGCGTTCCTTTCCACAAGGTCTCTGGTGGCTGATGCTGGTGCTGCCCATTGTCTGGGGAGGCGATACTGGAGCATATTCAATTGGTGCTGTCTACGGAAAGCACAAAATGACGCCGCGCCTCAGTCCAAAGAAAAGCTGGGAGGGATATTTTGCCGGACTATTTACATCTGTGATCGTTGGAGCATTTTTGTCCTATGCCTTTTCAGCGCTGGGTCCTCAGCCTCTGAATGGCTTGATTACTCCTCTTCAGGGAGCTTTCCTGGGTCTGGTAATTGGCGCGCTTGCCACTCTTGGTGATCTTGGCGAAAGTATGTTCAAACGTCAAGGTGGACTCAAGGACTCAAGCAATGTCTTTCCGGGGCATGGAGGATTTCTCGACCGCATCGATTCATGGATCTGGGGTGCGGCGCTCGGTTATTTGGCGATCAAATTTTTCATCCTCTAAGGAGGTCTTATGGAACAGCGTAGTAGTGATCCTACTCGAAATCTTGCGCTCGAACTGGCGCGTGTGACGGAAGCTGCGGCCTTGGCAGCCGGTCGCTTTATGGGACGCGGCGACAAAGAAGCGGCCGATCAGGCTGCAGTCAACGCGATGCGGATCGTCCTTCAGACGGTGGATATGAACGGGGTTATCGTCATCGGTGAAGGGGAAAAAGATAACGCTCCGATGTTGTATAACGGTGAGAATGTGGGAAACGGCTTCGAACCGGATGTGGATGTGGCGGTGGACCCCATTGACGGAACGCGCCCCTTGGCGTTTGGTCGTTCGAACTCGCTTGCGACGGTTGCCATTGCCCCACGCGGGACGATGTTTAATCCGGGTCCCTTTGTTTACATGAACAAACTTGCAGTGGGTCCTGAAGCCAAAGGTGCGATCAATATTGAAAAATCTATCACCGAGAATCTCCAAGCCATCGCCAAAGCCACACATAAAGATCTTGAAGATCTGACGACCATTGTTCTCGACCGGGATCGCCACAAAGAGATGATTGCAGAGATTCGTCGCTCTGGCGCGCGTACTCGATTGATTCCAGATGGGGATGTGGCTGCCGCACTCATGACTGCTTGGCCCGATTCTGGCGTGGATGTGCTGATAGGCATTGGCGGTACACCTGAGGGTGTGATCGCAGCCTGTGCCTTACGCGCCATGGGTGGGGAGATTCCGGGCAAGCTGTACGCGCGTGACGAAGATGAATTGCGCCGCGGACATGAAGCAGGCTATGACTTTGACAAGATCCTCACGATGGATGATCTCGTTTCCTCAGAAGATGTCTTCTTCGCTGCAACAGGCATCACAGACGGTGAATTGCTCAAAGGGGTGCGTTACTTTGGTGATGGCGCCAGCACAGACTCACTGGTCGTGCGCGGTCTCACAGGAACAGTACGCCAAATCACAGCCACGCATCGTCTTGATAAATTAGATCGTTTCAGCGCAATAAAGTATTAAGCCTTGAGTTCCCCCTCCCTATGGAAGAGGGTTAAGGTGAGGGAGATTGCTTGACATCACCCTCCCTTACACGTATAATCTCGGTCGCTTTCCTGGCTAGCTCAATCGGCAGAGCGGGCGGCTGTTAACCGCTAGGTTGTAGGTTCAAGTCCTACGCCAGGAGCTAAA
>WNFX01006236.1_pt1 | contig 20168 bp, 20 predicted proteins | sample 5400111 | NCBI WGS metagenome assembly WNFX01 (sample SAMN13153363, study PRJNA577476) | soil metagenome | isolation source: 40 cm soil or saprolite under grassland replicate 1 | place: USA:California | collected 2016-06-15 | reverse complement strand
GAAGCGGCACTGCGACATTCTTGATGCTCGGTGATGTATGCACACGCACTTGCGCGTTCTGTGATATCAAACATGGCAAGCCCGCGCTGATGGATTGGGGCGAAGCCGAGCGTGTCGCGCAAGCCGTGAAAGCTATGGAATTGAAGCACGCGGTCATCACGTCTGTGAACCGCGATGAACGCAGAGATGGCGGCGCGCCAATCTTTGCGATGGTCATTCGGCGCATTCGCGAATTGCTGCCGGGTTGTTCCATCGAAGTGTTGATCCCAGATTTCAAAGGTTCGCTCGAAGCCTTGAAAATTGTGATGGATGCGCGTCCTGAGATTTTGAATCACAATGTGGAGACGGTGCCGCGCTTATTTAAAATAGTTCAACCGCAGGATAGTTATGATTGGGCTACCGCGACCTTATCCAACGCCAAGAAACTCGACTCTGAAGTGTTGACCAAATCAGGCATCATGGTGGGTCTCGGCGAAGAGATGGACGAAGTCAAAGCCGTGATGCGCGATCAGCGCTCCTGGGGTGTAGATATTTTGACAATTGGTCAGTATTTGCAGCCCAGCAAGAAGCACATGCCTATCTCACGTTATTACACCATGGAAGAATTCGCCGAACTCCGTGATTATGGAAAAGAAATTGGCTTCAAGTGGGTGGAGTCGAATCCATTAGTGAGGTCATCGTACCATGCGGCGGAGCAGGTCCGCGCATTAAGCGTAGTGCATCGGAAGTTGTATGGGAATATTAGTGAGTAAAGAGTAAAAAGTAGTGAATAGTGACTCCCGCTTGACTCGAAAGGTCGGCGGGAGTTTTTTAAGAGGTGCTATGGAAAGTACGATGACGATTCGGCAAGTGATTGATACGATTCTCACTGAGGTGTCCGCTCTCCCTTATCCACAAACCGTGGACACGATTAAAGCAGGTGACGCATCTCAGCAAGTGACAGGAATTGTTACAACCTTTCTGGCAACTCGGGAAGTTATCGATCGTGCTGCTGCCTTAGGAGCCAATCTCATTATCACTCATGAAGCCACTTTTTATTCTGATAGTGAGAATACCGAGTGGTTACAAGGAGATCCTGTCTATATTGCAAAAGCCCAATTGATTGAGCAACATGGAATTGTGATCTGGCGTTTTCATGATTTCTGGCACTTATATCGCCCAGATGGGATTCTCACAGGCTTGCTCAAAGTACTTGGGTGGGAAACTTATCTATTGACAGAGGATCTCTGGGTTATATCAGAGCGCGGACGCGAAGTATTGAGAACACTTGATTTGGAATTATTAGCAGACTCGCAGCGATCTTATGTGTGTCAGATTCCGCCCGTCAGCCTCATCGAGTTGGCACAGATTCTCAAGACACGACTCAACCTCCAAACTGTGAGAGTCGCTGGTCCGGATGATATGGTTTGCAGTCGTATTTGGATATTACCAGGCTCACCGCCCAGTCAAATGGAAATCGGTGCACTCGGCCGCGAAGACATTGATGTGGTCGTGGTTGGTGAAGTCAATGAATGGGAAACACCTGAATATGTTCGTGATGCTCAATACACTGGCATTCATCGAGGGCTGATCATTCTTGGTCACGTGAATAGCGAAGAGGCGGGAATGCAATGGCTTGCTGAATGGCTTCGTCCACGACTACCGGGCATCACTATCACTCATGTCCCTTCTGGTGATCCACTGCGTACGCTATAATACCGGACTTGCTTGCCCACATTTGCTCAATTTGAGATATCGAAGCGCCACGTCCAACAGCAAAAACCATGCAGTGATACCGCCAAGCGCGCTAGCACACAATCCGCCACCATTGATGGTATCCGCTGATATGCCCAAGCAGGTAACTCCACATCATGGAACTAATGACCACTATGTAAATAGTGTAAAGATCGTTCACTTGCAGAATATCAATAAGCGATTCAACGACAGTGGAATGATAAATCTGCTGAAAAAGAATTAGCCAGAGCAACAACCCAGCGGGCAACCCCAAACAGAGCCCCGCTGCAAGCGCGCTTTGCCAGGCAATGCGAAAAGTATTCAGAGGTTTTTGCATCGTATCAGTCGTCTTCAAACCGTTCATAGCATATTATCCTGATTACACCATACACTCATATTTCGTTCCGCGTTGCAGTGTTGCATCGAAAGCCATGCAGGTAATAAGTAATCAATAATTAGCATCTCACTATAGTGAGATATGGCAGGAGATTCCTATTAAGTGTCCGCACGATACTTTTGCAGAATCAGATTTAAAAATAGCAGAGGAAAATTAAATGAATCCTACAAACCATTACGAAACACTTGACCCCGAAAATTGGGACGAAATGCGTGCGCTTGCGCATCGCATGGTGGATGATGCCATCACTTATCTCGAAACTGTGCGTGAACGTCCCGTTTGGCAGCCAATCCCCGATGAAATCGCTGCTAGGTTTGAGGAGCACGCGCCTCACGAGCCCGCTGGCGCGGAGGCAGCATACCAAGAATTTTTAGAAACCATCTTCCCATACCCCATGGGAACGATCCATCCACGCTTTTGGGGCTGGTATATGGGCGCCGGAACTGTCCTCGGAGCACTGGCCGATTTGATGGCGTCCACCCAAAATTCCAATCTCGGAGGCGGGAATCATGCAGCGAATTTGGTTGAGGAACAGGTGGTCAATTGGATGAAGGAAATCCTTGGCTTTCCAGGCGACTCAAGCGGCTTGCTGGTCAGCGGCGGCTCCATGGCGAACTTTGTCGGCATTGCTGTTGCCAGAAACACAAAAGCAGGATTCAATGTTCGAGAGCTTGGGATGCAAGCTTCTCCTCAGCAGTTGACCGTTTATGCATCCACCGAAGTGCATAGCTGCAACCAAAAAGCAGTTGAACTATTAGGTATAGGCAACAAGTATTTTCGAAGAATCCCTGTGAATAATGATTTCACTATTAATCTCGAAGCATTGAAACAAGCCATAGCTACCGATCGCGAGGCAGGCTATCGCCCAATTTGTGTGGTTGGAAGCGCAGGTACTGTCAATACAGGTGCGATTGATGATTTGAACGCGTTAGCCGATTTATGCAGGGACGAGGATCTCTGGTTCCATGTGGACGGGGCAATTGGAGCGGTTGCCATGCTCGCAGAAAACGTAAAGCCCCAACTCGCCGGGATTGAACGAGCCGATTCGATTGCCCTTGACCTTCACAAATGGATGCACATCCCTTTTGAAGCTGGCTGCATCTTAGTACGGCACAGCGATGCCCATCGCAGAACATTTTCACTGACACCAGATTATCTGGCACACGAAACGCGCGGACTCGCGGCTGGACACGTTTGGTTTACCGACTATGGTTTGCAATTGTCGCGTCAATTCCGCGCCCTCAAAGTGTGGATGTCCATCAAGGAGCATGGACTCGACCGGTTCGGGCGGATGATCGCTCGCAATGTCGAACAGGCGCATTACTTTGGCCAACTGGTGAAGAACGATCCAACTCTGGAGTTGATGGCACCGATTGGCATGGATATCGTTTGCTTCCGATTTAATCCGGGTGACATGGACGATGAAGCACTGAACGCATTGAACAAGGAAATCCTGATGCAACTCCATGAGCAGGGAATCGCTGCACCCTCCTATACCACTTTACAGGGTCGCTATTGCTTGCGCATCGCCATTGCGAATCACCGCAGCCGGCAGGAGGATTTTGACCTGCTTGCAAGAGAAGTCCTTCGGATTGGTCGAGAGATGGTTGCACAATATGCCAAATGAAATATTTCATTTTGTGTATCGCGCGTATTACGAGAAATTGCTGCCATAAATAACCAAAGGCTGTATGAAAAGTTTTCGGAGCTTTCAACGCCGCTGATCGCGGATGCCTGTCTACGCCTAAAGCTGCCTCTACGACTTGCTCCTTCTGGTATTCATCCATTGACTATGGAAAGTCATATTGCCGGCCGAGTTTTGCCTGTGAGACACTTGGCTCGGCGTTCAATCGATGAGATTTATACATTCCGTCAGCATCTGGGTTCAATTGGAGGAGCAATTGAGGAGTAAAAGCAGCTAGCAATAGGCAGTATTTAGTGAACAAAAACTCCCGCTAACCAAAGGGTTGGTGGGAGTTTTCGTATCTCAGTTGCCTTTTGACTGTTCTACGTATATAATTTGCACAGTATCTCACAGAGTTTTGCAGAAATTTATAGATATCAGTCGTAATCAGTCTGTCCAATATCAACGCTACTACTTTTCATCATCTCCTCACTAGAATAATATCTGAATAAGTTTAGAAGATCATAATCTGAACATTAGCAACAAAGTCTGATTAGAACTTCACAACCAATACATCTTGAGATCGTATCAAGAGGAGAAATCTTTGTGACCCCAATAAAACGAAGCCAACAAACAAAACTCCTGCCCAAAGGCAGGCCAACTCCGGCAGCAGGGGCGCGCGGCTATGTGTTAAAAGATGATATCCAAGACGTCATCAAAGGCATTCAGCATGTTTTGGAGGGTGGCGTTTATTTAAGCAAACAACTCGGTGAAGGAAAAAAAACTGATCAATCGTATATGAGGCTGCGTGGCTCTATTTCGATTACTAATTACGGGTATTAACGGGCGTATCGGCACGATTCTCAGTACAACTCTTCATGATGTTCATGACGTGTATGGTCTGGATCGTATCGGACCATTCTCGGACCGGGTGTTATCTGCCGACATTGCTGAATATCAACAAGTGGCTCAAGTTGTTGAGCGGTTCAGTCCGCTAGATAGCATCCTGCACTTGGCTGGCGACCCCAACGTGAGGGCCAGTTGGGAATCAGTCTTAAATGCCAATATTATTGGTACCCGGAATGTTTTTGAAGCCGCGCGCATGTTTCAGGTCCCGCGGGTGATCTTCGCCAGTTCCAACCATGTCACGGGAGCTTATGAAGGATTCGAGCCCAACTTGCACCTGCACACCCAACCAGAGCCACCTAGGCTCTCACCACAAGATCCCATTCGGCCAGATAGCGACTATGGCGTGAGCAAGGCATTTGGCGAAGCCTTAGCACGGTATTATTGCGCGCGGTGGGGAATAGATGCGATTTGTCTTAGGATTGGCGCAGTCTTAGCAAATGATGATCCAACCACTGAGCCTCGCAACAGAAAGATATGGCTAAGTCATCGCGATTTAGTGCAACTCATAGAAAAGAGCCTGATCGCAAATGTAGCTTTCGGGATTTATTATGGAGTTTCGAATAACAAGGGAATGTTCTGGGATATCACTAATGCCCGGGCTGAGTTAGGCTATGTGCCTCTGGATGATGCCTCAACTCGCTGAATAAGGATTTATCGAGTAATCCTTACTTAGGTATCTATCTTATGACAATGAAACTAAATAAAGAAATAGTAAGTATTGAATCTATCCTTTGGCGCGGTTTTGTGCTACCAGGTCATGAAGCTTGCCGGTTGTTTTCTCAAGATTCACACTGGTATGTAGAAGGAACCGCGGTATTTTCTCATGAGCAGCAGCCCTGTCGATTAAATTATCAAATCATCTGTGATGCAACTTGGCGGACCCTTTCCGCGCAAGTGGAAGGCTGGCTTGGAACTACCGTTATTAGTATTCAGATCAAAACTAATTCTACAGGATATTGGTGGCTTAACGACGTCGAGCAACCAGATGTAAGGGGCTGTATCGATATAGATCTTAACTTCAGTCCCTCGACCAATCTCCTGCCTATTCGCCGTTTGGACTTGGCTATCGGGGATACAGCAGAGATCAAGGCTGCCTGGCTGCGATTCCCAAGTTTCAAACTCGAACCACTTCCACAGCAATATCGCCACCTAGACGAGACCACTTATCGCTATGAAAGCGCTGGCGGTCAATTTGTCGCGGACCTCAAAGTGAATCGCTCAGGTTTTGTTATTGACTATCCAGGCATTTGGCAAGCTGAGTTCACTTCCGAATAAAGATCTATTTTTTTAGAAATGATCGAACCGATTCCTGATTACAAAAACTTGGATCTGAGTGGGGAAGCGCTACAAGCTGCAGCTCGAATGGAAGCTCGCGCCCAGGAGCCAGCTTCCCAAGAGATGTTTCAACAATTGGTCGCTCCATTACTTACTACAGAGGTCAAGACAGTATTAGAGTTTGGCTGTGGTACAGCCGCTCTTTCTCGAAGGATTGCGCGGGCGGCACCACAGACGATGGTCTATGCTAGTGACAAGAGCGATGGCATGCTCAAGGTTGCCCAGCATATGGCAGACTCTGAGAACCTCAACAATGTCCGTCTAGAACTTTGGGACGTTCTTGATGAGACCACTTTCCCTTTCCTAACGAAGCAATTCGATCTGATTATTTCCTCGGTAGTGATTCCCTATCTAGATGACACCCAGACGGTCACATTAATTGAAAGGTTAGTATCCCGACTCTCGCCCGGAGGGATTCTGGCTTTTGTGGAACAAGATTTAACTACAGATACTGTAAATTCCCCAAAGTCTGAGTTGCTCCGAGGAGTCTTAACAAAGGACTTACGAAATCTGAAACGCACATTAGCTTTAGGACTTCGGCCCATTTTACGAGAAGCTGGTCTTCAAGTTCTGCCGCGACGCTCGTTTCTCTGGACCGATGATGTTTACGGAGCCTATGCGCGCGACCTTTTAGAACGCTTAGCGGATGCCGCGTATGATAGGGGCCATATAAAACCAGAGGAAAGAGAAGAATGGAAAAAGACCTTGAATGATCTTGCCAAGTCAGGCGATTTCTATTACGGGATTGTTTATCATCTTATAGCGGGACAGCGTGAATAAATACGGATTGAGTGTTGTGGATTTGGCATCATGTTTAAAGTCTATCAACCAAAGCCATTTTCTTTGAGAGGTGTTAATGCCTTCTAACCTTGAACAGACTCGCCACTTGCTCGACTATGCCTTTCAAACGATGAAGGGCCATTGCTCCGGTCTTTCCTTAGATGAAGCCCTCTTCGTGCCTCAAGGTGGTTACCGCTCTGTTCTGGGAACCCTCAAGCACGCGGCAGGTTGGAGTCATGTCTATCGTTCCTATGCTTTTGATCCGCAACCCAAACATTGGGCGCAACTCGACTGGCCGCATGGACTACGCGATACGATTATCAAGTCTGAGCAATACCTTCAAGATATCATCGCGTGGTTCGATGATGCCCATCGTCGCTGGCTAGAGGACCTAGCAGAGGTGAGTGAACTGCGTCTGTTACATTGGGGACAGCGCGCTCCCCTTTACGAGATTGTGGTGATTATCGCTGGTCATCATCTGTATCATGCAGGGGAATTGAATCAGGTGCTTTCCATTTGTCGTGGCGAAGCCTGGGAAGAGACAGAAGAGGTCGAAGAGAATAATATTTCAACCATGGGGCATCGGGTCAAGCCACCTTGGCTGGATGATAATCAGAGGTGAGATCATTGAACAAAATCACGCAAACAAACCTGGATAACCTGCGCTCTGAAAATAGAGATTTGCAGAATAAGGCTTTTTTCTATATTCTTGAAGTGACTGACCAGCCCGTTGACTGGGCGTATGAGGTGTGGGACCAGTTGTTAGAAGGTTTGCGTGACAAAGACAACCATGTGAGGGCAATTTCGGCCCAAATCCTTGCCAACCTTGCGAAGAGCGATCCGAAGAACAGAATGCAAAAGGATTTCTCCGCTCTCATGGCAGTGACAAAGGATGAAAAATTCGTTACTGCAAGGCATACCCTGCAATCCATTTGGAAAGTTGGCGCTGCCAACCGGAAAATGCAGAAGACAGTAATTGATGCGCTTGCAAATCGCTTCAGAGACTGTGCAACGGAGAAAAATTGCACATTGATCCGCTACGACATCATTCAAGATCTTCGTAATCTTTATGAGGAAGTAAAGGATGAAAAGATTAAGAAGAAAGCATTGGAATTGATCGAAACTGAAGAAGACCTCAAATACAAAAAGAAGTATGCGAGTGTATGGAAGTAATTTCTAAATTTAGGAGTAACTCATGACATTCCCTTATATACAAGAAAATACTGAATCCCGCCACAGACTTGCATCTCTGGTGCGTGGACTTTCTGAGGAAGACCTCGCTCGCTCCACTCACTATGGATGGACGGTTGCCGCGCTCCTGGCACATCTTGCCTTTTGGGATCAGCGCGTGCTGGTTATCCTCAAGCGCTGGGAGGAGCAAGGTTTTGATTCATCTCCCATTGACTCAGCCGCGGTGAACGATTCGCTTAAAATAATTTGTCACGCTTTGGAACCAAGTAGAGCGATTGAGCTTTGCCTATCCTCGGCTGAAGCGGTGGACGCAGAACTCGAAACACTCCCCTCTGATTTCGTTAAACAGATTGAAGCACATATCGAAGCCACCTCTACGCAATTCCGTATGAATCGAGGTCTGCACCGCAATGACCACCTCGATGATATTGAGGCATTGCTCAGTAGGTAGGGCACTTGGTATCTGTTATTTCATATCATGGAGGTCATTACTCACGCGATAAATAAGAGAGGAATGGTGTGCTATGGCAACCAAGAAGAAAAAACCCGACCCCAAACGCTGGTCTCGACACGTAATGGAGACCAGTAATGCACTTGATTTGGAAAAGGGAGTATTCGCTCAGAATGATCCGCGTCGCATCGCACGTTCGCTAAAACGTTCTGCTGAGAAGAGTCAGCGACGCAAGAGCAGTCCCTATCGTTCGGCAATGTCCATGCTTACTTTTTATATCAATTGAGCAGGCAAGAAGCTGCCCAAGGAACGCCGAGAGCATCTCGAAGCCGCCAAGGATGAACTGCGCACATTATATGGAAAAGAGCGGCGCGCAAGCAAGTGACTTGCTTGCGGTCAATGGGCCGAGCGGAAGGATTACATCCGAGCCATGTTGCTTACCAGCACCCGCGCCGTTCCCAACGCGCCAGTGGACGAATTCTCGGATTATGACGTTGTGTTGATCGTCGAGGATATCCATCTGTTTTACGAGGATCGGAGCTGGCTGGAGGATTTTGGCGAGGTGCTGGTCGCCTATTAGGATCCCATCTATCTTGATCCAGATTACGGCATCGAGAAATTCGGGAATGTCACTCAGTATGCCGATGGACTTAAGATTGACTTCACTCTTTGCCCCCTTGAAATGCTGCGAAAAATCACCCCGTCACCGGTACTTCCCGCCGAACTGGACGCTGGTTATCGCATCCTGCTCGACAAAGATCACTTGACCGATGAAATGCAATCGCCTGCGTACAGGGCTTACATTCCAGTCCGGCCGACGAATGAGGTCTATCAAACAATGATCAATGATTTCTTCAGTGATGCACCTTATGTTGCGAAATGGTGCCTGGACTATGACATGAAACATGTTTACCTACGTCCCATGTTGGAATGGCTCATGGGACTTAATTACAACTGGTCAGCTCCGGCAGGCTGGCTTGGCAAAGGGTTGAAAAAGAAATTGCCATCCGAGATTTGGTCGCAACTGGAAAACACATACGCTGGCGCAAATATTGAAGATAACTGGCAAGCCCTATTTCGCACAATGGCACTCTTCCGTCGGGTCGCGATGGAGGTTGGCACAGGGCTGGGCTATACCTATCCCCTCGACTTGGATGAGCGCGTTACGGCTTTTGTGAAGAATATGCGGATTCGGGACCATGAGTCAGAGCCCTCTCATTGAATTGCGTTCAGCCGCTATGGACGCCACATTGAGCCTAGTTTGTAAAAGTATCTTTAGTAGTGTTTAGATTTACCTTTGAAAGGTAAATCACATATTAGTTTGTCAGAAATAAAACTCTAAAGTTAGATTCATGCAAAAATGGGGGTTATCCATTCCCAACTAGGGTGATTCCCCATTGATTTTTAAGATGACTAAACCCATGATAAAGATGGGATAAAAGAAAGAGTATTCAAGAAAGGAGTTTGAATATGGCAACCAATAGACGTATCTATGGCGAAATCAAAAGCAAAACCGGCATGCGAAAAGTATTTTCAGAAATCCGCAAGGATGTTGGGCATGCCAAGTCGCGGCCTGCTCTGACTGAGCTTTACAAGCGAGCAGGTTACCTCATTACCCTTACCCATGCTCCTTCCTGGAAGGAGAAATTCGGCGGGGAGGCGCGCGAGCTTAGAGAGGTTGGTGAGAAGGAGTTCAGCACCACCGCAAAAAAGATCAACAGTCGTGCGAAGAAAATTGGCGCTGATGCCAATTTCGATGAGACCTGGGGAGAGTGAAACATGGCTACAAAAACGAATCACAGATATCACCCCACTGAATCCAAATACAAGGGTGGGGCGCAAGAAATGTATGTCACGTACGATCTGAAACAGAAGACCCGTGGCGGCAATGAGAGACTATATCCGAAAGTGAAACGTGTGTATATTGCCGGTGATGTCAAGGACTGGAAGACCGGAAATATAAAGAAACGCACAGGCAGAACAGTACATGGTGTTGCGATTGAATATGAGCAGAGCCGCAAAGGTTACCAGCGGCGAGGTTTCACTGCACAACGCGGGCAAACAAGCTATTCAACCAAACCAGCATCTGTTGGAGGCGCCTCCCAAAAATTCCGGCAGGTGTTAGAAGTTCCGCAAGATGCTCAGAATGTACACTTCTACACCACTGCACGGAAGTTACCTGCGAAATATCAAAGCGCTTTACAGAACGTCAAATAACAAGCGTAACGCTCCTTGCACCTAAAGTGCTGAACTATATATTACAAACAAGAGACTGGCGAATTGCCAGTCTCTTGTTATCTTGGTATGATTACCAAAATCTGCTACAAACTTTAACAGGGAATATCATCACATGAGTCTCACATGACTGAAAAAATGAAATTTGGCATGAGCATTCCTCCCTTTGGAGACTTTGCCAATCCAAAGGCATTAGCTGAATTGGCGAAGCAGGCTGAAGATTCAGGCTGGGATGGATTTTTTATTTGGGATCATGTAATGTTTGATCCAACATTCCATCCGATTACAGACCCATGGATCGGTTTGACAGCAGTAGCTCTTCACACAACCCGCATTCGTCTGGGGACGATGATCACTCCATTACCGCGTCGGCGTCCATGGAGGGTGGCGCGTGAAACGGTTGCCCTAGATCACGCCTCCAATGGAAGGTTTATCTTGGGAGTAGGGTTGGGTGAGCCTGCTCAGTGGGATTATGGTTTCTTTGGCGAAGAAACTGACGCTAGGATTAGAGCCAAACGACTAGATGAATCACTGGATATTCTAGCAGGTCTTTGGAGCGGTGAGCCATTTCGCTATCAAGGTGAGCATTACACGATGCAGGAAGTGCGCTTTCTCCCTCGACCCCTCCAACAACCCAGGATTCCCATTTGGGTCGGAGGCTGGTGGCCCAACAAGCGTCCCATGCAACGAGCTGCTCGTTGGGATGGTGCTGCTCCGATCAAGTCTGGTGGTATTCCAGCTGAGGAGTGGCACATAATCATTGACTTGATTCGCGCACATCGTCAGACTGATGCACAATTTGATTTTGTGCATAATGGTGCGACCCCAGGCGACGATCCAGGGAAAGCTCAACAAATGGTTGAGCCATATATAGAAGCAGGCGTAAATTGGTGGATAGAAGCGATTGATCCATGGCGTTTTGGTTGGAAATGGGAAGAGCAATGGTCTGAGAAAGCATCTTTGCAAATGCAAGAGCGAATTTTGCAGGGACCACCACCCTTGAATGGATAATTCTGCATACGTTAGTTCTTGAAGACAATTGACTTATGATCAAGAGCTTGATCAACAAGTGACGGCCGCATCAGTCACTTGTTATCTTGGGGTATGATTGGCGAAATTTACTACATCTAGGAAAACGTCGCGCGGGTTCACCCGTAAAATTAGTTGAATCTCAACAACCTGCGGGACAGTGCATGTTGAAAGGATGTAATGTCACGTAATCGAATACTTCTCGTCACGGCTGGGATCATGCTCAGCCTGTTTTTAGCCTCAATGGAATCCACGGTCGTTGCGACTGCGATGCCCACCATCGTAGGTCAATTGGGTGGATTGGAGCATTATTCGTGGGTCTTTTCGGCGTTCATGCTGGCTTCCACCACCACTGTTCCGCTTTACGGAAAACTTTCGGATATTTATGGTCGTCGCAATCTGTATGTCTTTGCGATGGCGCTTTTCTTGACCGGTTCCATTTTATGTGGATGGGCAAATAGCATGACGCAACTGATCTTTGCCCGTGCGCTGCAGGGCATTGGTGCCGGCGGCATCCTGCCTTTAGCTTTTATCCTGATCGGTGAGATGTTCACGCTCGAACAGCGCGCCAAAATGCAGGGATTTTTCTCAGGCGTGTGGGGGGTCTCGTCCATTGTGGGACCCCTGTTGGGTGGCTTCCTTGTTGATCAACTCTCATGGCGCTGGATCTTTTATATCAATGTCCTGCCCGGTCTGCTCGCCGCGGGGCTGGTCGCTTTTGCATGGCGGGATCAGGCTCACAGTCACGAAAGACTGCCGATCGATTATGCGGGCGCGGCTTTACTGACGGTTAGTGTAGTGATGCTCTTGCTTGGTTTGATGGGATCCGGAACATCTAGTTGGATTTTGATCGCGGTTGCCAGCGCGCTTTTTATCCTTTTGCTATGGGTAGAGCGCCGTGCCGCAGATCCAATCCTGCCACTCCAACTTTTCCGTGACCGACTGTTTTCTACTGCTACTGCACATGGGGTCCTGACTGGCTGGGCTTTGTTCGGCAGTATTTCGTTCATTCCATTATTTGTTCAGGCAGTGTTAAATACGAGCGCTACACAAGCTGGCATCACGATCACACCCATGTTATTAGGCTGGGTGACAGCCAGCATCATTGGTACGCGTCTGCTGCTCAGTATCGGTTATCGCAAGCTAGGACTCGTTGGCACGGCTACGTTCACCGTAGGTGCATTTTTGATGTCACGTGCGGGCATGAATTCTAGTCAGATCAGTCTAATGGTCTTCGTCGCGTTGATGGGTATCGGCATGGGACTTTCCATCCCTGGTTTCCTGATTGCTGTGCAGACCAGCGTGGAGAGACGACAACTCGGCACTGCCACATCGACTCTTCAATTCAGTCGTTCGATTGGCGGAACGTTGGGCGTAAGTGTAATGGGCGCGGCGCTCAGCGCGCGTCTGGCTGCAAGCCTCATCGCCTCGCACTTGGACCCAGAACTGGTGAGGCAATTACTCGATCCCATACCTGGCTCGGAAGTTGTGATTGCTGAAGGTGCGCGCGTTGCTATGGCAGATGCCATCCATTTGGTGTTTGTGATCGCCTTTGTTGCCGCGGTGCTGGCTATGGTCACCGTCCTTTTCACCCCACGCAAAGAATTGAGGGAGCAATTACCCGCACCTGAAACTTCACTTGTCAGTGCAGATTAATCCAGAAACATAGTCTATAGAAAGGCATTCTTTAGATTTGCCTAATCAGCTTTCCTCGATTTTGCCATATATTTTGCTCGCGACAGGTGCGGGCATCTTGGGTAACGTGATCACTTTGTTTTGGGACCCGAAGGCAAAAGCTCGCAGTGCAATCCAGCATTTTGCCGCAGGAGCAGTACTTGCAGTAGTAGCATCGAATGTTATTCCCGAAGTCGAGCGCATCGGAACCTTTCCAGGGATTATCAGTGGCTTTGTGGCTGGGGGACTCATAATGGTCTTGCTCAAGTGGCTGGTACTCAGATTTGAACATGGAGCAAAGCAGAGACGCAGACCACCGATTGGTTTGGCTGCTGCAGCTGCAGTGGATACCTTCCTTGATGGAGTTACCATCAGCGCGGGCTTTTTCGCGAGCGAAAAGCTAGGAAGCTTATTAGTCATTGCACTGGGACTCGAACTTTTCTTCCTAACGTTATCTGTCGGTGCTGAATATCGGGAAGGGCAGTACGAATCCTGGAAGATTGTTTCAGTTGCGGGTGGAATTGCCTGTCTCTTATCGATAGGAGCATTGAGCGCGCACTTCCTTTTGGCGAATGCCTCTAGAACCTCATTGGCAGTAGTGTTGTCCTTCGGCGCGGCTGCACTCATTTATCTCATCGCTGAAGAATTGTTGGTGGAAACCATCCAGGCAGAAGAAAGTATCTTTTCAACGATGATGCTGTTCAGCGGGTTCCTTGTTTTGCTGGCATTGAAATTGCTTGGATAGATTGATATATGATTTTCTGATCTGCAGCGAAAATCTAATGTAGTCTGGACATTAATTTGGTGTATTATTGATAAAACTATTTATCCCTTTTTCAATGGAGGAGAGATGAGCTTTATGCAAATCTCACAAGCCCAGGGACGCGTGCCTGTAACTATTTTTGTTCTTAAAGACCGCGTCAATTTGGGAAATTTTGCTGAACTGGAAGATACTGCAAAACAAGCTTATGACAATGGAATGCGAGACCTGGTCATTGACCTAAGTCAAATTGTCTCTCTGACTAGTATTGGTATTCGAGCCATTGTAGTCATTCATAAGATGTTATCTACTGATAATGAGAAGCATCTCAAGCTTGCTAACCCCATGCCCTATATTCGCGAGATATTAGATGTCTCGGGTGTTACACAATACGTTGAGATCTACAATACGGTGAATGATGCAGTAGCATCATTTTAAAAACACAAACCATTAATCCTGAAACAGAGACTGGCTTTCGCCAGTCTTTTGTTGTTCAATTTCGAGATCATGAAAATAGCCGTAACCTCTCTATTTTCCGGAATGTGACAAAAGACACTAGATTCTCTCCTACATAATTACTAGTATAAACATAGACAACCAAGTAGACTACATTAGTACTAAAGTAACGCCTAGGCATATTAAGCACTTCAAAGAACGGGCGGCGAGGATTCGGTGATTAGCATGGTCGCTCCATCCTATCAGGATTAAATCACCGAGGAGCCAATAGCGAAACCGGCCCATTGGGTCGGTTTTTCTGTTTCATATCCAAAGAGAAAGGATGCAAAGTTCATAAACCAGAATTTCTCTCAACTCTTTCGAAAGATAATCATAAAGATAGGAAATAATATCAAAGCTTGGAGGATGAAATGATTTCCAGAAGAGACTTTCTAAAACTTAGTGGAGCGGGCATGCTTTCATTGTATGCCGCTTCGCGCGGCAAATTTACCTTGCGCGCTCAAGCAGCAATTCCAGGTGGCACCCTGGATCCTCTGACAATCCCAAAGTTTAAGACTCCACTGCTGATCCCGCCAGTGATGCCGAGGGCAGGGACCATCATGCAAAAGGGGAAGCCCATTGACTATTACGAAATTTCGATGAGGCAGATCCAAGAGCAAATCCTGCCGGCCGGGTATAACCCAACAACTGTATGGGGCTATGGCGCGGTCAAGTCCGCAAGCAAAAAAGGGCTGCTGCTGCACCATGCACCTTCGCTGACCATCGAGGCCAGGGCGAATGTACCGGTGCGCGTCAAGTGGATCAATGAGCTGGTGGATGCCAACGGGGACTTCTTGCCTCACCTGCTGCCGGTCGATCCAACGCTACACTGGGCGAACCCTCCCGGCGGAGTGGATGGTCGCGACACGCGTCCGACCTTCGGCAGCACGCCTGACGCATACACCGGCCCCGTCCCTATCGTCACCCATGTGCATGGCGCGCTCGGCGTCGGCGATGAAAGCGATGGCTATGCCGAAGCCTGGTACCTGCCCGTTGCAAACGACATCCCCGGAGGTTTTGCCACTGAAGGAACTTGGTACAACTACTTCAAGGGCAAAGCCTTCCAGAGGTATGGGGCTAGCTGGGGACCAGGATTCGCTACCTTCCAGTATCCTAATAAAAACCGGGCTTCGACGATCTGGTACCACGACCATGCCCTGGGTATGACCCGCCTCAACGTCTATGCTGGTCCGGCTGGGTTCTACATTGTGCGCGGCGGCCCAGCTGGAGATGGCGCTGTGATCGACAGTCGCTTCGGCACCCCGGCGCTGCTGCCTGGTCCCGCTCCCAAAGAGGGTGACCAATTCCCGTTTAGCAAGCCCTACTATGAGATTCTCATTGCGATCCAGGATCGCGCGTTCAATGCCGACGGCTCGCTGTTCTACCCAGACTCGCGCGCCTTCTTCGACGGGTTCTCTGGGCCATTCATTCCAGATACTGACATTTCACCCATCTGGAACCCGGAATTCTTTGGCAACACAATGATGGTAAATGGCAATACCTGGCCATACTTGAACATAGAACAGCGCCGCTATCGCTTCCGATTCCTGAATGGCTGTGACTCACGCTTCCTGATCCTAGACTTCAGCAACATCCCAGGCGTAGAAGTATGGCAGATCGGCAACGAGGGTGGCTTCCTGGCTGCGCCAGTAAATATTACCGCAGATCATGACAGCAAACTACTTATGGCACTGGCTGAACGTGCGGATGTCATCGTTGATTTCACCAACGTTCCACAGGGTAGCCACGTGCTTGGCAACGTCGGCCCGGATGAGCCGTTCGGGGGTGGCATCCCCGATGAGGACTTCGATGCTTCAGATCCAGACTCAACCGGCCAGGTGATGGAGTTTCGCGTTGGCCCGGCAGTTGCGGCCGATCCCACCACGCCACCGCGGTTTTTGGTACTGCCCGCAATCACGCCACTTCCTGTAGAAACACTTACGCGGCCTTTGGCGATGATTGAGATAGGAGAAACGTTCCCAGAAATTGGATTTGATGGGCCAGTGGAAGCCAGATTAGGCATTGTTGATAGCGATGGCATGGCGGTGAGCAAGATGTGGTCCGAGCCAATCACAGAAAATCCGAATTTGGGCGACACTGAGGTTTGGGAACTCTACAACTTTACAGCCGATGCTCACCCTATGCATGTCCATGAGGTGGCCTTTGAAGTAGTGAACCGACAAGCGCTGGCACTCAATGGCGAAGAGCCCGCACAGCCAGTTGAGTTCGCTGGCGATCCGCGACCGCCTGAAGCTTGGGAAACTGGCTTCAAAGATACTGTCACTGCCTACCCAGGCGAAGTCACCCGCATACGCGCAAAGTTCGATGCGCCGGGCACATTCGTGTGGCATTGTCACATCGTTTCGCACGAGGACAATGAGATGATGCGACCCTATCGCATTGGTCCCAAAGACCCGAATGCGCCGGGTGGTGGCATGTAAACCAAAAGATATTTCTGTATTACAAGAGACTGGCGAGAACCAGTCTCTTGCATTTTGAAGCTTCATGTTTCTGAGATCTCCGTGCAGGGCAGCCTTATACATTGACGAAATTGAGGTATTGCGTCCCGGCTCTGTTCCATTGAATGACAAATTTCGTACAACAATTCATGATACAAAATACCCTTAATTTCGTCATGAAGTTGCAATTATTTATCACTCATTTCCAACCTTGTCCTCGGAACGTGCGAAAGATCATGTGTGCAAATTATGCTGAATGATGACATTTAGATAGAGTTAGTCCCTATTCTATTTTTGAGAAGAAATCATTGTATATCATAAGGGAGACTTGAGTGAAACAGTTGAATATCGACGTTTCTAACATTCCGCGGCCTGCTGATTCGGCAGGTATTTCTGAGCGGTTTTCTCCGTTGCGCTTCCTGATTATCACAATTGGGGGAATATTTCTGGCAGAAGTAATCGCCATGATCTTCGTTTATTTCTACCGGTTTTTGCCTTACTATCAGCAGGTTTTAATCGATGCTACAGTGATGATAGTGATCATCACCCCGCTGCTTTATTCCATGTCTTTTCAGCCTCTCCTACGCCATATCGAAAAGAGGCAACGCGCTGAACGAACTCTACAACGGCTCAATCGCGCGCTTTCTGTACTGAATGAATGTAATCAGGTTCTCGTGCGCGCCGAGAAGGACACTGATTTTCTCCAACAAATGTGCGAAATCATTGTGAATACCGGCGAGTATCGCATGGCATGGGTTGGGTTCGCCGAACAGGATGAAGCTAGAAGTGTCCACCCAGCCGCGCAATTCGGCTTTGAAAACGGCTATCTCGACCTTGCACAAATTACCTGGGCTGATAATGAACGGGGTCGTGATCCAACTGGTACAGCAATTCGGCAGGAAGTTGTGCAGGTAAATCAGAACTTCCTGACAAATCCAAATATGGCACCGTGGCGTGAATCAGCGTTATTGCGAGGTTACCAATCGAGTATTGCTTTGCCACTTCAGGATGAGAATTTCACCTTTGGTGCATTGACAATCTATTCAGCGTTACCAGATGCGTTTAATGAGGAGGAAATGCATCTCCTACGTGAACTGGCGAATAATCTAGCGTTTGGTATCACTGCACTACGTGTTCGCGCGGAACGCAATCAGGCGGAGGAATTGAACCGCCAACTCTCGCGGATTGTGGAGCAAACAGAAGATACAGTAGTGGTCACCGACTGCAATGGAGTAATTGAATATATTAATCCTGCGTTTGAACGTCTAACTGGTTACACCAGGGAAGAAGCGCTGGGCAAAACACCCAGAGTGATCAAGTCGGGTATCCATAATGAGGAGTATTATCGAAACCTGTGGAATACAATTCTCAGAGGAGATGTCTTCCAAGGTGAGATAGCCAACCGTAAGAAGAATGGCGAGTTATATTATGAAGTAAAGACCATCACACCCCTACGGAATCCACAAGGAGACATTACTCACTTTGTTGCTACAGGGAAAGATATCACTCAACACAAACTCGACGAAGAGAAACTGCTCAAAGCGTATGATGAATTGGAATTGCGTGTGCAGAACCGCACCGAAGAATTGAGGATAGCAATTTCTGAATTGGAAGAGGAGATCATTGAGCGCAAGCGAGTAGAAGAAGCTCTACAAAAAGCCCATGACGAACTGGAATTGCGCGTCCAAGAACGGACTAAGGAACTGGTGAAGGAGATCGCCGAGCGTAAAGAAGTTGAACGACAGCTCCGCATCCAAACCACGGCAATGGAAGCCGCAGCGGATGGCATCGTGATTACTGATCGTCAGGGTAAGATCCAGTGGACAAATCCGGCTCTCACTCAGATGAGTAGTTATCACGCGCGTGATCTCATCGGTCAGAGTACAAGCATCTTTAAATCAGGACAGCATGACGCAACCTTTTACCGCCAAATGTGGAACGCCATTCTTTCAGGTGAAGTATGGCGTGGCGAAACAACTAATCGGCGCAAGGATGGTAGCTTTTATCTAGAAGAGCAGACGATCACTCCGGTTCGCGGCGATGACGGCGAAATCACACAATTCATTGCTATTAAACAAGATATCACTGAACGTAAACAGGCTGAAAAGGATATCAGGGAACGTAATCAGAGAGAGAAATTACTTACTCAAACGATACATACCATGCAATTGGATATTGCCCGCGATTTGCATGATACTGTTGGACAGAACATCAGTTTTCTGCGCATGAAGCTCGATCATTTGTCGGGGAGGAAAATAAGGAAACGGGCAGAAATGCAACTCGAAATCCAGAGTATGGCCCGGGCGGCAAACGAATCCTATGATTTGATGCGGGGAACGCTCGCTATGCTCCAATCGGAGAATTCCACTGACCTATTCCGCTTGTTTACCCGCTATGCAGAGCAGATCGAGGAACGATCTACCTTCGAAATAGATTTTTCCAGTCAGGGCGAACCAAAGTTTATGTCTGCCAAACGAATGCGCCAATTATTCTATATTTTCCGTGAGATTCTGAATAACATCGAGAAGCATGCCAATGCCAGTCAGGTATCCATGGCTATGACATGGGCTAGCGATGCTCTTAACCTTGTCGTTTTCGATAACGGCAGTGGTTTCGATCTGGACAAGGTACAATATGGCAGTCACTATGGTCTAAAATTTATGAGGGAAAGGGCTGAACTGCTGAACGGCTCACTTATTATCAGGCCTGAGGTTGGTTCGGGCACAAAAATCATACTTCAGGTCCCTTATGAGTGAACCATATTTATTCTCTGTATTTATGATTTCAGATAGGATAACTAATGAAAATAATCATTGTAGACGATCATGTGCTCTTTCGCGAGGGCTTAGCAGCGATCGTTCGCTCAGAATCAGATTTTGAGATTGTGGGCCAGGCAGGAACTGTTCGAGAAGCAATCGAATTGGCGAGTGCACTGAAGCCTGATATGATATTAATGGATTTCGGGCTGCCCGATGGTACAGGCGTGGATGCAACCCGGTCGATTCTTGCAAAACATCCGAGATGCAAGATTGTTTTTCTGACCATGTCTGAGGATGATGAGCGTCTTTTTGCGGCAATTCGCAGTGGGGCAAAAGGATATCTCTTGAAAAATATGC
>WNFX01002111.1_pt1 | contig 20169 bp, 17 predicted proteins | sample 5400111 | NCBI WGS metagenome assembly WNFX01 (sample SAMN13153363, study PRJNA577476) | soil metagenome | isolation source: 40 cm soil or saprolite under grassland replicate 1 | place: USA:California | collected 2016-06-15 | reverse complement strand
GGCGGGTTCACCGTAGTTTCCTTTTGCTCACAAGCCACAAGCAAAGCCGCGCCCGCCAAAATGCAGATGCATTTTTTCATAGATTGAAAAACCGAATTCTTTACTGAGTGATTCAATTACGGTGTCGGCGAAGGCGATTCCACGGGAGTCGTAGTCGTCGTCGTTTCCGTTGGAGTCGTGGCCGTAGTCGTTTCGGGGGACGCTGTCGGACTTGCGGCCGGCGCGGTGGTTTCGGTTTTCTGTTCACAAGCCGCGAGGAGCGCGGCGCCAGCCAGAATGCAGATGTATTTCTTCATAGGTTTTGGATTGCGAGGCCCAATATTGAGTTAATGATGAATCGGAGCAAGCTTCCTTTTCGGCCTTACATCAAATCAAAACGGTGGCTCGAATGGCAATCCATGCGCATCGGCCACCGCGCGACAGGTCAGCTTCCCGTCGCGGGTGTTGATTCCGCCCGCCAAGGCGGGTTGCTCCTTACAGGCTCCCTCTAAACCGAAATCGGCGAGCAACTCCACATACCGATAAGTCACGTTGGTGAGCGCCTGAGTAGCGGTGCGGGCGTAGGCGGCCGGCATATTCGCCACGCAATAATGAGTGACGCCTTCCTCGACATAAACCGGATTGAGATGCGTGGTCGCCCGCGAAGTTTCCGCGCAGCCTCCTTGATCGATGGAAATATCAACCAGCACGCTGCCGCGTTTCATTTTTCGCAACATCGCACGCGTGATCAGTTTCGGCGCTTTCGCCCCGGGCAGCAACACGGCGCCGATGAGCAAATCGCAATCCGGCATCAATTCCTGCAGGTTCGCTTCGCTCGAATAAAGCGTGTTCGCAGCGCCCATCGCGAGATCGAGAAAACGCAGTCGTTCAAGATCGACATCGAGAATGATCACGTCGGCGCCGAGACCAGTGGCCATGCGGGCCGCGTTCACGCCAGAAGTTCCACCACCGACCACCACGACACGACCAGGCAAAACGCCGGGGACACCGCCAAGCAGCACGCCGCTGCCGCCGTTATATCTTGCCAGAAAATTCGCGCCCATCACTACCGCCATGCGCCCCGCGATCTCGCTCATCGGTTCGAGCAATGGCAAACGATTCCCGACCTGGATCGTTTCATAAGCAACACCGGTCACACCCGATTTCAGCAGAGCTTCGGTGAGCGCTTTGCTCGCGGCGAGATGCAAATAAGTGAAAAGAATCTGGCCTTTTCGCAAAAGTGGAAATTCGGATTCCAACGGTTCTTTCACTTTCACGATCATGTCGGCGCGCGCGAAAACGTCTTTCGCAAGATCGACAATCTCCGCGCCCGCTTTGACGTATTCTTCATCAGGATAGCCGGAGCCAACGCCCGCGCCTTTTTCCACGAGCACCGAATGCTCACGCCGAACCAATTGCCCCGCGGCCGAGGGTAGCAGCGCAACGCGTTGTTCCTGCTCCTTAATTTCCTTCGGAACGCCGATGATCATTGATCAGTGATAGGTGACCAGTGACGAGTGACAAGCTAAAACAAATCGAAGCAAATGCGACGCGTCACTAATTGAGTGACGGGTCATCCGGAGCAACCGCCAGCATCTTATACCAGGGCCCCAGACCGCGCATGATGTCGAACCAAAGTTTTGGCAAACGATCGGGTTCCAGGACGGAGCGACTAGGTTTTTGCAGCAGCCATGCTTTTTGCTTGAGCTCGGCCTCAAGCTGTCCCGCCTCCCAGCCCGCGTAACCTACAAATGCGCAGATTGACGCGAGATTCTGATCTGCCTCTTCGTTTGCTTCCTTCAAGCCGACATTGTGATTGAGCTTAAGCCCTTTGCCTTTTTGCCACTCGAACGCCGCAAACATCAGTTGATTCTTCCCAACCGGTCCGCCGAGAAAGACCGGCACGTCAGCGAGACCATCGGGCGGCGTCTCGCTCACTAAATCGGCCACCTGTTTATCGAGCGGCCGATTGATGATCACTCCCAGCGCACCGTCGCTTGGATCATGCGCAGAAATAAAAAGCACCGCGCGCCGAAAATTGGGGTCGAGCATGTTAGGATGAGCGACGAGCAACGAGCCAGCCAGGCTCGGTGACGTTTCGCCGTGCAGATTACGCATACAAAACTAGAACGCTCGAAGCAGGTTTATGCAAGCTCCACTAGTATTGCTCTCATCGTCTCGCTGAAATGCCGCCGCGTAGCCCAAAAGATCGACCCGCTTCGCGCCAAAGGCAGCCGATTAAATCAATCAGCTGGGTCGCCCAGGTTCTTCTCTTTGTCATCGAGTGCCGATCGCCAGTTGCGGTTGAAGGAGCTGCCCGGTGACGCCGGGTTTGGCGACAAGTTCTTTGCAAACTTGGCCGGCCTTCGCATAAGTTCACGCAAAATTTTGTTGCGACGGCCCGTAAGCTCGATTACTAGCACCGAAGTTTTCCAAGATTGTTCTGGGGGGAACAGCCGCCCTTCACGTCCATCGGGCGTGGGGGGCGGTACTTTTTTCGGGCTGAAAAGAAAACGCCCGACGTTCAACTTTCAACGCTCAATGTCGAAGTCAGCAGAGTCGGGACGATTTTCGTGGCCGATCGCGTTCACGTTCCTCGGGCTGATCATCGCCGCTGTTGTCATCATCGTTTTCCTGCGTCTGGAGAGCTGGCCGGCGCGAACGGCGGCGCAAGGCACGACCGAACTGGAAAGACTTGGCAGGGATCTGCGGTCGGCTTTTATCGACGTCGCGCATTTGCAACCGCGCATCACGATTAATAATCGCGTTTATCTGGAACAAAGCATACCTACGAGCGAACTCGTGATTCTTTCGCGCCGAATCGAAGTGCAGCATGAGTTGTTGCACTCCTGGGTGGGAAGCGCAAAGCGCGTAAAACTTCACGGCACTTTTACGGTCAAAGCTGGCTTCGATTTGCGGCAGGACCTGGCTGTCGACATCGGTACGGACGAAATTGTCGTGCGGTTGCCGCACGCTCAATTGCTCGGCGTGGAGCAGGAGCGCGTGGATGTGCTCGCATTTGAAAATGGTTTTTGGAACCGCATTTCCGCAAACGATGTCCAAAACGAATTGTCAATCTTGCCGCAACTCGCCCGGGAAAAAGCGGCCGAAAGCAATTTGCCCTCGGAAGCCGAAGATGCATTACAGAAGCAACTCCACGAGCGCATTCACACGCGCCAACCGCTCAGACTTGTTTTCACGAGCTCGACCAAAACCGATTAGCGCCGCCGGAATCGCCTAGTCGTCAGGCCTGCTGGGCCGAGAAGAGCTTCCCCAGGGGAAACTTTGTCGCTAAAGCAATGAATCACCGGTGGCATTCACGAATCGACTTTTATTGGCTATGCTGCTGAGCGTTCTCGCTCTGCTATTTGCCATCTGGTTTTCGCCACCGGCTGTCTCGAATGGCCTTCGCATGTGGATCTGGTGGAGAGCGCGGCAGCAAGGTCTCACGGTCAAGATCGACATAATAGATGCGCCCTTCCTGCGTCCGGTGGTGCTGCGCGGATTTCACATGGCCAGCGCGCGTGATTCGGCGTTTCACATCGAGGTGAACGCGGTACGGGCAACAGTCGGTTTGAGTCTCAAAGCCATTGTGATGCACAGGAGCGAGCGGGCGATTCGAACTCTCTCGACTGAAGGATTGCGTCTGGAGATCCACCGCAGCAACCGCGCAGGACTATCGCTGACGGAGAGCGGCTGGGCGACTTTGCAAAAGTTGCTCCCAGGCAGTCTCGACCTCGGGCGCTTCGATTTGCGCGTCGAAGATGGACCGGCTGTGATCTTGTTGCGGAATGTTTCTCTTTCCGCGAGCGAAATAGATGCCGGGCGCTTCAGCGCGGACGAGGTCACAATCGCATCGCCGTGGTTTCGCCAAACTTTTTCGCATCTGCGCGGAGCAACAAAATGGGAGGATAATCGTCTGACGCTTGCCGGCCTCAGCCTGACCCGCGGCCTCGACTTGCCATCGGTCACCGCCGACTTGTCGCGCCTCGGCAAAAAAACCGTCGGACTCGACTTCGATGTGGAGGTGTTCGGCGGAAAAATTCGCGCCAGTATTTCAAATGAATGGCGCCCTCATGTTTCAAATTGGAACATGATGGGGTCGGCCGCAGATATTTCTCTCGCGCAAACCTCGGAAGCGATCGGATTGACCGATCACGCGGGCGGCTTGCTCCACGCTTGCAAGTTTACTTTTCGAGGCGATCCGCGCGACGTGACGCACGCGACCGCGTCGCTATGGACTGAGGTCACCGGCCTCACTTGGCGGGATCGCGCAGCAGACGTGATTATGCTCGGCGCCGCACTCTACAATCGACAGGTCGAAGTCGAGCAAATCTACATAAAGCAAAAAAACAATCAGCTCACCTTGCGCGGCGAGGCGTCATTTCCCACCACTTCGTCGGATTGGCTCAAGCCCGATTTTCGCGGCGATATCTCGGCGTCGATCAGTAACCTCGGCGATTTCGCCGGTCTCTTTGGCGCCAATCCTGGCGATTTCGCGGGAGAGATCGCGGTCGAGGGAATTATAAATGCCCGCGAACGTAAAATTGGCGGACATCTTACTGCTACCGGTTCTGCGCTCACGCTCTTCAAAGCTCCGATCGACCTGTTGACGGCCCGGATAAATATGAAACTGACACAGCTTGAGATTGAAGAATTGAAATTGGAACGCGGTAAAGATTTTCTAAACGCGCAAGGCGAGATCGACATGTCGCATGAGCACGGTTCTCGTGGAACGCTCGCGCTCTACGTCCGTAGCCTTTCCGATTATGCACCAAACCCGCTGCTTTCATCTTCACTCGGCTTGCGGCTAATTTTCCAGGGTCGCACCGCTTCCATCGATTCACTGCAGGTGCACGATGGGCCAATCGAGATTGCGTTCAATGGCACAATCGACTTTACCGATCTCCAAAATGTCGGAATCACCCTTGTTCCAAGCCAGGTGCTGTTCGATCTCAGTTGGCTGTCCGCCGTCGATTGTGTAAACGCGTTGCAATTCTTTCCAGTCGGAAACGCGGCGGAGCCTTTGTCGGCAATTGAAAAGATCGATTTGCATGGCGACGCACGTTCTGGCCATTGGAGCGTTGCATTAAAGAAAGATGCGGGCCCGGGTGAAAAAGATGCAATTTGCGCCGCGCCGGCCGGCCGCTCACTTAAGATTGGAGTTCGCGACAGAGGCGCGCCTGAGTTTGGCCAGGCCGCGCTTCGAGCTTTCCACTATGGCGATCGGCAATCGCTCAGCTTTTCGCTGGATCGACCATAACATTGCGGCGCTCTACCTTTGTCGAGACGAGCCAGCGCGAAAGCTTTTCCTCGAGGTCGCCGGTCAGATTTACTCGTAAATCTGCGCCGGCATCGACCCGCAATGAATTTCCGGTCGGCCGATCGAAAAGCAATTGCACCCGGCGTTGGCCGGGAGAACTGGCCAGAATTTTGCGCACCTCGCGCAATTCTTCATTCGTCGTCGCGGGCGAAAATTGTAAGAGCACAGCCGGCTCTTCAAAAGCATTTGTCGACCTTTCATTTGCGCTGGCGGCTCCGTTCGTTTTCTCCGCGCCAAGCACTTTCACTTTTTGCGCGGTGGCGCGAACGGAATCACCGCGTGTATCGACAGCTCCCTGAATTTCAACGACGCGTCCAAGCGCAAGCGCGTCCGACACTTTCACGTAAACATCATTCCAAATCACAACTTCGATCGTACCGCTCAAGTCTTCCATCCAAATAACCGCGAATGGCTTGCCTTCTTTTCGTGTGAATTTCTTGTCGAACTGCACGATGGCGCCGGCAGTTTTGAATTGTGATCGGTCGTCGAGCTCGCCTAACGAAGCGATCGGTTGATAATTTTTCGCCGCAAAAAGATCGATATAGGCATCGAGCGGATGCCCACTGACATAAAAACCAAGCAGTTCCTTTTCGTAAGAAAGCTTCTCGTGGTCGCTCCACGGCGCGATCGATCTCTTTCTTGTCGATGTTGTCGCAGTTATCGCTTCATCGAACAGCGAAACTTGTCCGGCGGTACGATCGCGATGTGCCGCGGCCGACGACGCGAGCGCCTGGTCGATACAAGCGAAAAGTTCCGCGCGATCACGCCCGAGGAAATCGAACGCGCCTACCTTGATCAAACTCTCGAGCATTTTTCGATTGGCGACGCGAGTTCCGAGTCGTCCACAAAAATCTTCCAGCGAAGCGAACTCCCCTCCTCGCTTCCGTTCCTGGATGGACATTGCCATGGCGCTTTCACCGACATGCTTGATCGCCGCGAGACCGTAGCGGATCGACATCTTTCCATTTTGCGATTCCGGGATGAATTTCAAGCCGCTGCGATTGATGTCGGGCGGCAAAATGGAGATCCCCATGCGTTTGCATTCGCCGACGAAGACAGAAATTTTTTCGGTGTTGTTGATTTCGTTACTCAACAAACCGGCCATAAATTCAACCGGATAATGCGCTTTGAGATAGGCCGTGTGATAACTGACGACGCCGTAAGCTGCGCTGTGGCTCTTGTTGAATCCGTAGCCGGCAAATTTTTCGAGTAAATCGAAGATCGCGTTCGCTTTTTTCTCCGAGATTTTGTTTGTCTTGGTGCAGCCTTCGATAAAGTTTCTGCGCTCCTTTGCCATCTTCTCCTTGTCTTTTTTGCCCATGGCGCGGCGGAGCAGATCGGCTTGCGCAAGTGAGTAACCGGCGAGTTTGCTCGCCGCCGCCATCACTTGCTCCTGGTAGATCATGACGCCGTAGGTGTCGGCGCAAATTTCTTCGAGCAGCGGATGGAGGTATTTTATCGGCGTAATTCCTTTCTTCGCTTTTACAAATTCCGGGATCAGTTCCATCGGACCGGGCCGATAGAGCGCGATCAATGCGATGATGTCATCCAGTTTTTTCACATCGAGTTGCTTCGACAAACTGGTCATCCCGCCGGATTCCATCTGGAAAAGGCCAATCGTCTCGCCCCGGTTGTAGAGCGCAAATGTGGCGGGATCATCGAGCGGAATATTCTCCAGAGAAAAATCCGAATCGCGTTTATGAATAAGCGCGAGCGTGTCTTCGATCACGGTTAGCGTTTTCAGTCCGAGAAAATCCATTTTCAGCAGGCCGAGATCAGTGAGCGGCCCCATCGGATATTGACTGATGACGTCGTTCCCTTTCACATCGCGACAGAGCGGGATGTATTCGGTCAGGTCGCGATCGGCGATGACGACGCCGGCCGCGTGCACGCCGGCGTTACGGGACAAGCCTTCAAGAATTTTGCCGTACTCAAAGAGTTGTTTCGTTTCCTTCTCGGTCGCGATGGCGCGTTTCAGTTCGGCATTTTTCTCCGCGGCTGAATCCAGCGTGATGTTCAATTCATTCGGAATCATCTTCGCGATGCGGTCGGCCGCAGCGTACGGCAGCCCCATCACGCGCCCGACGTCGCGGACTACGCTCTTCGCTTTTAGTTTTCCAAACGTGATGATCTGGGCAACGCGGCGCTCGCCATATTTCCGGCGAACATATTCAAGAACTTCCCCGCGACGCGCCTCGCAGAAATCGACGTCGATATCGGGTGGCGAGATGCGATCCGGATTCAAGAAGCGTTCGAAGATCAATCCGTATTGCAGAGGGTCGATGTCGGTGATGCCGAGAACGTAAGCGACGATCGAACCCGCGGCCGAGCCACGGCCGGGACCAACGGGAATTTTGCGCTCTTTGGCAAAATGGATGAAATCCCAGACGATTAGAATATAGCTGACGAACCCCGTTTTTTCGAGAACGCCCAATTCGTAATCGAGGCGCTGCGAAAGCTGACTGTCGATCGTGGCGCGGTCGCCGTAACGCTGCTGCAAGCCTTTCGCGCAAAGCTGGCGCAGGTAACCTTCGCGCGAAATTCCTTCCGGCGCCGGATACTCCGGATATTTCGATTTCCCGAATTCGATCTCTAAATTGCAGCCCTCCGCGATCTCAAGGGTATTTGTAATCGCTTCCGGAAGATCTTTGAACAACTCGCGCATTTCCTCGGACGATTTGAAATAAAGTTCCGGCGCATAGCGCATGCGGTTTTCGTCTTGCACCATTTTTCCGGTGCCGATGCAAAGCATGACGTCATGCGCGTTATGATCGCTGCGCTTTAGAAAATGAACATCGTTGGCCGCCACCAAACCGACGCCCAGGTCTTGTGCGATCCGCGGCAGAACTTGATTGCATTTCCGCTGCTCTTCCATGCCGTGGTCGTGCAATTCCATGAAGAAATTTTCCGCACCGAGAATATCGCGATATTCCGCCGCCGCTTGTTTTGCGTTGTCGATCTTGTTTGCCTGAATCGACGAATTCACTTCACTGGCCAGACAACCGCTCAGACCGATCAATCCATTGGAATGCGCGGCCAGGAGCTCTTTGTCGATCCTCGGCCGATAATGAAACCCGTCGAGGTGCGCGGTTGAGATTAACTTAATGAGATTGTGGTAGCCGGTCTCGTCCCGCGCCAGCAGGGTGAAATGATACGCCGCCTCGCGCATCGAACTTGATCGATCTTTATGTGAACGCGGGGCGACGTAGGCTTCGCAGCCGATGATCGGTTTGACCCCGGCCTTCTCCGCTTCCTGGTAAAACTCGATCGCGCCAAAAAGATTGCCGTGATCGGTCATCGCCACCGCCGGCATTTTAAATTCGGCCGCTTTTCTCATTAACTCCTTCATCCGCACCGCGCCATCGAGCAGGGAATATTCGGTGTGCAGGTGCAGATGAACGAAAGAGTCGCGGGGCATTAACTTTCAGTATAGACCGCGCGCACATTTGGCAAAAATTTTCTGCGCCTGAGCACAGAAAAATCGTGATTGCATCTGCGGCGTTGTGTTGTTAAGAGAGCGCGTGCCGCGTTTAGCTTTCGATTGCAAAAGACCGGGCGGCGCGAAGTTTACATCGACATGAAAAAACTGGAAGCGATCATCAAGCCGTTCAAACTCGAGGAGGTCAAGGAAGCGTTGGCCGAGCTCGGCATTGAAGGGATGACCGTCACCGAAGTAAAAGGGTTCGGCCGGCAAAAGGGCCACACCGAGATTTATCGCGGTAGCGAATACACAGTCGATTTTTTGCCGAAAGTGAAAGTGGAAGTCGTGCTCGCGGACGACATGGTGGAGAAAGCCGTCAGCGTTGTGGTGGCGGCGGCAAAGACCGGCAAGATTGGTGACGGAAAAGTTTTTGTGCTTCCAGTGGAACACGCGGTGCGCATCCGCACGGAAGAGATCGGCGAAAAAGCGGTGTGACAAACGCCGCGCGATTGTCGATCTTACGTCAGAATCGAACCATCGGCGGCCAATTCGGCCGCGAAACATTTCGCGAACGAGTGATTCAATGAATTAACGATTTTCCTTTTCTCAACCCTCGACCTTAAACCCTCATCCTTCGAAATTATGGCCAAAGAAAAAACTCCATCCGACGTCAACAAAATGATCCAGGACAACAACGTGAAACTTGTGGACTTCAAGTTCACCGACCTGCCCGGCACCTGGCAGCATTTCACGACTACCCTCACCGAGTACAACGAAGACATTTTCACCGATGGGATCGGTTTCGACGGTTCGAGCATCCGGGGGTGGAAGGTAATTAACGCGTCCGACATGCTCGTCATTCCGGATCCGACGACTGCTTGGATCGACATCTTTAATGCGGAACCGACCCTCAGTCTCATTTGCACGATTGTCGATCCAATCACACGTGAGCCGTACGATCGCGATCCACGCGGCGTGGCTGAAAAAGCGGAAGCGTACTTGAAGAGCACCGGAATCGGCGACACCGCCTTCTTCGGGCCGGAAGCCGAATTTTTTATTTTTGACGACGTGCGTTTCAGTTACGCGGCCAACTCCTCATTTCATCTTGTCGATAGCGTGGAGGGACATTGGAACAGCGCGCGCGAAGAGTTTCCAAATCTCGGCTACAAAATTCGCCCGAAAGAAGGTTACTTCCCAGTCTCACCGGCCGACACTTTGCAGGACATCCGCAACGAAATGTGCATCGAGCTCGAGAAAGCGGGCGTGCCGATCGAAAAACAACACCACGAAGTGGCGACCGCCGGACAAGCCGAGATCGATGTCCGGTTCGCGCCGCTCAAAGTGATGGGCGACTCGATGCAGTATTACAAATACATCATTCGCAACGTCGCCAGGAAGCACAACAAGTCCGTCACGTTCATGCCGAAGCCGCTCTTCGCTGACAACGGCTCGGGCATGCACACGCACATGTCGCTTTGGAAAGACGATAAACCGCTGTTTGCTGGCAATGGCTATGCCGGCTTGAGCGACATGGCGCTCTTTTTCATCGGTGGAATTTTACGGCACGCGTCCGCCCTCACCTGCATCACGAACCCGACGACCAATAGCTACAAGCGGCTCGTGCCCGGGTTCGAAGCGCCGGTCAATCTCGCTTACTCGGCGCGCAATCGCTCGGCCGCGATTCGCATTCCGACTTACTCGGCCAGTCCGAAAGCGAAGCGAATCGAATTTCGCACGCCGGATGCCTCGGCGAATCCATATATCGCCTTCTCCGCATTATTGCTGGCCGGCCTCGATGGAATCCAGAACCGCATCGATCCCGGCGACCCGCTCGACAAAAATCTCTACGAGCTGCCGCCGGAAGAACTCGCGCAAATCGCCAGTGTTCCGGATTCGCTTCGCGGCGCGATCGAAGCGCTCCAGACCGATCACGCATTTTTGCTCAAAGGGGACGTCTTCAACGAGGACTTCGTCGCCAACTGGATCGACATGAAACAAAAGGAATACGACGCGCTCCGCTTGAGACCCCACCCGTACGAATTCTCCATGTACTACGATGTGTGATCTTGGGTAGCGCATGCGTCTCGCGTGCTGGTTTCGGCGTTCCCGTCGAAACGAACTTCGAGAAGATATCTTTTAAAGAAATGAATCAGGAAGCCATGAAAACAGGAAGATATGCAAAAGCTGACCGGCGGATTAGGCCTACGCTATGGATGATTACCTCGGCCCATATGTAACAGCGTCTTCCCCGCCAGCGTTATCGGCCGGCCTGCGTCAAGTCACCACAAAGAGAAAGTAGAGCTTTGGTTCATGCGTAACCGTGTGCTTTCCTCTACTTGAGACGGTGCTTCGATACGAGCTAGGAATCCCGGACAACGAAGATGTCTCCTTTTCGGAGGGTTCGGCTGCGCTGAAATGGTTCGCAAAGTTTATGACGATTCCCGAAGTCGCATCTCGCGAGATATGGGATGCATTTCGGAACGGGCTTCTGCATCGTGCGATAGCAAAAGGGGACCTTGAAATACGATTTGACCGGGGAAGCTCCTGGGCGACCAGCCGAGGTCAAAGACGACCTGACCCCTTCGCGTTCTTCCCCGCTAAATGGACTTACGGCGTGAACTTATAGATCGCGCCCTCGTCGTCACTCCCCCCGTGCACCGTTGCACCGTAGAAGTTCCCCGCTCCGTCACCCACCATCCCGTTATAGGCGAAGGCTCCGTCTGGAGGACCTTCGAAACGATGGGCGACGCTCTCGGTCCACTTCCCGGTGGGGCCAGGAGTTAGCTCGAAGATCGTGCCACTCCCCAGGCCGCCTTCACTCGTCGTTCCATAGAGATTGCCAGCCGCGTCAAAAACCAGGTTGCTGATGGAATTGGCTCCGTCTGTTCCGCCTTTGAAGCTGTAAAGGACTCTTTCTTTCCATTCGCCCGTGGGCCTGGGAGCCAGCTCGTAAACGGCGCCAAGGTTGTGTGCCCCGTCGTAGTAGGTGGTGCCATAGAGATTGCCCGCCGCGTCGAAAGTCAAACCACCGTAGGGGGAACCCGCGTCCGGTTGACCCTTAAAAGAATAGATGGTCTTGAAATCCCACTCCCCACTCGGTGTGGGCGTGAGCTCGAAGGCCGTGCCCTTTCCATTCGCGCCACCCGCCGTAGCCGCCCCATAGAGGTGCCCGCCACGAAGAAGCATTCGGCCAGCCGAGCCGGTCGCCCCATCCGTTCCGCCAGTGAAGGTGTGGATGACCTTCAACGTCCAGTTGCCGCTTTGGTCAGGGTGAAGTTGGTATATGACACCAAGCCCGTTCGCTCCGCCGGTCGGAGCCATTCCGTAGAGATTGCCGCGCTTGTCAATGGTTAGCCCTGCTCCGGGACCGGAGCCATCGTCGCCTCCGGTGAAGGAATGAATCACAGTCTGAGTCCAGGCTCCGCCAGAGTTAGTCAGCTTATAAGCTACGCCGCAACCACCTTCACAACTGCCGGCGCCGCCAGTGACCGCCGTGCCATAGAGATTACCCTCGGTGTCGAGTGTCACGCCTTTGTAGGGTTCTCCTCCATCCGCTCCACCGCTGAAGCTATAGAGCACGGTGTGGATCCAGCTATCGCCTGAAGGCGTCAGCTGAAAAACCGTGCCCCCGCCGAAATTACCACCCAGCACCGAAGTGCCATAAAGATTGCCCGCGCTGTCGATAACCAAGTCCGTATCGGTGTACTCGCCATCGGCGTCTCCGGCGAAGCTATATATTACGTTTGTCGTGCTCGCGGCTCTGGCGCCGCTCGCCAGCATTGCCATAATGGCGAAAGCGGCCAGAACCCCACCGATAGCAGGTGAGAGTCGCCTGCTTCCGATTAGCCTCTTCCTTCTGAAATCCTGTTGGGTTTGAAAATAGAGGTTAAGGTGATCATATCTTGTCGTTATTAGGCTTTTTTTTTGCATTTCGCTCCTTTCGTCCTTGCGTGGCGATTCGTCGCGCGAACCGTATTTGTAATACTTGCCGTCGCACAGGATCGGCGTCAAGAATTTCCGTTGGCGAAAGATCAGGGTATCTGACATCACAAAAAGAGACGTGTATTTTATTCCCGAGAGATGCGAGCGACAATCAGAGTGTCACTTGTTGCTTTCAACTGCTCGACCCGGCAGGGCGTGACCGCCGGGCGCGCCGAGGGAGCGGACGGCCCCGCGGTCCGTCCCTACCATTCATGAGATGACTTCCAGAAGATTTGGAACAGCTCTTCCTGGCGCCGGCTGGAAAGTTTCAATATAGCGTATGACCAGCGTTTTGGCTTGACGCGTTCAAACTGAACCAGACAGACTATCTTGTTAGCGCCTTGCGACCGCCACCGAGGTGATTCATGAGATTGAATGGTTCCACCGAGTGCGAGCCTGGGCAGCGGGCCGCGCATTTCTTGCGAGTCCGCCACATTGGTCAGAGATGTAATCTCTTGTTGCGCTCATCTCCACTGCTACTCGTTAGGTCCCTAGGTAACACGAACCCGCGCTCACTTGTTTTGCTTTTATTCGTGCAAATGACCATTTGCTCGTTGCTCGCGCAGGAGCCTCAGCCGAGGTCGTTGGCCCAGCCTTCACCCAAGCCTGGTCAGCAGCCTGCAGCAGCCGCGCTTCAGCCTGCGCCAGAAATTCAGAAACTATCGAACGCATTTTTGGGAACATGGTCAGTCACCGAAAAGATTGAGCCCAGTCAAACTATGCCGAACGGTAGTACGGGCCGCGGCGAGGAAGTGTATCGGCTTGGCCCGGGAGAGCACTCATTTACCGAGGAGCTTCACTTGAATGAACCGACCGGAGAGATTTCTGGTTTTGGAGTCGCTTGGTGGGATGAGAACGCAAAGGGCTACCGGGCCGTCTGGTGCGACAGCCAAAATCCCGGTGGTTGTAGTCTCATGGCCCATCTGGCCAAATGGGAAGGCGGTCAATTCGTTCTTGGCGACGAATTCGAGAAAGATGGGAAGAAGTTCAATTTTAAGGAGGTTTTCTCTCAAATCACGCCCACTTCTTTTACGCAGACTCTGTATCAGGGTGAAGCCGGCAAAGAATTGAAGCGGCTGTCTACGATTTATGCTACGAAGTTAGCGCAACCGGTCGCGTCGCCACATTAGGCCTAACCAAGTGCTCCAACCAACAGAAGGAAGTAGGAAGTAGGAACTAAAAAGTAGAAAAAAATTGGCGATGTCGATCTTGGCTAATGTAATTCCACCGGCTGCCACTTGCGCCTGCCGAAGCCGTCGCCGAGCCTGGTTTCATTAGATGGCCACCCCACGCATATGGAATCACACTTCAACTGAATATGGAGGAAAACAATGAACCCTGTAGTCCATTTTGAAATGCCGGCGGAAGACAAAAAACGCATGGCGGAGTTTTATACAAAGACGTTTGGCTGGCAAACGCAGATGCTTGGCTCCGACATGAACGAGTATGTGCTCGTTACCACCACCGAGCCCGACGAGAAAGGTCGTCCCAAAAACCCGGGAGCCATCAATGGTGGCTTTTACAAAAAATCAGCCGATATGCCGGCACAGTATCCCTCGGTCGTCATCGCCGTTGGTGATATCAAGGAGGCAATGAAGAAGGTTACCGAAGCAGGTGGCAAAGTCCTTGGCGAGCCGATGGAAATACCCGGCTACGGCCTTTACATCTCGTTCTTCGACACTGAAGGCAACCGCGTGAGTATGATGCAGGCGACGACTACGTAAATAGCGGTCTGACAGAAATCGACATCTCAGGGCATCGCACATTTTGCAGTAGCACCCTTACCCATTTCCGATTCCCTGTCTCACGTGCGGTCAAGCCACCGTCCATTTTCAGAGCCTCTCGGTTCCAACTCTGTCGTGCAGCCACGTCCACTATCTAACCAGGCGAAGCCCTTAGGTTCGGTGCGGCTCAGGCGAGCCACAGCGAGGCTCAGCCGTAAGCGGCCGAGCGTCTCTTCTGCTTGACCAATGCGGTGGTGGAACGGCCACTCGATCGAGTGGATGCGCGCTTCTGCTTAAGCGATTGAGTCCGATTAAGGCTGTCCTGAAGCACCTTGACAAGATCGACAACATTGGTTGGTGAAGGCGCCGGCGCGGGTTTGCCCGCGATCTGCTTGTTCTGTGCTTTTTGCTCGATGATTTCCATCAGCGCCGTTCGATATTCGTCCTGGTATTTTTCAGGCGCCCAGCCAACTGCCATGCTCTCAATGAGAGCTTGTGCCATCTGCAATTCCTTATCCGTCACGGCCGTGGCCGATCCGTTCTTCAAAATCTCCGTGCTAAGAATTTCGTGGGCGAAGTGCATCAGCTCGAGAATGAGGAACAACCCATCGGGTTTTACCGCGGCCAGATGTTCGCGATTGCTGATCACGACTTTGGCAACGCCGATCTTGCCCGTCCCACTAAGAGCCTTGTGCAGGACCGCATACGCTTTTTCGCCGCCTTTCTGTGGTTCCAAAAAATACGGCTTGTAGAAAAACTTGGGATCAACCTGCTCTAACTCGACGAAATCGGTGATGTCGATGGAATGAGTGGATTCGATCCGGACCTTCTCAAAATCCTCGTCACTCAAAACAACATAGCGACCCCGTTCGTACTCGAATCCTTTAACGATTTGATCGGCCGCGACTTCTTTGGAGTCAGCCTCCGCGACCTTTTTATACTTGATCGGGCTAAGGTCGGTCGAACGGAGTTGACGAAAACTGATCTTCTCCTCGCGCGTGGCCGGGTAAACGGCCACCGGAATGTAAACCAGCCCGAAGCTGATGCTGCCTTTCCAAATGGGACGCATATGGCGGATTACCTTCTTCCCACATCGGCTTGCGCCTGTCAATCTTGTGCCAGGCTGCTGCCGTGGGTTCGCCTTTTATTAGCCAGCAGGATTCATGCGCCGCGAATGCAGCTCGCGAAATTGTCTTGCAACTTCGGGAATCGGTCTGATCTTCGAACTGACATATGACCCTGCTCGCAAACCTCCTGAATATATTCGAAGGGCCACAGGGGATTTTCATCCTGCTGATCATTCTGCTGATGTTCGGCGCCAAGAAATTGCCGGAACTGGCGCGCGGCATGGGTAAAGCGATCAAAGAATTCCAAAAAGCAAAAGACGAGTTTAGCGACGAATTACATAGCGCGGAGAAGAAAGAGGGTGCCGCAACGAAAACAGATGTGCAACCGGCGCAATCAACTGTGGCGCGAATCGAGGACCCAACCCCTGGCAGCGCGGTGCGGCCTGATCCGAATCAAACGGCCACGCCCGGCGACAAAGCCGATCACGTCTGATTAATTCGCTTGTCGATTTTCCCCGGGTTGCGGCTATTCCAATCGCGTGATTGACGCGTCCCCGGCGCTGCGACAACTTCGCGACTTGCCTGTATGTCCGAGCCCGATCTGCGCACTCGCATTAAAGAGATGCTGGTGAAAAATTTGATGCTCCAAACGACCGCCGACAAGATCGCGGACGATCTTCCACTGTTCGGTTCAAGCGGTTTGGGGCTGGATTCGATTGACGCACTCGAACTCGTCGTCAGTATGGAGAAAACCTTCGGAGTAGGTGTGCCCAATTCCGAAGTCGCGGGCAAGGCGCTTCGCACTGTGAATACGATCCACGACTATATTCTCGAAAAACGTGCGACAACCGGTCAGTCCAGCCTGAGTGTCTGAAGCGCGCCCGCTTCCAGCTCTGCGTGCGGTCGCGATTGTCGATCTAACATGCACATACTTTTCGTAGAGAGCAGTCGCAGTTGGGGCGGACAGGAATACCGCACCTGCCTCGAGATCAACTGGCTCAATCAACGCGGACATCAGGCCTGGCTCGTATGCGACAGGAAAAGCGAAGTTTTCGCCAAAGCCAGCGAACTTGGCACCCGCGTTCGCACGATGCCGCTGCGGCGACGGTTTGATCCTTTGTCTTCGTGGCGGCTCTGGCGTTTTTGCCGGCGAAATGAAATCGAGTTAATCAAAACCTACAGTTCGAAAGACCATTGGCTTTCTCTGCCCCTCTATCTTTGCGGGATTCCCGTAGTCCGGGCGCGTTGCATCACCGATCCTGTCGGAAACAAATGGCGCGCCTTCATTTATAAACATGGCTGCGCAAAAATTGTGGCTGACGCGCAGGTGATCAAAAAACAGCTGGTCGAGCAAAACGGGATACCCGCTGATAAAATCGCTGTAATCGGCTCCGGCGTCGATCTGTCAAGATTCGCGCCCGGAAGAGAGAGAATGAAGTTACGGCAGGAGCTGGGCTTTTCCGACGAGACACCAGTGATTGTTAACATCGGAATGATCCGTTACGACAAAGGCCAAACGCAATTAATGAAGGCGGCCCGGATGGTTCTGGAGCAACGGCCGGATGTGAGGTTTGTTTTTGTGGGTCAAGGTACCGGCACGCGGTGGCGCGAAACACGGCTCCAGCAAAGGATTTCAGACGCCGGGCTGGAAGGTAAAATCATCATGCTCGGCTACCGGTGGGACATACCCGATATTCTGGCAGCGGCAGACATCGTGGTGATTGCGTCCCTCGGGACGGAGGCTTCCTCGATTGTTTTGCGCGAAGCATTCGCGAGCGGTTGCGCCGTTGTCGCGACAAAAGTTGGTGACGTTCCGGAGATCGTGCAAGACCGCGAGAATGGGCTAATCGTTGAACCGGGGGACCGTGAGGCGATGGCGAAAGCGATTTTGGAGTTTTTATCGAACAAGCAGCTCGGCGCGCGTTGCGCCGCCAGGGCGCTGCAACAAGCGCGTGATCATTTCTCTTTCGAGCGGATGATGGAAGCAAAGCTGGATGTCGATCTTGCTCTAAGCAGAAAGGCTAAGCCGCCACAAATAACGGGGTCGAAACGCCCAACCGACCCGGTCGCTTCCGAGTTTGTTTCATCCAAGTGAGGACGAGTTAATCGCATCGATCAACTGTCGAAAACGGCCAAAGCTGCGCCGATGCGGTGTGAGGATCAGCCGTGGCAGGTTCCAAATTTCGGGCTCGTTTTTTTCCTGACGCAGCGCGTTACTTTGCACAATTTTCCCCGTGCGCAGGATGTCCGCGAACTTTTCGTTAAGATCGATAATCGCTTTGTTCGGCAAGCGATGACAAATGCGGATGACAAGCTCTTCGCCAACCCAACGCGCCGAGTGATAAACGTTGTAGAACTGCGCGATTTCCGCGGCCGCGTCCTTAACGCTGTGGAGGATTTTGAAAAGATAAAAATCTTCCGCTGAAACAAACCCGAGCTTGAACAGGTGCTCGGTGACAAATTTCATCCACGTTTCCCAGTAAGTCCCATCGGGCCGATCGAGCAGCACGATGGGAATAACGCGCGCCTTTCCGGTCTGCATGAGCGTGAGAACTTCGAAAGTTTCGTCGAGTGTGCCGAGACCGCCCGGAAATGATGCGAACGCGTGTGTCTCCTTTACGAAGTTCAGTTTGCGCGTGAAGAAGTAATTGAAATTAATCAGTTTTGGGTCGCCCTCGATGATCTCATTCGCGCGTTGTTCAAATGGCAAGCGAATATTGAGCCCAAAACTGTGTTCGCGACCGGCGCCGCGCTGCGCCGCGCCCATAATGCCATCGCCTCCACCGGTGATGACCATGTAGTTTTGCGCCACCATCGCGCGCGCAAAATCCTCGGCCAATTCAAATTCAGGCGCGCCGGGTAGAGTCCGACCTGATCCGAACACAACAACTTTTCGCAAATGATGATATGGAGCGAAGACCTTGGCCGCATAACGCATCTCTTTTACGGAACGATTGATCAATTTCAGATCAGCCACGCCCATCTGATCGCGCGCCATCCTTAGCGCTGTCACGATCATTTCCTCAATCAGCTCCGGTGACTTTTCCGCGCCCCAATCACGAACTAGTTGTCGAACGCGCTCGTCAAATGGCGGATCGACAGTCCACTGTCGCCGCGCCGGTTGATCGTGAATCGCCCCGCCCGTGAAATCTTCCACGGCGAACTGTTAGCGTGCCCGGCTGCCAACGCACGGGATTTTTGCCTCCTCAAACCGTTTCGCTCTGCCAAGCACGACGCTGATGTGGTAAGCTGCGCCTCGATCGCGTCGCCCATAGGGCGACGGCTACACCGCGATCAGATCCGCCAGAATTTCATGCATGTGCCGGATAGGCAGTGAGTAATGGCCCGCATTGTTTACGTAGCGCGCGGTGCAATTCGGCAATCGCCTGGCTATTTCCTGCGCCACGCGCAATGAGAAGGCCCGGTCCTCCTTTCCATGCCATAGCCGGACCGGTACCTCGACATCTTCCAACCGAAAACCCCATGGCTGCGCGTGAATCTGGGCGTCGGCCAGTACGCCCTCGACCGATCCGCGCCAGGCACGGCGCTGACTTTCAAAGCACGCTTCGAACGCGGCCGAATCGCGCAACGCTTCTGCATCGCACGGTTGCAAGAGCTTGAGCACAACGCGCTCCCCGCGGGCGGATAATCGCATCGTCGCAAACGGTCGCACCAGGTAGAATAATATCCGCAAGAGCTGGGGCCGTTTCCGATTGAGCGCGAGCAACCAGCGATAGAGCGCGAGCAATCCACTCTCATCCGCAAGATCGACAATCGGCGGCGCGCCGCTCACGATCGCAATCGCCCGCACACGTTGCGGCATTTCCCAGGCCGTTACATAGGCATAGGGCGCGCCACCGGAAATCGCCAGGATATGAAATTGATCGATTCCAAGCTTATCTGCAATCTCGCGTGCGATCGGTGGCCAATCAATTAATTTCCGGTTGGCTTGGAACGCAGAGCCGCTGATACCGGGCCGATCCGGAGAAATGATTCGCACACCGAGATCGCGCGCGGCCTGATCGGTCAATTCCGCCATCGTGCGCGAGCTTGGCCAACCGTGGCAAAAAAACAGGGGGGCTCCCGTGGGCTCGCCGTATTCGTTGTAGGCAACGTGCCCACCGGATCGCAGCGAAATTAGTCGTGCTTGGCTCTTCACTTAATTTCTTAAATCTCCTCGACTACGCAAACATTCTGCACGTTAATTTCGTATAACTTAGTATGAAGGAACAGTCACACGAGGGAGCAGGCAAAATTTCTCTGCATGGCAACGGGATGGGAGTGCCTTCACCGGAGGAAGTGGAAAAGCGCGCTCGCGAGATCGCCATGATTGATGAGCGCAACCCTGACGAATTCACCGATGCGGATTGGAACCAGGCGCGCCGCGAATTAATGGGGATTGAGCACCCGGGCCCTCCGGAAGAAACTGAGCAGAACGCCGAGTTGACCGAAGAATGGAACGTGGTCGCAGGTTCTTCCGGACATCGCGCGCCACGGCCCGGTGTTGAAGAAGAGGAAACATTAGGTGAGCAACTGGTCGCTGGCGGACTTGAGGAAGCGGCGCACGATCAAATGCTCGAGGCCCGCAAGGAAGAACTCGAACAGGAAGGCGGAATTACTTGAGTTCAACCGCGGCCGCAACGATCGACGAGAGAGCGGCTGCGCTGGCGCAGT
>WNFX01002110.1_pt1 | contig 20169 bp, 18 predicted proteins | sample 5400111 | NCBI WGS metagenome assembly WNFX01 (sample SAMN13153363, study PRJNA577476) | soil metagenome | isolation source: 40 cm soil or saprolite under grassland replicate 1 | place: USA:California | collected 2016-06-15 | reverse complement strand
ATGTCGCTTCGACTTGCGTCCAGTATGCGCATCGTCGTGGGGTTCACCTGCATGACGTTGATTCTTTTGGCGTACGGCAAACTCAACGGCACGGCGCTCTGGCCCCCAGCCGCACAAGCGCACGCTACGAGAGCGATCGCTCTACTGATTCTGCTCGCGTCGGCCTCAGGCGGAATTCCGCTCTTAATTTACTTTCAAGGGCTGCGTCTCACGCGCGCATCGACGGCAGGTTATTTCGAGATGATGCAAACGCTCGCTGCCGTATGCATCACATGGGGTTTCTTCCATGCCAGCCTTCATCCACACCAGGTAATTGCAGCGATCGTGCTAATCGCTGCCGTGACCATGGTGCATCATGTCCAGCGAAACGTCGAACAACGCGCGCTCGCCGCGGGGTATCAGGCATCGAAACGCATTACGGAGGGATGACCCAATAATTACTTGGGCTCTTATTCTCGCCGTACTTTAACAGATGCCGTTTTGCAGCCGGATAATCGTGAATTAACCAATACAAGTCGTCGACGACGGGCCTCTCGAGGAAAACGCGATGCTTCCTAAGTGAGTCTTTCTTCGAAAAAAATGAAACATCAACGAGATCAATTTTGTCAGGGAGCTGCTTCTTGTAGTAGAGAAACGTTTGAATTTCATCCAGGTTCGTATCTGGAGAGAAGTGTTCTGTCAGTCCAATTGAATCAACATTGTACAAGAGTTTAGCTAGCAATAAAACGTTGTCGTCAGAAGCGACGTAGATCGTGATCCTGTTTACCAAACTTTGGAGCTCAGATTTAAAGTCTTCATCAAATTCTTCTCTATCAACGTTAGGCATCAAAAATATGACATGGTCCAACTTTAGATTCTTAGCGTTTGGATCGTTATATAACTTGTGGAGCGCCAGGCATACCAACCGGCAGCCAAGACTGTGTGCGACGACAATTATCTTTTGCGGCTTAACTTCATTACTTATTGTTTTCAGCAAATTTACCAGGTGCTTTGTGGACCGAGGCACTTGTAGGAGGTCGCGCGTATAGCCAAGGACCGATTCACTGCTGGTCCAATCGAAGGTGAGTATATTCGCATCAATGTTTAAGTCGTGCGCCAGTTGAGCGCAATGGATAGCGCTGAGGTTAAATGAGGGTCTATAGCCGTGGATCCAAACAACTAATGGCTTCGCTGCCTGATCCTGAAGAAGCCTAATGAAATTCTCATAGGGAATCGACTCCACTTTCCTGATAACGTCGTCGTTGATCTGAGAGCCTGCCAGACGATCCTCGGGTATTTGAACCTTGATGAATCCATACGAGACTTGTCCTGCATAGTCACTAACATAGGTAGCGTTGCCGTTGATACGGGGACCTTCTTTTCGGTCGGTTACGTAATAGATCGTTTGGTTGAAGTTTCTCCTGACTACAAATGGCTGAACTTTCCCGTGGAGCAGCCTAGTCAAAGCTGTGCCCAGCTGAGCGCCATTACGAGTGAAATAAGAGGCTGTAACCAATCCAAGTATGTAACAGAGCGCTACGAGAAGAAGGACAACGACAGCATTTTTTCGCACGAGCTTCATCTTTAGTTTTGCGCGACGCTCGTGTGAAGCACAAAGTCATTGCAGTGCGAGGCGTTCGCTTCGGCATGCACAGTCACCCGACAACGGCCGAGCGCAGCGACGACGGCTGCTGGTCGTGCTTTACCAAACTAGCTGGTCTGCTTGGATTCCTTGGCTAGTGTCGTTCTCTCCGGAAATTCGAAACCGACCTTGCCGTCCTCCAGTTTCAAATAGGCGGAGAATGGGCGTCCGCGTTTTGAGATGAAGCCATCGAGAAGATCGGTTTTTCCCGCGGTGAGAAGTTTCTGCGCCTGGTCTCTGGGAATGTTACGGCCAAGAATTGTTTTGCTTAGCTTGAATTTGCAGGGCTTTCGATCTGCCTGGGAACGCTCGCAAATATAGCTGGTCTCAGTTTCAAAAATTTCTCCGCCGCATTTTGGACATTTGCCGAGCGACTCCTTGCCTGTGAAATCGATTTTAGCGACCGGCTCTTTGGGCTTGCGTTCTCTTTCTACCTTCGGCTCGCGCTTCTCAAATTCGAAGCCGACGTCTTTTTTGTCGGTCAACACGAGATACGCTTTGAAAGGTCTGCCCTTGCGCGAAATGAACCGCTCCAGCAAATCGGTCTTGCCGGTTTCGAGCAGTTTGTTCACCTGTTCGCGGTCGATCGAGCGTTGCAAGATGACTTTACCCGATCGAAAGTCGCACGTTTTATTCGGACCGGTTGAATTTTCACAGACATAACTCATTCCAAATTCGAACACGCGCCCACCACACTTGGGACATTCGCCAAGCGGTTGCTGCTCTGAAAAATCGACTTGTTGCGCAGCGCCGTTCTCCTGTCCATTTGATCCGAAATCGAATTCTGCTTTGAAATCGTTGCTGAGCTTGAGCAGGGCATCGAACCGTTTCCCTTTCCTGCTGCGAAAACCCCCCAATGGCCCCACGTGTTTATCGCGTACGAGAGTCTCGAACTCTTCGCGACTCAGCAATCGCCCGGCAATGGTTTTCCAAATCGTGAAATCACATTCGTCATTTGTGCATGTGAAACTCTTGAAGCGCTCGAGAACAGGCGAGCCGCATTTAGGGCACTTGCCGAACGGCTCGCTCTCCGGCATGTGTTCGTCAGGGTGAAAGTGTTTTGCCTTTCCGACGATGTCGTTCGTGAGCTCGCGTATGTCGCGCATGAACGCGTCACGCGTCAGCTTGCGATGCTCAATCTCATGCAGGCGAAATTCCCATTCGCCAGTCAGTTCCGGGCTGGTCAACTCCGGCACCGCATTTTTCAAAAGCGTAATGGTTTGGATGGCCTTCGCTGTCGGCTGCAGCTCCTTGCCGTGTCGCACCAGATAGTGCGCTGAAATCAGTGTCTCGATGATGGCCGCGCGCGTCGCCGGCGTACCGAGCCCTTTCTCTTTCATTGCGTCGCGCAATTCTTCATCTTCGACAAGTTTCCCCGCCGATTCCATCGCGCCGAGGATCGTCGCCTCGTTATAGCGAACAGGCGGTCGCGTCTGGTCCGTTTTTATTTCGATTCGCACCGTTTCGACGCGTTCGCCCCGCGTCACCGCTGGCAGATTTTCTTCCGGCTTCTCACTGGCGGCTTCGCGTCCATAGACCTCCAGCCATCCGGGCGCGACGAGAATTTTGCCCTCAGTCTTGAACGGCTCGCCTTCCACGCGGGTGATCCGAGTGGTGTTCTCGTACTGAGCAGGCGGAAAGAATACGGCCACGAAGCGCTTGGTCACCATGTCGAAGAGCGCCTGCTCATGATTGTCCAGCGCTCGAGGAAAGGTGCCGGTTGGAATAATCGCAAAGTGATCGCCGACTTTCGCGTTATTGAAGATGCGCTTGTTTGGCTTGACCCAATTATTGGCGAGCACTCTTCTCGCGAACGGATTGTCGATCTTACCCAACGTCGATCTAACTGTCGGAAGATAATCTTCCGGCAAAGCGCGCGAATCGGTCCGCGGGTAGGTAATGGCCTTGTGCCTTTCGTAAAGAGCCTGCGCGATTTGCAACGTGCGTTTCGCGGAGAACCCGAGGCGATTATTCGCTTCGCGTTGCAGGCTAGTGAGGTCATAGAGTTGAGGAGCCGCCTGTGTGCTCGGCTTCTTTTCTTCCAACTCAACGACACCCTGCCTGCCGTTGCACTTTCGCTGGATCGTCTCGGCGATTTCGTGGTGCCATAATCGCGCCGCGGCGCGATGCTCGTCCCAGAGCGAACCCTTTGCAGAGTCCAGCCGCTGCTCCGCATCGGGCAGATTTGATTGCAGCTGGCGGAGCAGTCTATTCGCTCGTTCAGTTTCATCTTCGTCTCTTTTGAATGCTTCGTCGAACCACCGGCCCGGATATTCGCCGGCAGCAGCGCGGAATGTGCCGATGATCTCGTGCACGTCGCGCGGCTTAAACTCCTGAATCTTGTTCTCGCGCTTGACGATAATTGCCAGCGTCGGCGTCTGCACGCGGCCGAGTGATGTCACGGTGCTCCCGCGGCCGCCGCTCAGTCGCAAAGTAAACGCGCGCGTTGCGTTGATGCCGACGAGCCAGTCCGCTTCGTTTCGGCTACGGGCCGCGCTGGCCAGCGGTTGCATCTCAGCATCGCTGCGCAATCGCGCGAAGGCTTCGCGGATGGCCTCGGACGTCATCGATTGGAGCCAGAGACGCTTGATCGGCTTTTTCGTCCCGGCGTATTGGACGATGTAGCGAAAGATCAATTCGCCTTCCCGGCCGGCGTCGCATGCATTGATTATCTCCAATGTATTCTTGTCCCTGATGAGCTTGCGAAGGACGTTGGCACGAGCGGTCATTTTGTCGGCCGGCTCGAGTTCGAATTCGACCGGCATGATGGGCAGCTTTTTCATGTCCCATTTGTCCTGCTCTTTCATGGAAGCAGGCACTGCGAGCTCAAAGAGATGACCGACCGCCCAGGAGATCACATATCTCTCGTTGTCGTAGTAGTCTTTGCCTTTTTTGAAACCGCCGAGCGCCTTGGCGATGTCGCTGGCGACCGAAGGCTTCTCGGTAATTATGAGGGACTTGGGCATGGGGCAGGAATCGAACCCAGTTAGTGCGTCTTTGCAAGTCAGAGCAGTCCTGCCTCCGCCATACACGGCCCAGCAAGTCTCTGGCCTAGCCCAGCTTGACGAAATGTTTTCCGGGCAACTGCTTGACCAGGCGCTTCAATTCCAACTGCAACAATATCGATGAAACTACCGAACTGGGCAATTCGCTTTTACCGGCAATATCGTCAATGGCCGTCTCAGCCGCGTCAATTGCGTCATACACGCGGCGCTCGTCGTCAGAGAGGGGCGGCAACGGGCGCGCAGCGGCCTGTGGTGACGGTTTTGTTTCAGGAAGAAGAACTTGCAGATCCTCCAGAATGTCGCTGGCGTCCATGACGAGCTTGGCGCCCTGCTGGATCAGGCGATTCGATCCCATCGCGCTCGGCGCACTGATGTGTCCGGGCACCGCGTAAACCGATCGGCCTTGTTCCAGCGCCTGCGCCGCGGTGATAAGAGCACCGCTGTTCAAACCGGCTTCCACAACGAGAATCCCGTGGCTCCAGCCAGAAATGATCCGGTTGCGCATCGGAAAGGTTTGTCGATCTGGCTCAATTTCCATTGAAAACTCAGAGACGATTGCGCCATTTCCGTTTTGGATCTTTTCGGCCAGCGCGGCGTTCTCCGGCGGATAAAGCTTGGCCAACCCGGAGCCGATTACTGCGATCGTACGGCCTTTTGCTGCGAGCGCGCCTTGATGGGCGGCAGTATCGATTCCGCGAGCGAGTCCGCTGATAACGGTCAATCCCGCGTAAGCTACTTGGTAAGCCAGCTTCTTTGCCGACTCCATTCCGTAATGTGTTGTGCGTCGCGCACCGATAATCGCGATGGCATGATGATCGCGCTCCTGCAGTTCGCCCCAAACGTAGAGCACGATGGGCGGCGCATGGATTTCGCGCAATGCCCGGGGATACGATGGCGATTCCTGAATGATAACGCTTGCTCCAAACTCGCGTACCCGTTGCAGCTCAGTGCCAAGGTCGATAGTCGATTCCCAGTTTGAAATCTGGTCCGCAACCTCGTTGCCGATTCCTTCGACCTTGCGAAGCTCAGTCCGTTTTGCCCGGAGGATTTGTTGCGGTTCCTTAAAAACCTCCAGCAATTTGCGCAGGCGCACCGGTCCGACAGTCGGCAGCATATTGAGCGCGATGCAGGCCTCAGTCGCGTTCATTACCTAACAGGCTGTCATTCTGAGCGAAGCGAAGAATCTCTGATACTTTCTGGACGATCCCCGGAGAAATGGACTAAGATGTTTCGCTCCGCTCAACATGACAGTGCCATTCAAGCAGAGCGCTCAACGGTTGTGAACGTACTTGGAGAGTAAATATGCCAGCCTGGGATTGGAAGGGTCTGAAGTTGGCGTCTTAAACTGGCCACGCCATTTGCCAGCGAAGCCATGACTTGACGCAGGCTTCGCTCGCACGATTGCTCTGCGACCGACGGCCAGGGTGGATTTCGTTTTTCGTTTCACAGTGCACGATGTGTTTCACCTGCGTGTTTTGCCAACGACTCACAGGCGTGAGGCTACGTCAAAACGGGATCTCGTCTTCGTCCGGGGCGGCTGGTGCTGAAGGCTTTGGCGGTGCGCTCGTCTGTCGATTCTCTCCACCGACCTCGGCGGCGCCGCCAGCTCCACCGGGACGACCACCCAGCAACTGCATGCTCTCGCCCACGACACGCAGCTTGGTCCGCTTCTGGCCGGTCTGTTTGTCGTCCCAACTGTCCATCTGCAAACGACCTTCGATGAAAACTGGCCGTCCTTTTTTCAGGTATTCGCCAGCGATCTCCGCGAGACGCGCCCAGAGCACAACATCGACGTAAGTAACTTCCTCGCGTCTTTCTCCGCTGTCGGTAGTGTAAACGCGATTGACGGCAATACCGAGATCGCAGACCGCGCTGCCCTTGGGCGTGTAACGCACTTCGGGATCGCGGGTGAGATTTCCAAGCAGAATGACTTTGTTAAAGCTGGCCATGTTCGCCTTATAGCGAAATCACTTTCGATTGGCGACCTTTTTCGTCGGCTTCTCTTTCTTCTCGGGCAGGCGTTCGTAACTCTGCCGATACACTTCCGGGTCGAGCTTGAATTTCGTGCGCAGCTTCGCGATCACTCCTGGATCGGCGTCAAAAATAAAGTTTACATAATATCCAGAATCGAGCGGCCCAGCCACATACGAAAATTGGCGCTTGTCCATTTTTTGCACCTGTTCGATCTGAGCTCCTTCTTTTTGGAACTCCGATTCGAGTCGCTCGATGATTTCCCTGATGGTGTCTTCCTTGCCCTGGGCATTGAGCACCAGCAGCGCTTCGTAACGGCGGTTCATACTTCGTCGGTTTTGTTGAACGTGTTCATCGCGGAAACCAGTCCGTTGTCAATCGCGCATTTCAGCGCTTCTACCCCGCGATTGATCGCAGATCTAACCAGAGGTTTCTCCTCGTCGAGAAATCGGTTCAATACGTAATCAACCGATCCCTCACGCGGCGGCTCGCCGATCCCGATGCGCAAGCGCGGGACTTCCTCGGTCCCGAATTGCATGATGATTGATTCGAGGCCGTTGTGGCCACCGGATCCGCCGCGCGCGCGCAGGCGCAGGCGACCCAGTGGTAACGCAAGATCGTCGAGTACAACCAGCATTTCCTGGGGCTCGATTTTATAAAACTGCGCCATCGCAAAAATCGGATAGCCACTCCGATTCATAAAGCTCATCGGTTTGAGCAAGAGAACGAAACCGCATTTTGCCGAAAGCGCGTCCCACTTTGACGATTTTTCCCATGTCGATCCAAATTGCGCGGCGAGCTGATCGACCACCATGAACCCGACGTTGTGGCGCGTAGCCGCGTATTCGGGGCCAGGATTTCCAAGACCGGCGATCAGGCAAATTTGTGAAGCCGATTTTTCCACATCTCCTCAATTGGCAATCGGCAATTGGCAATCGCCAATGAAGCTACTTCTTCTGCTCCTTTTCTTTTGGAGCCTTTTCCTTTCCAGCCGGAGCAGGAGCGGCAGCTTCGCCCTCTTCCTTTTTCTCGGTGATCACTTCCGGCCCAGCAGCCGCTGCTTCCGCTTCTGCCGCAACTGGCTCTTCTTCAACTACGGGCGCGACGACCGAAAACGCTGTGAGATCAGCCTGCACTTTCGCTGTGACACCGGCAGGAAGTTGAATGTCCCGAACATGAATGGAATCGCCGATGTTCAGTTGAGAGACATCCACGGTGATCCGGTCCGGCAAATCGGCCGGCAGACATTCAATCGCCAGAGCGCGCAAGCTCTGCTCAAGCAATCCGCCAAAAGTTTTGACGCCAACTGCCGTGCCTGTTGGTTCGAGAGGCACTTCAGCTTGAATCATCTGATCCATGGAGATGGCGTGAAAATCGACATGACGAATCTCACCACCCACGGGCGAGTGTTGCACCTCCTGCACGAGCGCAGTGCGACTGGATCCTTCGCCGGCAATCTCCAGTTCAACTAAAACGTTTTCTCCGGAAGCGTGGCTCATCATGGCGTGGATCTCGCGGGCGGCGACTTGCAATGCCTGCGGTTCATTCTTGCCCCCGTAAATGACTGCAGGAATCAATCCGCGCGCTCGAAGTTTGCGCACAGCAGAGCGTCCCACATTCGTCCGTGGTTCTACTTTCAGCTTAACTTGTTTTGCCATTTTTTTCGTTCTCGATGTTGAACAGCGACGACACCGACTCGTCATTATGTATCCGCTTAATGCCTTCCCCGAGAAGCTCGGAGACGCAAAGCACCGTGGTCTTAAACCCTTCCACGGTGCGCACGGGCGTGCTGTTGGTCGTTACTAATTCCGTAATTTTGGATTTTTGCAAACGCCCGATCGCGACATCGACCAGCACAGCATGCGAAACGCCAGCGTAAATCTTCTGTGCCCCGCGCTTTTTCAAAAGCTCAGCCGCAGACGTCAACGTGCCGGCCGTTTCTGTGAGGTCGTCAACGAGGAGCACGTCGCTGCCTTCCACTTCGCCGATCAGATATAGCGCCTCGGTCTCTGTCGCGCTGCGGCGCTCCTTCGCCACGATGGCCAGATTGGCACGCAACGCTTCCGCGTAGGCCGAAGCCATTTTAAGTCCACCGAGGTCTGGGGAAACGACCGTCGTTTTTCCAGTGAGCTGCTGTCGCAGATATTTGATCAACACCGGCAGCGAATAGAGATGGTCCACCGGGATATCAAAGAAACCCTGCACCTGCTGAGCGTGTAGATCCATTGTAAGCACCCGGCTCACGCCCGCAGCGTACAACAAATTGGCCACGAGCTTCGCCGTGATTGGCACGCGCGGCTGATCTTTGCGGTCCTGACGTGCGTATCCGAAAAACGGAATCACTGCGGTGATCCGATCTGCGCTCGCGCGCCGCGCGGCGTCCACCATGATCAGCAACTCCATCAAGTGCTGATTGGTCGGCGGACATGTCGGCTGAATGATGAACACATCGTGTCCACGAATATTTTCCTCTATTCTCACATACGTCTCACCGTCCGGAAACGAACTGATCGTTGCCTGCCCAAGCGGGACACCGATGTATTTGCAGATCCGCTCAGCCAAATCGCGGTTCGCGGAGCCGGAGAAGACTTTTAATTCTGGCTGAAGCGCAAACATGATGAGTCGCTACACTAGGCGCTTAAGATTGGCATTGGCAATCTTCAAAACTTGCCGATCAGATATCTTGACGAATGTCTCCAAGAGAGAAATGGCGCTTAAAGCGGACGAGTGACGGACAAACCTAGGAGTGATACGCGTCATGGGTTCGTTCTCAAAAGAAGCAAAAAGTCTCGCCATTCTTTTGCGATCCCAGCTAATATCGAGCTAATGAAAAAGAAAGGCATTGCTCAATCCGCTTTCTTCAATCTGCGCGCTTCGATCGCACTTCTGGTTTGCGGAGCTGCGGCCTGTTCAGTGCTAAGCGGAGCGCTGCTGGCTTTCTTCTATCCGGAGGCACCGGGGAACGGTCCTCAAAGAACGCTCACGTTTGCAGAGCGGGTGGCTTATCAGCGAGCGATTGAGGACGTTTACTGGCGTCATCGCATCTGGCCAAAAGAGCGTCCCGATCCCAAACCTTCGCTCGATGCGGTGATGTCTCAGGCGGAGGTTGAAAACAAGGTTCAAGAGTATCTGCGCAAGTCGCAGGCGTTGGCAGATTACTGGCACCGGCCGCTTACTGTCGAGCAGTTACAGGCTGAAATGAACCGCATGGCAGAGCACACGAAACAACCAGAGGTGTTGCGCGAACTCTTTGAAGCGCTCGGTAACGACCCGTTTGTCATCGCTGAATGTCTCGCCCGCCCCATTCTGGCCGAACGTTTGCTCACGGAGTTGCACGCTCACGATCAAAGACTTGCTGGGGAGTTAAAGCAGTCGTTGGTAGCTGAGGCAGAAACCCACATAGCGGTGACGATTGCAGCCGTAGGCGCAAATTACGCGCTTCCTACAACATCGAGCGACTTACCAGATCCCTGCACGGAGAACATCTGGACTCCAATGAGCCTCGCCGGCGCGCCCGCTGGCCGAGAACTTCACACGGCAGTGTGGACCGGCAGTGAAATGATTGTCTGGGGCGGAAGCTTCCCCTTTTTGAATACAGGAGGCAGATATACTCCAGGCACCGACAGTTGGGCGGCTACCAGCGCTAGTAACGCGCCCGGTGCCCGAGACGCGCACACAGCAGTGTGGACCGGGAGGGAAATGATCGTCTGGGGCGGATTCAACTCGTTGTCGCCTCCCTATATTTTCAACACCGGCGGCAGATATAATCCCATCACCAACAGTTGGACATCGACCAGCACGGTTAACGCACCCGCTGCCCGTGACCAGCATACAGCAGTGTGGACCGGGAGCGAAATGATTGTCTGGGGCGGAGATAACGGCGGCCCGCTTTTGAACACTGGTGGCAGATATAATCCCAGCACCGACAGCTGGATAGCGACCAGCACCACCAACGCGCCCGCCGGCCGATTCCATCATACGGCAGTGTGGACCGGCACCGAGATGACCACCTGGGGCGGAGAGGGTGACAGTGGAATCTATTTGAACACCGGAGGCAGATACAATCCCACCAGCAACAGTTGGACAGCCACCAGCGCCATCAGCGCGCCCGCTGGCCGAGAGTGGCACACGGCGGTCTGGACCGGCAGTGAAATGATCGTCTGGGGCGGATACCACAGCGGCCTCTATTTGAACACCGGAGGCAGATATAATCCCAGCACTAACAATTGGACGGCCACCAGCACCGCCAGTGCCCCGACTGGCCGACAGTATCACACGGCAATATGGACCAGCAGTGAAATGATCATCTGGGCTGGGCGTAATGATAGCGGCGATATGAACACCGGCGGTAGATATAATCCCGCCACCGACAGTTGGACGCCCACCAACACCACTGGCGCGCCCGATGCCCGAGAATTCCACACGGCAGTGTGGACTGGCATCCGAATGATCGTTTGGGGCGGATTTGTCCAAGACGTAGGCTATTCGAACACCGGCGGAAGATATTGCCCGGCTCCGCCGAGTCAGACACCCACGCCTACACCAACCCCGACAGCTACCCACACGCCGACGCCTACTCCAACAGCGAGTCACACGCCTACACCCACTCCCACCCACACGCCGACGCCCACTCCCACAGCCACTCACACGCCTACACCAACTCCCACAGCCACCCACACTCCGACTCCCACACCTACAGCAAGCCCAACACCTACGCCGACGCCAACCCCATGCACGGGAAGATGTACGCCCAGCCCCCGGCCTCGACCAAGCCCGGCACCCCGTCCGTAGGCTAGCGCAAGTGATCGTATCACCGCGACTTTCGAGCGCGCCCGATGCGAATGTGGCCAGCCCGCTTAGCCGCGGGACGCGCGGAGCAAATACTAGTCTCTGTTATCAACCATCTGCGGCGCAGAGCGGCTCATTTCCAGCTGTGTGCTGACTTTCTCAATTTTTGAATCCTGCTCTTTCAGGCGCGCAGTTAACACTGCCACTTCTTTCTTGAGCTCCTGCAGGGTGCTGTGCTCTTTCAAAAATTCGTTTAGCAACATCGCGTTTACCTGATCGTACCGCACGCTGTACGGCTTTCCGTCTTTGTCGCGCACCACTAAATCGGGATCGACCTTTTCCACTTGTTCGGCCACAAGGCCCAATTGTCGCCTGCATACTGGATCAATTGATTCTTTGTAATGGAAGGTAACTGGCTGCAGTCCAAACAGTGCTTCGCTCGCCGCGTTCATCGGCGTGATGTCCTGCTTGAAACGCTGTGATGACATTTGCGTCCCAAGTTGGCCGTTTGAATCAACGTAAACCGCCGTGCCAGAGACACTGCTGTTGGCGATCCCGCCAATAAAGCAGGCCTGCATCGCGAAGTTAGGGTCTGAGCTGTCACCTATGTGTATGGTGTTGTCCTCAACATTGCCGAAGACCTGTGCGCCGATGCAGATGTTATTACTGCCATCGGTGTTGGAGCCGGCCTCATCGCCGATCGCCGTGTTGTGGCTTCCGGTTGTGTTGTAAAGCGCTTGAAAACCGACGCCCGTGTTGAAGCTGCCGCCGGTGTTGGGGCCGGTGTTGCCCGTGAGCGCGTCGAAACCGTCGGCGGTATTGTAACTGCCTGTGTTGTTACCGAGGGCGTCACCACCAGTGGCCGTATTGAAACTGCCAGTCGTGGTGCTAAAGAGCGCAAACTCTCCATTGGCCGTATTCGCGAAGCCAGTGGTATTACTCAAGAGCGCTGCGGCTCCGGTGGCCGTATTTCCATCTGCGGTGTTCGCAACGAGCGCTCCAGCGCCAAGAGCTGTGTTAAAACTCTTGGTAGTGTCACTCCTGAGCGAATAATAACCGACTGCCGTATTGAACCCGCCGGTAGTCAGGCTGAATAGCGCGTTCTGGCCTTCTGCTGTATTCCCTCCGGGATAGCCGCCATCGGGAGCCGGGCTGACCGCTTCCACTCGTGGCAAAACCGCAAAGCAGGCAAGTAGGAGTGAAACGAGACGCAAAGCAGACGGTGAAAGCAAACAGTACACGCGATAGATGGTTCTCATGAAACGAGTCCTACGAAATCACGCCGGAATTTACGAGACAAAAGTAGAAGTCACGGTTGCGAATTTCCCTGATCTCCACGAAAATCAGGTTGTCTCCGATGAAGACCGACGCAATCCGAATAGAACGGCCACGTACCAATTCAAAGCTGTTCGCGCATACGCGCTGGGATGCTGTCCCGGCGGCGGCGGGTCTTTTTCATCTCGCATATTTCATAGGCCTCTTCTTCCTCTACCGACATGCGCCGCTTTGGGTGATGCTGATCCTCGGCTTTATTTATGCGCTGATGGTCAACGCAAACATCAACGGGGTCGGGCACAATTTCATTCATAATCCCTTTTTCCGCTCGAATTTGCTGAATCGGTTGTTTGGAATCACGCAATCAATCGCGTGCTGTTTTTCACAGACGATGTACGACGCCGTCCATATGCAGCACCACAAAGGGAATTCAGATCGACAGAATGAAAATGGCGACACGCTTGACTGGTTGTCGATCTATCGGCACGGGCACGACGGCGAACCGGAAAGCCCGTGGAGGTATGTTTTCCTCAGCTTTTTCCGCGACGATGTCGGCGCCATCCGCAAGGAGCTGCGCAAACGCGGCAACAATGACGTGTTCTGGGGAAATCTCGAGTTGGCAGCGTTTGCTACGACGCTGTTCGTGATGTTCCTATTCAACTGGCGCTATGTAATTTTTTATCTTCTGCCGTTTTGGTATCTCGGTCATTGCTTCAGTTATTTGAACGGTTATTACCGCCACTACGGCGCGAATCCTGACAAGCCGATTGCATGGGGCGTGAGCAGCTATGGAAAAATCTATAACTGGCTCTTCTTCTACAACGGCTATCACGCCGAGCACCATTTCCGGCCCAAAGTGCACTGGACAAAAATGGAAAAGTTTCACGAAAGCATTGCCGATTTACAGAAGCAGGAAGGCGTCCGCACGATCAAGCGGGCGCACATGCTGGGCTTTCTCGATCCCGATTTGCCGAAACGCCATCAGGTCGATAGGCACGAAGGCGTCAAGGCGTCGACCTCCGGGTAGCGCACGCCTCTGGCGTGTTGGTTTCGGCGTCACGCCGAAACAGGCTTTTCATTAGAGGCGTCGGTAGCGCGTCAGGAAAAAGCCACGGCGAAAGTTCGCGATGGCGAGGACGCCATCACCAGCACGCGAGACGCGTGCGCTACCCAGCGAATTTCGCGCGCAGTTTTTCCTTCTTCGCTTCAGAGTCTTCCTGCAAGCGGCGGATTTCTGATGCAAGCTGCTTCTCGAGTGATTCAGCCTCTTCAAGTTTGCCGGCGCCTTGCGCTTTTCGAATCTGCTCGTTGAGAAACAGCTCTTTCTCGGCGATCTTCGCTCGATAACCAGTGTCGATTTCTGCGAGCTCTTTTTTCTGCTCTTCAGTCAGCGCGAGCGAGGGTGACGCCTTCTCTAAGCGTTCCATCGCCAGTTCGTAAGCCGATTTCATTGTCGATGTTACCCTCTAAATCAATCGACGCATTGCGCCTCGGAAATCAATTCTTAAATTGCTCTTGAATGCATTCACCAATCAAACTGCTGAGCATCGATTTCGATGGTACGCTGGTGTCCCGCGTTAGCGAACCAGTTCTCGACATTCAGTGTATGGAACTGATTCGAGAATTGCAGCGCGCCGGCGCGATCTGGGCGATTAATACGGGTCGTTCCGTTGATCTCCTCGAATCCGGACTCGCCGATTTCGCGTTTCCCATTCGACCGGACTTCATTCTCACAACTGAGCGAGATGTTTTTCGGCCCGGTCAAAACGGAGGCAAATGGGAGCCGTTTGGCGACTGGAACGAACGCTGCGCGCGCGATCACGCCGAGCTATTTTCTTCAGCTAACTCGGTCCTGGCCGAAGTCGTGGATTTCGTGAACCAAAAAACGAAAGCGCGCCTTATTTACGAAGGCGAGCGGCTCGAAGGGCTTGTGGCTGAAAACGATAAAGAAATGCAGCGCATCGCCGAATTTATCGAACAAGCACGCGCCGAGCACCCGAACCTGGATTACCAGCGCAACACAGTTTATCTGCGGTTTTGTCACGCTGATTATCACAAAGGGGCGGCGTTGGCTGAGCTGGCGCGTCTGCTGCAAGTTCCGCGAGAAAATATTTTCGCCTCGGGAGACCATCACAACGACATCTCAATGCTGGACGGAAAGGTTGCCGCCATGCCGTCGTGTCCAGCCAACGCAATTCAAGAAGTGCAAGATGCCGTGCGCAACGCGGGCGGTTACATCGCGCAGAAAGACCACGGCGCTGGCGTTCATGAAGCGCTTTTGCATTTTGTAAACGGACGCTGAGCTCTAGTGGCCCTCTTGGTCGGGGAATGTAATCCTACAATCCAGATTCACAGAGGTTAGTCGCAGGTCGCCGCTACAGTTGTGCGACAGCTGCTAGCAGATCACCAGTGGACGCTTCCGGCGGAGCCAACCGGCCCAGGAGCATACGCTCCCTCGTCGCTCAATCTTTCTCCAGGAACAGTCGCAGTGGTGTGAGAGGTCGACTGCTCCGTGGTCGCTTCGTCGGGCGAAGCACAGGCAGAGATCAGAAATACGATTGCCAACAAGAAAAGAGCACACCGCGCAAAGCGTTTGATCATCGGGACGAACCTAAACACTGCGATGTTTGATGCAAGCCGCGCTGGCCAGTAGGCTTTAACGTGACGAGCATCGGCAATATCGACATCAAGTCTCTTCTGTTTAACGAGCTTGAGGAGGAGCTCCATCAACTGGGCGAGCCCTCTTATCGGGCCGGCCAAATCACGGACTGGCTTTACAAAAAGCGCGTTGATTCCATCGAGAAAATGACGGACGTGCCGCAGTCGTTGCGGGAGCGTCTCGCGGCAAAATTTTCCTTCAGTAAGATCGATGTTGTGCGCGTGCTTGGGTCGCGCGACACCACACGGAAGTTTCTCTTTCGGTTGAGCGATGCAAATCTAATCGAATCCGTTTTGATTCCGGCGTCGCCTGCGCTTTACGGAGAAAAATCGGATCGCCGGACAGTTTGCATCTCGACGCAAGTCGGTTGCGCCTACGGTTGCAGATTTTGCGCAAGCGGTTTGGAAGGATTTTCTCGCAACCTGGGTGCGAACGAAATTATCGATCAAATCATCGCGATCGAGCGCGCAGGCGGAGAGAAGATCGATAACATCGTTTTCATGGGAATGGGCGAACCGCTTGCGAACTTCGAGAACACGATGCGGGCGATTCGGATCGTTAATGCGCCATGGGCTCTCGGCATAGGAGCGCGACACATCACTGTCTCGACCAGCGGCCTGGCGCCGCAAATTAAAAAGCTAGCAGACGAACCGTTGCAAATTCGTCTTGCTGTTTCTTTGCACGGCGCGACCGACGAGGTGCGCAATCAGATCATGCCGATCAACCGCAAATACAACATCGAAACGTTACTTTCAGTTTGCGATTACTATACCGCTCGCAAAAACCAGCGTCTCACTTTCGAATATATTTTGATCGCCGGTGTAAACGACGCTGACGAGCAGGCCCATCTTCTCGCGCAGCACGCCAGAAGGCTTTTCGCAAAAGTGAATTTGATTCCGTACAACACCGTTGATGGCCTTAAATGGTCCCGACCGTCACGCAATCGACAGGAAAAGTTCTTGTCGATCTTACGGGCGCACAAAATCGCGGCGACACTTCGCCGAGAAAAAGGTCATGACATCGACGCCGCCTGCGGGCAGCTGCGATTACAAACCAGTCGGAACGAGCGAACACCGATCATTACCACCTAGCAAAAGTGCCGAGGGCGTGGTGTACGCCCGCAATCGCCATGCCGCATCCGCAATTCGGTCAAAGAGATCGCGGCGCCAGACGAAACAGAGTCGCTCGATGCGAAACCTTTTGCGCAGAAACAGAAGCTCGCGTTTAGTTCCATATGGCTGAGTACGAGGGTGAGCCCGAACGCATCTGGGATGAGTACGAGTGGGAGCGTTTCCTTCAGCAACAGGACGGCAAGACCGAAAAGTACATGCAATTACTGGAGACATATCTTGATGATCCCGACCGCGACGAGATCATCGCGCGGGAAATGGGCTGGACGCAGCTTTTGGATGCCAACGATTGGAGCGCGGAAGTCGACGCATTGTTGGATGGGACCGAAGAGGACGAGGCGGTCATCGAGAATACGAGCAGGTCGGCCGAGGTGTTCGAGGATCACGACCTGTATCGCGCTGCCTTCGCGCTCACCATCTGGATCGATCAATTGTTCGATCAAAATGCCGCTCTCCAAAATGAGCCGGCCGCGGTGAAACTGGCTACACACGCTGCGCTGGCCAGCGCAAAGCTCGCGGCAGCATTAAGCGGAGATAATCTCGACGAAATCGGGATGACGATCGCGTACTTAAAGCGCGCGTTGAAAGCCATCACTATTTCAATGGAGGCGGCGGCGCAACTGTGGAAACCCGCTGGCCAGATCAGCCGGTCGCAATATGCAATTCTCCAGCAGCGACTCTTTCGGGTGCGGGACGGCATCATTGCCCTCATGGGCGAGTATCGCGGCGAGTGGCGTCGCCGGTTCGGCTCCGAAGGTTATCGCAGTTGAATGAAATAAGGGCGGCTCCCGTCCAATCATGCAAACGGAAGCGACTCCGGCTCAGGCCGATGTATCGGAATTAGACCTGGTGAGACGATGCCAGGCCGGTGACACCGAAGCATTCGACGAGCTCGTAACCCGCTACCGGACACGCGTGTTCAGCATGATTTACAACATGGTCCATAGTGAGCAGGACGCCTGGGATCTGGCTCAGGACAGCTTCGTTAAGGCATGGAAGTCGATTAAGCGCTTTCGCGGGCGCTCGTCGTTCTACACTTGGATTTATCGGATCGTTATGAACGTGACGATCGATTGGTTGCGCAAAAAGCACGTGAAAGGTGCAGGCACCGAGTTCGATGACGCGACTCAGCTGAGGCAAGTTGATCCAGCTTCCAAAACTGTTCCCAAAACGGAAGCGTTACCCTACGAGATGATAGAACGACACGAAATTCGCGCCCGGATCGAGAAAGCAATCGCCCAGCTTTCGCCCGAGCAGCGTGCCGTCGTCTTGATGAAGGAACTCGAAGATATGCAATACCACGAGATCGCGGAAGCTCTGGGATGCTCCATTGGAACGGTGATGTCGCGTTTGTTTTATGCGCGCAAGAAATTGCAAAATTTACTGAGGGACGTTTATGAAAGCATTTGAGGAAAAATGGACAGCATGGCTCGACGGGCAGCTCAGCGGACGAGAGCTAGCGGAATTCGAGGCCTCGCTTCCCGACAAAGCTGCTGCTGAAGCTGAAAAGACGGGCGCAAAAAAACTTCGGCGGCTTTTGAAACAAGAACTGGGCGCCCGGACACTAACGAACGAGGAGTTTTTTAGCGATCAGGTCCGCCAAAAAATCGCGCAGGAAAATGGTGAGACCTCGCCCCTGTCCCCCAGCCGTCACAGGGAAACCTTTACGTGGTGGACGATTCCTCGTCTCTTGTGGACAGGCACTGTAGGTCTCGCTGTCTTTTTGGTGTGCACGGTTCTCGTTATGCGCGAAAAAACTCCAACTGAGGAGTCACAATACCTCACCCAGATTCTGAACGCGCGCGTTGATCCGGTCGTCAGTCCAAATGGCACCGTCTCAATCTTTGAAGTAAAACAGGACCGCGTAACGGTGCTTTGGACAGAGGGATTGCAAAGTTTGCCGGCCGATTACGCGGCCAAATAACCGCTCATGGGTAGCTGGTCAGCGTACATAATTGCTGTTGTCGCTCTCGCCGTCAGCGGTACACCCGGACTGAAGGGCGCACAGACTGTCTGGAGTGGACTTGTCATCGCGGAAAATGTCGGACAACCACAACCGATTCCGCAGGAGTTAAAGCGGATCGAGGGATCACTGAGAAAATTTTTCGGCTACAATCAATTTCAGGTGATCGGCCAATCGCAAAAGACGCTCAAAACGGGACAGGAAGATTGGCTTGCGACGAGCAAGTTTTTCGGGCTGCATGTTGATGCGCGAGGCGAGAGTGAGGCGGGCTACGTTTTGAACCTGAAACTCTTTAAAGAGAAGGAGCTCTTGCTTGAAACAGATGCCAAGCTGAGCAAGCGCAGCCCCTTGGTCATCAAAGGTCCACAAGTCGGGAGCGGACAATTGTTGCTGGTGTTGGTTGTGCAGTAAGGGCAGGGCGCGACCGCCGCACGCGCCGTTCTCTGCCATTCAGGGATGCAAAAGATCGTGGCGGCTGTTTAGTCCGAGAAATGCGAACGCTGTTTCTTTTTTTAGCCGCGCTGTTTTCGATTACCTTCCCCGCGGCCATGTCTGCGGAGAAACCGTTCAGTTTCAAAGAAACACCGGGAAAATTGCCGAAAGACGTTGTTCCCACGGATTATTTCATTCGGATCGTTCCGGACCTCGACAAGTTGATTTTTGCCGGAACGGAAGTGGTGAAGCTGAATGTGCGCACTCCGGTTCATTTTCTGACGCTGAATGCCCTCGAGCTCGAGATCACGGAAGCGTCACTCGACGGCAAAGCATTGCCCAAATCTGCGGTTAAAATCGACAAGGAAAAGGAACTGCTCACCCTCGCATTCCCGTCGGAGATTGAGCCGGGCGATCACAGTCTCGCGCTCAGTTTTACTGGGAAAATTAATCAGCAGGGGCAGGGGCTTTTCTATATGCGTTATCAAGAGCAGGGAAGTGGAACGAAGAAGATCATGCTCGGAACGCAGTTCGAAGCCACGGATGCCCGCCGATTGTTTCCTTGCTGGGACGAACCGGCTTTTCGCGCGCGTTTTCAGTTGACGACTGTGGTGCCGGAGAACTGGCTCGCTGTATCGAATATGCCGGTGGAGAGCGAGAAAAAAATCCCCGGTGTTAAAGAGGTGCGCTTTGCCGCCACGCCGCCGATGTCTAGTTACCTGAATGTTTTCGTTGCTGGCGAGCTCGATCTCATCGAATCGCGAAGTGGACCGACGCAAATTCGTGTGATCGCAACGAAAGGCAAAGCAGAACTGGGCCGCTACGCGCTCGAAGCAACGGCGCAGATTTTGCAATACTACAACGACTATTTTGGCGTGCCGTATCCATTGCCAAAGCTGGATCAAATTGCTTTGCCCGGCGGTTTCGGTGGCGCGATGGAAAATTGGGGCGGCATCACCTACTACGAGTCTGCACTTTTGTTTGATCCAAAAAACTCTTCCGCAGAGACGAAGCAAAATATCTATGAAGTGATCGCGCACGAGATGGCACATCAATGGTTCGGCGATCTGGTCACCATGGCGTGGTGGGACAATCTTTGGCTCAACGAAGGGTTCGCCTCATGGATGGGCACCAAATGCACAGCGCGTTTTAATCCGCAATGGGAGGTCTGGCTGCGACGCAATTTACCCCGTGATCCCAGCCGGCGCGTCGGCATTGCCAAAGAGCAAGCGATGGAAGGAGATGCAAGATCTACTACTCATCCGATTCAGCAGCCCATCGCAACTGAGGCTGAAGCCAACAGCGCTTTTGATGATATTACTTAC
>WNFX01002465.1_pt1 | contig 20177 bp, 14 predicted proteins | sample 5400111 | NCBI WGS metagenome assembly WNFX01 (sample SAMN13153363, study PRJNA577476) | soil metagenome | isolation source: 40 cm soil or saprolite under grassland replicate 1 | place: USA:California | collected 2016-06-15 | reverse complement strand
ACTGGAGCTTTGCGGACGCGAAAGTGCTCACGAGGCGGCCGCCGGTCGTGTTGCTGCAGAAGTGGAGGCTGTGCAGCTCCAAGTCGCCGACGGCGATGCACGACTTACCACGTGGCGGGATACGGTGGCCGGATTGGAGATGCGATTAACACAGGCGGCGACATCTATCGAGTTGTTGGCCCAGCGCTCACGCTTTTTGGAAGAACAGCGGGAGCGGGTGCAGGCAGATCTCGAGCAGCTGCAGCAGGAGAAGTCTCGGGATGCTAAAGCGCTGACAGAATGGAAAATCCGGATTGACAGCTCGAGCCATGAGCTCTCTGCCAAAGCCGAGTCGGTCGCACGGGAGGAAAGCGCGCTAAGTGAGGCGGTGCAGCGTTACCGGCAGAGTCAAGTTGCTCTCGAAGTGGGCCGCGCGCAGGTCATGGAGCGCACGATGGCAGCGACGGTGATCACCAATCAAGTCACTAACAGCCAGGCCCGGGGATGGGAATTGACCCGGCGAATTGAAAAGCTGGAGCAGGAGCGCATTCAAGCCGGGGCGACTCTCGACACTGTGCAGCAGCAGCTCAGCGCCTGTCGTGAACGCCGGCGCCAGAATGAAACCGCGCTGCGAGAGACGGTCGAGGCCGTTGGCACTCTGTCGGGCACCATAGCTGATTTCAAGAAACGTCTTTCGGATGCCGACCAGCGGCTGTCAACGATCCAGGAGGAACTCACAGTCTGCATGGCGCGACAACGGGCGCTTCATGTCATGACCACACAGGCGCCTCCGCCCCGCGGAGCCTCTGAAAGTGTGGGCGTTACCTTGGCGCACCTCCTGACCGTCCGCTCTGAATACGATTGCGCGATTGAGGCGGTCCTTGGACATAAGCTCATGGGGACGCTGGTCGAGGCCCCGCAGGAAGCTGCGCGCGCATTGAAAACACTGGACGGTGAAAGCGCCGGCGGGAGGACGTTTCTTCCGAAGCATCTCAGAAGCGGCCCTGGAGCTCCTTCCAGGATCCATGGGGAGGGCGTCGTAGGTTGTGCGTCGGACTTCGTGTCCCCCAGCCTGGGATATGAAAAGCTGATTTCGCATCTCCTGGCCGGCGTCGTTATCGTTCGCACCTTGGACCAGGCCATTACTCTTTGGCAAGGAATGAGCGACAACGCCCAAGCGCTCTTCGTGACAGTGAACGGCGAGATGGTGATGCCGGATGGAACAGTTACCACGCGCCCTGTCGAGGCGGCCGTTGGAGTCATTGCCCGTGAGCGGGAATTACGCACACTGACAGACCGCATCCGGGAACTTGAACACACCTTACAAGAGGCAAAGGGCAGCCGAAATGTCGTGGACCAAGCTCTGGCCAGTGCAACCAGTAATTGGGAAGCTCGGGACTCGGAGAGCCGCCGGCTTGAGATGGATCTGGTCAGTGAACGAACGCCGAGCAGGCGAGTGGTAAAGAACTTCACCGTTCGGAAGCCCAACGAGCGTCCGCTGAACAAGCCTTGGCCGAATTGCATGCCGCGGTTGCTGTGCATGAAGGAGCTGTGGAGCGCCGACAGGCCGATCTGGCCCAGATTCGGCTTGAGGTTGCGGGTCTCACTGAGCGGCTTGAGCAGAGCCGATCTGAGATCCTTCGCATGGAGGGTGTGGTGGCAGACAGGGAGACACGCATTGGGGAACTGCAACAAGAGGTATCCCGACTGCGGGCGGCTGGCGCGGAGAGTCTTGCAGAGCAGCAGACGACGGAAGCCGGCGTGCCGGCTATTGAATCGGAGCTGTCAAAGGCGCGTTGCGATTTAGGGGATGCTCAACAAGCGCAAGCCGGACGGACAATCAGACTTCGCGCCCTGGAAGCGGAGTTCAACAAGCTTCGCCATGGAATTGAAGATGTGCATCGGCAGCAGGAAACTGTGCGTTTACGCCAACGCGAGGCGGAGATCAGGCTGGAAGGATACGAAGGCCAATTACACGGGACATACCAGGTGAGCCTGGAGGAAGCGATAGCGGAGGTCGGAGAGAAGGAGAACGTCTTGACGGGCCCGGGGCAGGAGGGTGAAATCGGGAAGGGGCGCGTCTCGGCGCGCCTAGGGCGGGAGGGTGAAGTTGGCGGGTGGGATGTGGATATCGCAAGCACACGCGAGCGTTTGAGCCAACGGCGCGGGCGGTTGAATGAGCTGGGGCCGGTCAATGTCATGGCGATTGAGGAGCATCGAGAGCTTGAAGAGCGACTGCGCTTCTTAACTACGCAAGAAGAGGACCTCGCACAATCCATAGCCTCACTAAAGGCCATTATCGGCAAGATCAACCGCACTACCAAACAGCTTTTCCTTGACACCTTCCAGGAACTGCAGACCAAGTTCGACGAGATGTTCCGAACATTCTTCGAAGGCGGCCGAGCGGAGCTCGTGCTGGTCGAAGACGAGGAAGGAGGCGAACCGGGTGTGGACATCGTGGCTCAACCGCCGGGGAAACGTCTCAAGAACATTGCGATGCTTTCCGGAGGGGAACGAGCTTTGACGGCGATGGCCTTGGTTTTTGCTAGCTTTATCATTCGGCCGACGCCCTTCTGCGTGTTGGACGAGATTGACGCCCCCCTGGACGAAGAGAACACCGTGCGCTTCACACGGGTGCTTCAGGGCCTATCGGCCCGATCGCAATTCATCGTGATCACGCATAGCAAACTGACCATGGAAGTAGCCGACTCGCTGTACGGCGTGACCATGGAAGAGCCCGGCGTGTCTACCCTGGTCTCTGTCCGTCTGAACAGGCTCCTCGAGCCGGTTTAGGCCTTGTGGCCGTCAAACAGGTGTAACTGTTTGATAATCTGTGTGATTTATCCTTGACAGTTGAGAGGCGCTTTGCGCTATACTGCGACTTCTAAAGCCTGCAAGGTGCCACCCCTGTTGACGGGGGCGGAACATCACACGACATAACATGACCAGAAAGGCATCATGAAGCGATTGCTCGGTCTTTTGACCACATGGTCTGAAAGGATACTGTCGGTAGCTCCTCCGCAAATACAGAAGCGGGCGCGGCGTAACGCCGATCGTTTGCTACGTCTTGTTGGCGGCAATCCCAATGCCTTCTGGGAGGTGCCGTCCCTCCCGCGGCGCTCTGAATCAAGCCAAGGCCCACAGCAATCCGGAGCGCTTCATGACGCGATTCGCCGTAGCCAACAGTGGCTGCTGGCGCAGCAGGCTGACGCCGGCTACTGGTGCCACGAATTAGAGGTCGATACGACCCTGACCGCGGAGTATCTGATGCTGAGGCGGTTCATGGGGTTTCGGGATCCGGAGAAAGAGTCAAAGGCCGCCCGCTACCTCATCGAGAGCCAGCTTCCAGGAGGAGGCTGGGCAATCTATCACGGAGGCCCGCCGGAAATCAGCGCCTCGGTAAAAGCGTACTTCGCGCTGAAACTTTCGGGTATCTCGGCGGACGAGCCGTTTATGCATAAGGCCCAGGCCGTGATTTTGCAGAAGGGCGGCGTAGTCGGCACCAACGTCTTTACGAAGATTGCCCTGACGCTCTTCGATCAGTACGACTGGCGTGGAATCCCGACAATGCCTGCCGAGCTCACGCTTATCCCGTCCTGGTTTTATTTTAATCTGTATGCCCTGTCGTATTGGTCCCGCACCGTCCTGGTGCCTCTGATGATCATTTTTGAGAGCAAACCAATCTGCCGGATTCCCAAGGAACAGAGCATCGAGGAGCTGTATTGCGTTCCAAGAGAGCGCGTGAACTTTCGTCGGGAGCCCCCGTTTCGAAAGGATCCTCGCTGGCTCACATGGCGCAACATCTTTATCATGCTGGACAGCGCCTTGCGGGTCTACGACAGGTTCGTGCCCGCGTGGCTTCGCAAGAGAGGTGTGGAACAGGCGGCGCGCTGGATGGTGACTCGCATGGAGGGAGAGGGCGGGTTAGGGGCAATCTATCCCGCGATGGCGAATTCGGTTCTAGCCTTACGATGTTTGGGTTATGCCGACAATCACCCGCTCCTCCAAAAGGCCTTTCAGGAAATCGAATCGCTGGAGGTGGATCGTGGGGAGACGTTGCGTCTCCAACCGTGTTTCTCGCCGATCTGGGACACTCCGTTGACGATCAGCGCCTTGATCGAGAGCGGCGTGCCGCAGGAACATCCGGCCTTCATTCAGTCGGCGCACTGGCTCATGTCACGCCAGTGTAAAAAAGTCGGGGACTGGATTGTCTCGTCGCCCCAGTCGAAGCCGGGCGGCTGGTATTTTCAGTTTGAGAATGAATCCTATCCGGACAATGACGATACGGCTGCGGTCGTGATCGCGCTTTCCAAAATCAAAATGCACTCGCAGCAAGATTTGTATGAGTCAGTGCGGCGCGGACTGGGCTGGACCCTGCCCATGCAAGGAAGCGACGGCGGTTGGGGCGCCTACGACAGAGACAACAACCGGATGTTTTTCAATGACATCCCATTTGCCGATCACCGCGCGCTATTGGATCCCAGCACCGCGGATGTGACAGGACGAGAACTCGAGATGCTGGGCGCGCTGGGTTATGATCGGTCCTATCCCGCAGCCGCGCGAGCAATCCGCTTTTTGAAGGAGAAACAGGAGGAGGCCGGGCCATGGTATGGCCGGTGGGGCGTGAACTATGTGTACGGAACCTGGTCCGTGCTTGCGGGATTGAAAGCCATCGGCGAAGACATGCATGCCCCCTACATTCGACGCGCAGTCACCTGGGTCGTCTCCAAGCAGAACCATGACGGGGGATGGGGCGAGTCCTGCCTCTCGTATGCCGACCCACGGGCACAGGGCATCGGTGAGAGTACGGCCTCCCAAACTGCATGGGCGCTCCTTGCATTGCTCTGCGCCGGCGAGGTCGACACGATCAGCGTATTCCGCGGGGTGAACTATCTTCTCCGCCATCAAAACGCCGAAGGCTACTGGTCAGAGCGCTACTTCACGGGCACCGGATTTCCCCGCGTCTTTTACCTGCGCTACCATGGCTATGGCCATTATTTTCCTCTCTGGGCGCTCTCGATGTACCGCTCACTCAAACTCAAAGGACGCGCACGCGCTGACGAAATCCAAGAGCGCCACCGCGAACATGGACAGTTCCGGCTGGCGCAATAATGCGGCGTGTTGCGATTTTGGCTGCGACCGCTCGCGAGTTAGCTCCGGCTCAATCCGTCTGTGGACGATTCGGTCGGATTCGTCGTAGTCGCATCGGAAGATTCATACACGACATCGGCCGATTCGATGATACCGAACTACACCTCATCAAAACCGGTATCGGTCATCTGAACGCGCGGCTGGCGGCCGAAGCGGTCTTGGTCTCGGTCTCCCCAAACGCGCTTATTTCAACCGGATACATCGGTGGGTTGAGAACCGAAGGCATCGGGGCCCTGATTCTTGGCACCCAGTTCCAGGATTGGACCGATGAGCGATCTATGGCGGCGATACCCGCCGATGAGGCATTGCTGGCCGCGGCTGGCCTGGCCGCCCGCGCAACAGGAATGGCATGCAGTCAGGGGCCTATTATCACGGTGGCGAGAGTGGTGTGGAGAGCAAGCGAGAAGCAGGCCGTGGCGGACGCCAGCGCAGCGATCGGTATAGACATGGAGAGCGCAGCGGTCGCGCGCGTGGCAGCGTCGGCAAAGGTTCCCTTCCTCGCCGTCCGCGCGGTTTCCGACAAAGTAGGAGAGGATCTGCCCATGGATTTGAATATGTGGCTCTCATCTTCCGGCTCTCTCCGTGGTATCATCGAAGTGATCAGACATCCCTCACTGCTCCGGGAGTTTTACCATATGAAGGGTCACGCGGATGAGGCCAATGAAACCCTGAGACGATTCTTTCAGTCCTTTCTCGTGGCGCTGCAATCCTGTCAACTTCCTCCTGCTTCGCATCTGTCTGTGGCGGTCTCTTGACGACGACAATCGCCTCATTGGGAGCCTACGCGCTGTCGGTGGTCCGCGAGATGGGCCGAATGGTGCTGTTCATCGCGCAGACCATCATATGGATGGTGCGTCCGCCATTCCGGTTTTTTCAGCTCCTCAAGCAGATGCATTTCATTGGGGTAAAATCCTTGTTCGTCATTGTGCTGACCGGCATCTTCACCGGCATGGTATTGGGACTGCAAGGGTACTACTCATTGCGTAAGTTCGGCGCCGAGGGTCTCCTGGGCTCCGCCGTGGCGCTGAGCATCATCCGGGAGCTGGGACCGGTGCTTTCTGCGCTGATGGTGACCGGACGAGCCGGATCGGCAATGACAGCCGAAATCGGCCTGATGCGGATTACCGAGCAGATTGACGCTCTGGACACAATGGCCGTGAGCCCCATGCAGTATCTGGTGGCGCCCAAGGTATTGGCCGGAGTGCTTGTCATGCCGCTGCTCGTGGCCATCTTCGACCTGATCGGGATTTATGGCGGCCATCTCGTCGGCGTTGAGCTGCTGGGCGTGAGTTCGGGAGCCTATACCAGTGGCATGCAATCCGCAGTGGAATGGAAAGATGTTTACGGCGGAATCCTGAAGGCGTTGAGTTTTGGGCTGATCGTGACATGGGTGTGTACTTACAAAGGCTACAATACGGGGATGAGCGCGGAAGGACTGGGAAAGGCGACGACGGAGGCGGTCGTGTTGGCCTCTGTTCTCGTGTTGATCTGGGATTATTTTCTCACGTCGGTGCTGCTATGAGCGGCGGCCTGCAGACCACTGCAAACGCCTCTGTCGGTAACGCCTCGGAGAGGGCTTCGGCCGTGATTCGACTCGTCAACGTGTACAAGACCTTTGGCAAGCAGGCGGTGCTCGACGGTGTGAACCTGGAAATCCCCCGCGGCAAACTGACGACGATCATCGGTCGGAGTGGAGGGGGCAAGAGCGTGTTGCTGAAGCATCTCATCGGTTTACTCAGACCGGATCGGGGCCAGGTCCTCGTGGAAGGAACCGATATTGCTCGGTTGGGTCAACGGGAGCTCAATGAAGTCCGTAATAAGTTTGCAATGCTTTTTCAGGGAGCGGCCCTCTTTGACTCCCTGTCGGTGTTTGAAAACGTCGCGTTTCCACTGCGCGAAAAGACAAGGCTGAGTAATGAGGAGATCCGGCAGAAGGTCCTCGAGATGCTGGAGCAGGTGGGACTAACAGGCATGGGAGAGAAATACCCTTCGGAGTTAAGCGGCGGCATGCGCAAACGCGCAGGCTTGGCTCGCGCCCTCGTGCTGGGTCCCGAGATCATGCTCTTCGACGAGCCGACCACCGGCCTGGATCCTCTTCTCGCGCGCACGATTAATGACCTGATTCAGCAAACGCAACGGCGATACCGATTCACCGCCGTTATGGTCAGCCATGAGATTCCCGAGGTCTTCGGAATTTCGGACTATGTGGCAATGCTCCTGGATGGCAAGATCGCCGAGATGGCGCCCCCCGAGCAATTTGTCAAGACACAGAACCGGGCCATTCAGGAGTTCGTCAACGGTGGCAAACCGGTCGGCGCAGCGGTTAAAACGGTTCAGGAGGCGCAGCGATCATGAAGGATACCAAACTGGAGCTCATTGTCGGTGTCTTTGTCCTGATTGGCATTGCGGCCTTGGCGTATCTGGCGATAAAGCTCGGTAAGTTGGAGATCGTTGGGGGCCATCAGCGCGATATTCAAGCGGTGTTTGATTCTGTCGCCGGCTTGAAGACAGGAGCCGGGGTAGAGGTCGCCGGCGTTCAGGTCGGCCAGGTGAAACGGATTGCATTGGACGGGGAACGCGCGCTGGTGACGCTCGCGGTCCAACCGCACGTCAAGGTGTACCAGGATGCCATTGCCTCCATCAAGACGCGGGGTCTTATCGGTGACAAATATGTCTCCCTTTCGCCGGGCGGCTCAGACAAGGAACTATCGCCGGGAGGGAAGATCCGCGATACTGAATCGGGAGTTGATTTGGAAGCGGTCATCGGCGAGTTCATTCATGGGAGCGCCGCATCCGGCGGAAGCGACGGGAAAGGGAAGCAAGAGGGAAGCACTAAGTCCGCAAAGTGACCGGCGCAGAGCGCATTGGACTGGGGTGCGCGAATGCAGGAACGAGTGTAAGATAAAGAGGAGAGGGGAATGCGAAAGGTGAGGACAGTAAAGATGAGGGAAACCGCGATCGCTCTCTTGATCCTGGCAATGCTGGGCAGCGTGGATGTGGCTTCGGCGGGTCCGCCCACGGAGGCGCTGAAAACCTCTATCGACGAGGTACTTCGCGTGCTGGAAGAGCCAGGCTTAAACAAGCCGGAAAAAAAACACGAGCGTCGGCAGGTGCTAGTAGACGTGATCAGCAAGCGCTTTAACTTCGAGGAGATGGCGAAGCGCACGGTCGGAGCGGAATGGGCCAAGCGCAGCCCCGAGGAGCGCCGGGAGTTCGTGGAGTCCTTCCGGACCTTATTGTCGAATTCCTACCTGGGCCGAATCGAAAACTATTCCGGGGAGAAGGTGCATTATAACAAGGAGATCACGGATGGCGAACATGCCGAGGTCCGGACCGAGATCGATACTGGACAGTCCACAATCCCGATCGATTACAAGATGGAAAATGCCGGGGGCGACTGGCGTGTCTACGACGTTGTCGTCGAGGGGACCGGGCTTGTGAGCAATTATCGCGAGCAGTTCAAGCGAATTCTCCGCAAGGAATCGTTTGAGGCCTTGAGCAAGACGATTCGTGAGAAGGCAGCGGTCATCAGAGCTCCCGGCGCGGTTCCTCCGCGACGCGCGGCCGAATAATATCGTAGCGGGGTACGCGAAGCGACGTTGGCATGAGCTTCCGCCACAGCGTTTTCCTCACCGGCGCAGGGATCTTCATCTGTGTTCTCGCCCTGACCCCGCTTGCGACAGCGCAGCCTGCCTCAGACTGGAGCTACTTCCTGATTCCTGCAGTCTCCAGCTCCAAGAACGATGGGGTCGATGTCGGCCTCATCGCACCATTCATCTTCAATGACACGGACGGCCGGATCAATAAGATCATCGCGCCGATGTATGTGCACAACGAGTTCCTTGGCTCCCGAGAGACACTCAATTTCTTCATGTATCCAAAGCGTGGCGTGGAAATGACGCTGCTGGCGTCCTATACCGACAAAATCGAGCGCAAATTCGTTGGCAATTACCGGAATCTGTATCTTGCGCAAGGTCGTTATAGCCTGGAAGCGGGCGCTGGGTTCTTCAAGAACGCGACGGCACGATTCTTTGGCGTGGGTCCCACTGCCCCGCAGGCAAGCGAGACCAACTACACGGACCGGGAGCTCTATGGGTATGTAACCGGAGGAATCTACCTCGGGCCAGGCACGCGAGTCATTCTGACCGAACGGCTGCGCAATGTGGAGATCCAGCGGGGCGGTATTACGAGTCTCCCATTTACGCGCGAGCTCTTCCCCAGCGTCCGAGGAACGGGCGGCGCGACGATTTCGAGCCACAGAGTCGCATTGTTGAGCGATACGCGCGATGATACCGTGAGCCCGACGATCGGATCCTATTTCTCAGGGTATGCGGAGCTGGCCCAGTCGCTCACCGCGGATAGCGCGACCGCCTTCAGCAAGTATGGCGTTGAATATCGAAAATTGATCCCGGATCAGACCAAACGCTACACGTTCGCCTTCCGCGGGAAGTTCGAGGCGACCCTTGGAGGGGATGAGGTTCCCTTTTTCGAGCGAAGCATGCTGGGCGGTCAAAACTCCTTGCGAGGGTTTGGAATCGGTCGCTTTGTAGACAACTATTCGCTGCTGTTCAGCCTCGAAGAGCGTATCCAACTCTTCCATCTGCGCCTGTTTGGCACCATCGCCGAGATCGAAACCGCGCCATTTCTTGATGTCGGGAAGGTGATGAGTGACCTGGGGAACCGGATTTTGACGCACTACGAGTTCAATCCGGGGATCGGGTTTCGTGCCATCGCTCGCCCGAATGTGGTTGGCCGGGTCGATGTCGCGACGAGCAAAGACGGCAACGCGGTCTTCGCGGGTCTGGATTTTCCATTTTAAGGTATCGCGGCTGCCGAGGTAAGGCTCGCGACTGCCAGCTCACATCGAGCGACCCCTGCTTACGTCTGTTGACAGGAGCTCAAACCCGTGTATAATCCAATACTTCGATCTATTTTATTCCGCTCCCTCCATTGTGCAGGGGAATGAAAGGTTTAGCGCTGTGTCCTTATTAGAAAAGATCTCTAGCCCTGCCGATCTGAAGGGCATGCCGGTCGAGCAATTGCCGGCCCTTGCCGCGGAGATCAGGGAGCGAATTATCGCCGTCACCTCGGCCGTAGGCGGGCACCTGGCCTCCAACTTAGGCGTCGTTGAATTGACCGTAGCCTTACACTACTTGCTGGACACGCCGAAGGACAAGATCGTCTGGGATACCAGCAATCAAGCCTATGCCCATAAGCTCCTGACCGGGCGCGCCGAGCAGTTTCACACCCTGCGGCAGTATGAAGGGCTCAGCGGTTTTTGCAAGCGGGAGGAGAGCATCTACGATACCTTCAATGCCGGTCACGCGGGGACGGGGGTATCGGCCGCGGTGGGGATGATGGTGGCGCGAGACCTAGAAGCGCAGGACCATCGGGTGGTCTGCGTCGTCGGCGATGGAGCGATGACTTCCGGCATGACCCTGGAAGCCATGGAACATGCCGGCGGGCTGCAAAAGGACCTGCTGGTCATTCTCAACGACAATCAGATGTCGATCTCGCCGAATGTCGGCTCGCTGTCGGCGTATCTCAATCGCACCTACACCGGGGAATTCGTCACGCGCGTGCGAGAAGAGACGCAACAGCTACTGAAAGCGATTCCCCGCTTTGGAGATTCCCTCAGCAGACTCGCCCATCGAGCCGAAGAACTGGCCAAGGGCATTATCCTGCCCGGACTCCTGTTTGAAGAGTTAGGATTCCGGTACGTCGGCCCGATCGATGGCCATAGCTTCGAGCATCTTTTGGGTACCCTCAGAAACGTGCTCAAACTCAAGGGGCCGACGCTGTTGCATGTCATCACCAAGAAGGGCCTCGGCTATGAACCGGCGATGAAGGACCCGGTATGGTTCCACGCCTGTCCCTCTTTCGACCGGCAGACCGGCCGTCCGTTGAAGCAAGCCTCGAAGCCGTCCTACACCGCGGTCGCCACCAACACCTTGTGCCGCCTGGCCCGTCAAGATCGCCGGATCCTGGCCATCACTGCCGCGATGCGTGAGGGGACCGGATTGACGGCCTTCGCGAAGGAATTCCCTGATCGCTTCCATGACGTGGGCATTGCGGAGCAGCACGCGTTGACATTTGCGGCCGGCCTTGCCACCCAGGGGCTGAGGCCGGTGGTGGCCATGTACAGTACTTTCCTGCAGCGGGCGTTCGATCAGATCGTGCATGACATCGCTACGCAAAACCTGCCGGTAACGATCATGATCGATCGCGGGGGACTGGTCGCCGAGGACGGCACGACACACCATGGAGCCTTCGACTACGCTTTCTTGCGCCACGTGCCCAATATGGTCATGATGGCTCCCAAAGACGAGAACGAACTGCAGCATATGGTGAAGACCTGCCTGACGTATGAAGGTCCGGCCGCGGTTCGTTATTCGCGCGGCTGCGCGTGGGGCGTCCCCATGGACCCGTCTCCGAGCGCCATTCCGATCGGACAGGGTGAATTGCTGCGGGAGGGGACGGATCTCGCGCTGGTCGCGATCGGGGTCACGGTTCTGCCAGCGATGCAAGCGGCTGAGCGATTGGCGGAAGAAGGGATCTCTGCGGCCGTCATCAATGCCCGCTTTGTGAAGCCTCTCGATACGGTCTTGATCACACGGGTCGCCCGGCGGGTGAAGTGTCTATTGACCGTGGAGGAAGGCTGCCGCATGGGAGGCTTTGGATCGGCGGTCCTTGAAGCATTGTCGGAACAGGATGTCATTAACTTACCGACCCGAGTCTTGGGTCTTCCGGATAAATATATTGAGCAGGGATCTCAAGATATTCTCCGGGCGCGCTATGGGCTGACCGCGGAAGGGATCTACGAAGAGGCAAAGGGATTACTGGCGACGGTTGAACTGGGCGTACAGGCAAGACGATAGCATGTTCATTACACGGCGCAAGACGAAACAGGTTCGCGTGGGGCGAGTGCCGATCGGTGGCGGCGCGCCGGTGGTCGTCCAGTCGATGACGACGCCCGACACTGCTGACGTACAGGCCACGGTCGCTCAGATCCACGAACTTGAGCAAGTCGGCTGCGAGATTGTTCGCGTCACGGTGAATACGCCGGAAGCCGCCGCGGCGCTCCCGGCCATCAGATCCCAAATCACGATCCCGCTGATCGCCGACATTCATTTCGATCACCGGTTGGCGCTCAAAGCGGCGCAGGTCGTGGATTGCGTCCGGATCAACCCCGGCAACATCGGCGCCTGGTGGAAGGTCGAGGAAGTCGTGAAGGCAGTGCGTGAGCGGAACATTCCTCTGCGGATTGGGGTGAACGGCGGTTCGCTGGAGCGGGAATTACTGGCGAAGTACGGATATCCTACGGCGGAAGCCCTGTCTGAATCTGCTCTGAATGCCGTCCATGCCCTCGAGGATATCGGCTTTACCAATATGAAGGTGTCTCTGAAGGCTTCCGATGTGCACATGGCCGTGGACGCCTACCGTTTGTTCTCGTTGCAGTCAGATTACCCCTTGCATCTTGGTATTACCGAAGCGGGCACCCTGCTAACCGGTTCGATCAAGTCGGCTATCGGCATCGGCATGCTCCTCGCGGACGGGATCGGCGATACGATTCGTGTCTCGCTGGCCGCCGATCCGGTGGAAGAGGTGAAGGTGGGCTTTGAAATTCTGAAGTCGCTCGAACTGCGCCATCGCGGTGTCAATGTCATTGCGTGTCCGACGTGTGGCCGCGTGGAGATCGACGTGGTCAAGCTGGCCAATGAACTTGAGAAGCGCCTGGGCCACATCCGAGTGCCGCTGAATGTCTCGGTGCTGGGCTGTGTCGTGAATGGGATCGGCGAGGGCAAGGAGGCGGACATCGGGATTGCGGGGGGCGAGGGCGTTGGGATTCTCTTTAAGCACGGCAAGCTTATCCGCAAGGTGAAATCAGAAGAGTTGTTGGACACCCTCCTGGCCGAAATCGAGATCATGGCCAAAGAAAAAGAAGCAGAGCTGTATGGCGACGGCAACGGCAACGCAAACGGTGAGCACGGCGAGCCGACCGCAAGTCCCATCCCTGCCACAGGTCATTCAGGCAACAAGGAGATCCCGCTGCTTAAGGCGTAAGGCCCTGGACCACGTTTCCCTCCTTGTCTGGCTGGTTCTTCCCCTCTATAATCCACACACAAGGCGCCGTACCCAAGTGGTTAAGGGAGCAGTCTGCAAAACTGCGATGCGGCGGTTCGACCCCGCCCGGCGCCTCCAAACCGAGCTTGCTCGTGCCGACCATCCTCTAATCAATTTTAGGATGGTCGGATAGCTTTCTTTGGCTTTCTTTAAGAAACAAGGCTAGCTCGTGCCGACCGTCACCGAATTAGTTTTGGGACGGTCGGAAAGTTTTCTTCGGTCCGCTTCAAGAAATCGCGCATGCGTGCGCTCTTAACTCTTTTTGCCATGTAATGAGTCTCAGTGAGCAGGGCCGAGAGTGTTTCAGGATTTTGCGACTGGCTCTTGGTACAAAGAAAGAGGGCATTTGGCCAGGACTGTTTTCGCATGAGACGCAGCGATGAGCAGGTTACTGTAGGCTTCGCGAGACCGAATGCCTGTTGACCGATCCACGGTCTCTATAGCTGTCAAAAGATTGATGAGGGCTTCCCGGAGTGCGACGGAGAGATCGAGTTCCATGGGTACCTGCGTGTGACTACGGATATTATCGGCAGCAAACCGGAAAGCATTAGGGCGAAGCCACTTTTGCCCTTTCTCCGTTATGGGACAGTTCTAATACTGAGCAAACTTCGTCAGACGAAGGGAGGTTTTCGAGCGCGTTTTCCGCCAGGGTCTTTCTGGGAACCACCAGCTCACGCGATCATTTGAATGTCTGCTCGATCCATGTAGGAAAGCGGTACTTCAGTAGATAAAGTGCCCAGACAGCCTGCACCGTCGTATGGGAATTCGTCGCTGGTTGTCGAAAGCTGTATTCAAAGAGCTTGGGTCCCCAGCCGTACCAAGAGGCGATCCAACCGCCGTCCTGCTTCTGATTGGCCATCGCGCGCTCGACCAGTCGGCGCTTGATCAGATCCGGCCGTCCTGCCGCCAGGATGAAGGCGATCCGTTGCAGATAGAGATCGGTGACCCGTACATCCCACTGGGCCTCGAGCGCGATCCTTTCGCAGAGGTGGTTAATGAGATCATCCACCGCCTGTGAATGGTTTCCATACTCTCTATAAAGGAGTAGCGCAAAGAGTTGATGAGTGCGCGATCCCCACATGAATCGATTGGGCGCAAACATGTCTGCTCGCTCTGTATCGGATAATGGGACCTGACCCACGGCATGGGCGATCCAGCGCTGATACCGCTCGTAGGAATCGAGTTCACGTCCGCTTGGCGGTAGCACCTGTGCTGTTCTATCCACCAAACGCCGCCAGACCGTATGGGAGCCGCTAAACGGATTGTGCAGATACCGATCCACAATTTGTCGCAGGCGGTGATCGCCGGAGAGATCTGCCATGTCGGCGATCATATATAGCAGCGCCGGGTTGTCTTCGTCTGGATTCGCGACTATCCAGTCAGTTCCACCCTGGACCGCCCGTTCAAACTCTGCGCCAAAAGCCGCGCGTGATGTGGGCAAGAAAGCAATGTTGTTATTGAGAAGAGCCGCTGCCACGCCCACGCCGGATAAAAGGAACAGGCTCACAAACCACCGACGCATCTGTAAAGAGGACTGAATGTTGAAAACCACGGTAGACTATGTTGCGAATAGGGTTTTCAAGATCCGAGGCCTCGGCTCAATCCAAGCGTGACGATTTTTTGGACGAGACTCGGGTAGGCGATTCCGGCGGCCTTCGCCGCCGATGCAAATTCTTCGATCTCCGCGATTTCCGGATTCGGGTTGGCTTCTAGAAAATACAGTGTCCCGTCCGAAGCCAATCGGTAATCGATCCGCGCGTATCCGTCGAGCTCAAGAATTTTGAAGATGCGCCGGCTGGTTCGCACGATCTGACGTTCCAGTGCCGCATCCAAGTTCTTCGCGGGGTGCTGCTTGATCCCGTGCTTGAGTTGATAGTCGGGATTATGCTTGACGCGAGCGGTGGCAATGGCGGCGCTCCCGGGCGCGAGGTTGGAGAATTCGAGCTCCCAAATGGGCAAAACCTGGACTCGCTTGTTGCCGATGGCGCCCACATAGATCTCCCGGCCCTCGATATACTGCTCGGCGATCGCATCGGTGTTGATGCTCTTGTGGATAAAGGCTACACGTTCCTCCAGTTTTTCCGGGGTGTCCACAATGGATGCCTGCGAGATGCCGAGGGACGACTCCTCGGTAAGGCTCTTGACGATCAGCGGGAAACGCAGTCCCCGGGGCGGGCGGGCCCGGTGGCCACGAGGAAAAACCGTAAAGGTCGGCACGCGGATCCGATGGTAGGTCACAAGCTTCTTCGACAGCGCCTTTCCCCGGGCAAGGACCAGTCCCCGCGGGTTGCAGCCGGTGTAGCATACCCGGAGGAGTTCCAGGAGGCCGACCACGTGCTGATCAAATTCAGCGATGCCATGGAATTCTTCGAGGAGGTTGAACACGATTTGCGGTTTCCAGTCAGTCACGGCCGAGCGAATCGGCATCAACTCATCCTGAACACCGAGGACCTGCACCTCATGGCCGAGCCCGCGCAACGTCGTGACGATGTCGTATTCGGTCTTGATGGCGTACGCCTCTTTCTCACTCAAGCCATCTAAGGTTTCGGGGGGCAACAGCGAGGGATGCATGAGCGCCAGGACGCGAAGCTTTTTGACGCGCGGTGTCTTCATAAGGCGATCCGGTTGGGGCGGCGCGAGAGGAACAGCATCGTTTTGGCGGTGAGGAGTTTGGCAAAGTCCTTGAGCAGCTTTCGCTCGGAACTCGCTACGCGAAGCTTTAGCTGGCGGCTTCGTCCGATCATGTCGTCGAGAACATGTTCCAGGGCAAACAGGTACTCACCAGTGTTTCGGGCGACCAGGGCGCGAATCCGTCCACGGTTGCATCGCAAAAACTTGGAAGCGAGCTCGCGGCCGTGAAACCTTGGGTCATTTGAAAACAGGCGCATCAGGTCGCGGTCATAGATATCCGCATAGCTCTGGTCGTAGCGTTCGCGCTTATCCGCATAGTAATCGCCCAACATGATCTTCAGGGAATGGAGAGGATCAACCTGCTTGCGCGATGAGATCAGAGGGCGCATCTGCTTCACCTCATCCATCAATTCTTCGACGTATTCAAGCTTCTTGAGCGCAGGCCAGCCGTGATACCGTTTGCGCCAGGTGGCGCGGGGCTGGAGCCAGACCGCGAACGTCTCTGCGAAATCCTCATCCGGATGGCTCTGGGCGTAATAGAGTCGCAGGTGCTGTACATAGCGCCGGCTGGCGGGGTCGGGACGGTAGGATTCGGGATAGACCTGTGAAGACTTTCCGAACAACTGATGATAGCGCCGGCGTCGCTGAAACTGATACGCATGCTGAATGGCATGACCACATTCATGTCGCAGAATCTTCATGCAGTCTTCGCGGGTACCGCCTTCGACTTCGAGTACTTGTCGCTGTTCCAGGCGCATCAGTCGCGGGTGCGCGAGGTAGAAGGGAATGGCGATACCCGGTACGCCTTCCGGGGAGAACCAGTCATGCGATAGCCAGACATGGGGGCAAAAGCGAATAGCGCGCCGTGTGAGTTCCTTGCATAGTCTGGCAACACAGTCTGTAAGCCAGCTGCCATCCAAGGACAACCCCAGATCGCACATACGTAAATTGAGTAGTTCGTCGTCAGAGCGATGCGTGAAGAGTGCCGGGTGAGGGCGAGTGGTCGTTGTGCGGGCGGTAATTCTAGCCACACGGGCAAGTGTTGATTTAGACGGCACCGTTGCACCTTCCCTGTCGTAGAAGTGGTTTGTCCTCGGGCACACATAAGTATATCGGAAGTAAAGGTAAATTACTAAATGGAAGCCGCGGATAGTCCGCGCGTGAGGTTGAGAATCGGATCCGTCTTATAACCTAGGAGGCAGCTCCGAAGCACCGTCGCACGACCTGCTTGAATTGCTCGTTCTCAACGGGTTTCAACAGAACGTCATCGGCGCCGGCGGCTATTGCCAGCGCGGCAAAACGTTCATCTTTGTTGGCGGTGATGATCACCACCGGAAGCATGGGGTAAAGGCGTCTGACTTCTTGCAGTACCTCCAGGCCGTCGATTGCCGGTAGCATAAAATCGAGAAGAATCCCGGTGGGAAGCATTTTCTCCATGGCCAACAGGGCCTCAAGAGCATTTCCTGCGGTCTCCACGGTATACCCCAGGGACTCCAGGCGATCCTGAAGGACCTGGCGAATATCAGGATCGTCGTCGATGATGAGCAAGTGCTTCGAAACTGGACTAGCCAGCATGCTGTAGCGGTGCCTCCTTAGCCCTCATCCGGTCATAGAGGGACCCTGTGACTTACAGCAACAGTTGTGCCTCAGGCGCTTTTTGACATTTACAAATGAAATCAGTGGATTCAATCCGGCCGGGGGAATCACGAAAATCAGAGGTGTATCTCATTGGGTAATCGGGTGTATCCATAAATCTCAATGAACAGTCAGGGTCGAAGACTATCTCCGTCGGGAAATGCGAAGACTCGGAATGGCGGAATTTAAGAGGGCGGCCAGCGGAGGGTCAAGGCGCCAGCCGCCCGGTATGACACCCGGCGGAAGGTAGGGCAGTTTCAATACCGATGCCACTCTGCATACCCAGTATCCGCTGGAGTGCGGAGGCGCTAAATCCTGCGTTAGTGTTACAATCGAACCATGGCTCTTTCGCTTTTTCATCCTGTAGTCGCGGACTGGTTTCGAGATCGCTTTGGCAAGCCCACCGACGTCCAACTGGAAAGCTGGCCGGCCATTGTCTCCGGGACCGATACCCTGATTGCTGCCCCCACCGGATCGGGGAAGACGTTGGCGGCTTTTCTGGCATGTATTGATGATCTCTTCAAACAGGCGCTTGCCCGAAACTTGGAAGAACGGACCCAGGTACTCTACGTGTCGCCTCTGAAGGCTCTTAGCAATGACATCCAAAAGAATCTCCAACAGCCTCTTGCAGAGATCGGCGAGAGAGCGATCAGTGCAGGAATATTGATTCCGGATCTGCGGGTGGAAGTTCGAACCGGTGACACTCCAGCTTGGAATCGGCGGCGAATGCTCCTGAAGCCGCCGCACATCCTGGTGACGACGCCGGAGTCCCTGTTTCTGTTGCTGACCGCCGAAAAAAGCCGCGTGATTCTTCGGGATGTCAGAACCGTGATCGTGGATGAGATTCACGCGGTAGCCTCAAACAAACGCGGGGCTCACCTGGCCCTCTCGCTCGAACGACTGGATGCACTGGCTGTCACAAAACCGGTGCGGATCGGCCTTGCCGCCACGCAAGAACCCATCCGAGAGATCGCGGCGTTTCTTGTGGGTGGGAAAGAGAAGGCGTGCCGGGTGATCGACATGGGTCACCAACGGCCGATGGATCTGGGGATCGAAGTCCCTAAGGACGAACTGGGGAGCGTCGCGACAAATGCCATTTGGAGTGATATCTATGATCGGCTGGCCGATTTGGCCCGCGCGCATCGCACGACTCTGATCTTCGTCAATACTCGCCGGCTGGCGGAGCGGATCGCGCATCATTTAGCCGAGCGCTTGGGAGAGGACCAGGTGGCGGCGCATCATGGCAGCCTCTCGCGCCGCCTCCGGCTATCTGCGGAGGACCGACTGAAGTGTGGCGATATTCGGGTCATCGTTGCCACGGCGTCGCTCGAGCTGGGGATCGATATTGGCAGTGTGGTGCTGGCCTGTCAGGTGGGCTCGCCGCGGGCTATTGCAATCGCGCTGCAACGCATCGGCCGATCCGGCCATTGGGTGGGCGCCTTACCGAAAGGAAGACTGTTTCCCACCACCCGCGATGATCTGATCGAGTGCGCCGCGTTGGTGAAGGCTATTCGTGAGGGTATTCTCGATCGTCTGGCAATCCCGCCTGAACCTTTGGATATTCTCGCACAGCAAATCGTTGCAGCCGGAGCCGCACATGAATGGCAGGAGGATGCGCTCTTTGAGATGTGCCGCCGAGCCTATCCCTACCGGCAGCTCCAGCGACAGGATTTCGATGCCGTGCTGCAAATGCTCAGTGAGGGCTTTGCGACGTCTCAGGGCCGAAGAGGGGCGTTGATCCATCATGACGGTATCCAGCATCGACTGAAAGGTCGGCGCGGTGCTCGCTTGGCTGCTCTGACTTCCGGGGGTGCGATTCCTGACACGGCAAACTATGCGGTCATCGCTGAACCTGAAGGGCTGGTGGTCGGCTCTGTCGATGAGGATTTTGCCGTCGAAAGTCTGGCAGGCGACATCATGCTGTTGGGCAATGCGTCATGGCGCATTCGTGGCGTCGAGACCGGAACCGTCCGGGTGGAAGACGCTCATGGAGCGCCCCCGACCATTCCCTTTTGGCGAGGCGAGGCGCCCTCTCGAACGTCGGAACTTTCGGCTCAGGTAGCTCGTGTCCGGGTAGAGATCGCACGCTTTCTGGAGCACGGATCGGATCCGGCCAGTCTGGATGCCGGTGTGAGCTGGCTGCAGCAGGAATGCGCCCTGGATCGCCGAGGAGCCGAGCAGGCGATGACCTATGTCAAAGAGGGCCTGGAGATTCTCGGCGCCGTTCCGACGCAGGAGACGATCGTTGCGGAGCGGTTCTTCGACGAAAGCGGCGGGATGCAGCTCGTTTTGCATGCGCCGTTCGGCGGGCGGGTGAACCGGGCCTGGGGGCTCGCGCTACGCAAACGCTTCTGCGCGGCCTTCGATCTCGAATTACAGGCAGCGGCGACGGACGAAGGGCTGGTGATCTCGCTTGGCGAGCGGCACAGTTTTCCCCTCGCGTCGGTCTTCGACTTTCTCAAAGCTGCGAGCGTTCATGAGGTCTTGGTGCAAGCGATCCTGGCTTCCCCGATGTTCACGACCCGCTGGCGCTGGAATGCAACCCGGGCGTTGGCACTTCTCCGGTTCAGTCATGGGCGCCGAGTGGCGCCGCAGATTCAGCGCATGCGCGCCGAGGACCTTCTGGCTGCGGTGTTCCCTGCTGCCACGGCTTGCCA